>JAEEGG010023119.1_pt1 | contig 12172 bp, 9 predicted proteins | sample 9134161 | NCBI WGS metagenome assembly JAEEGG01 (sample SAMN16246543, study PRJNA631951) | gut metagenome | biome: gut microbiome; feature: rumen; material: CR-attached | host: Bos | place: Iran: Karaj | collected 2018-10 | reverse complement strand
AAAAGTAGCTCTGAAATATTGCATGTCGATTAAAATTTGTATTATTCCTACTATGAATAATATCGCAAAATCTCATTTGTTCTTGCTTGGCTTAGTTCTCCTGACAACGCTTTGGTCTGTTGTCGGAGTTGAAGATACTTACCTCACGTGGATTCTTGAAGCGGCTCCTGCGATTGTCGGGCTGTTGGTTCTTGTGTTTACTTACAAAAAGTTCAGGATGCCCACGTTTCTTTACGGGGTAATGGCGCTCCACATGGCGGTGCTTTTGGTGGGGGCGCATTATTCGTATGCGAAGGTTCCGCTTGGATTCTGGATGCAGGATTGGTTTGGCTTTGCGCGAAACAACTACGATAAAATCGGGCACTTGATGCAGGGGGTCACGCCCGGGCTTGTGATGATTGAACTTTTGCGCCGCACGACTCCGATCAAGACGGCTGGCTGGACGGGATTTTTGTCGGTGTGCGTGGCCGAGGCAATTTCTGCGCTTTATGAAATTATTGAGTGGCTGGCATCGCTCAGCAATCCGACGGATACGGAAGCGTTCTTGGGAACGCAAGGTTACATTTGGGATACGCAGACAGATATGTTCATGTGCCTTATCGGGGCTACAATTGCGGTTATCATTCGCCTGAGGGTATTGCGTTTGCCAACATCAGGCAGGTTGCTTAATCATTAATTACTTTGAAGAATTCCTATTATGATTTGTCCGAAATGCGGAGATAAGTATGAAGATGATATGCCGCGTTGCTTGTGGTGCGACGCCCTGAATCCGAATTTTGGTCAAGTGGATGTGCAGACGGAGTGTTCAGAACAATTTACGCCTGAATTGCAGGAATGTCAACTTGAAACTGTTTTGAAACAAAGTCAAGATGATATCAATGGCTTTACTTTTCTTGACAAAAATGATGAACTAGACTTGGCAAAAAATCCTGATGGGTACATTGAGTATAAAATTGCAAGGCCGAGTCTTGTTGAATGTATTTTGGTAATGTTTTTTTCAATCGTTGCATTATTGTTTATCACAGTTGAGGTGCTCTTTGTTGTTGGCATAGAGTCTTTGTGGCCGATTTGGTTGCTTTCAAGTTTTGTGTTGACTTGTGCTATTTATATTTGTTCAAAAACAGTTTTTGCTGTGGAATGGTTTAAGGGTAAATTTATTTTGAAAACATTCTTTGGCCCAAAGGAATTTTTGTTTAATAAATCTTTCACTTGTTGTTGCGATGAATCAGGAAGAGGTGGTTTTAGTGTTTTCTTGAAAAAAGGAAAACAGACATTTGTTCTTCGTGAAAATGCGTTTCCTGATGTCGTGAAAATGTTATGCCAAATTAATGGATGTTCAACGGATAAAACAATCAAAGCAAAAGGTGCTGAATATATAACGTACAAGCCTTTGGGACGCCGTTGCAGCATGTTAACCGTGTTATGGCAAGGTATTATTGGGCTTTTGTTGACTGTGGTTTGTCTTTTTAATGGGATAAATGGGAATGTTGATTCTGATTGGTTTTGTTGCTTATGTTTGGCTATCCTTTTTTGGGTCGAAGCCTATCGCAATTCAAAGCAAATTTTTGAAATCAGATGGTTCAAGGATAAGTTTATATTTTGCACCCGTTATGGTGAAAAGACTTTTTCGTTTGACAAGTCGGAATTGCAAAAAATGAAGCGCAATGACAAAGGCTTCCGCAGGTTCGTTTTTGAAAAGAATGGGATATCTTTTGTTGTAGATGAGCACGATTTTCCACAAGTTGTAGAAATGATGGGTAAGCTTTATGACTAGTTTCTTTAGCAAATATCTCCGCAAAGTGGAGCTTATGGTTACCTTTGCGCTGCTTTTTGCTGCTTGTAGCAACGATGATAATGGTACTGTTTTGGTGAATCCTATAGGTGGCGAAAGTTGCGCTGCCATTGAAGAATCAAGTTCTTCGGATTACGCGTCGTCCTCGTCTGTTGTGATATTGAGTTCTTCTGCGGATGGGCTAGTTTCGATTTCAACGACTGTTATGGAAGATACGCTTGAAATTTTTGCATTCGGGGGTGTGAAACTTGACGTTGTTGCAGATTCGTTCCTGACAAAGTTTGATTATGGCGATGTCGTGACGGTGATGATTGCGGGGTACGATACGGTGGATGTTCCTGTCGTTGCGGGTTACGGATATGTTTTCCCCGGTGAATTCTTTTTGTATGTCTCTGAGGGATTGAATTATATCAAGCTTGAGGCTCGTTACGGCCAAATGGCGGAAGTCGTTGGTCTTGAGCGAGGTTTAACATTCCCGATAGATGTTGTTGTGCAGATGAAGGAAAAGGGTGGCTATGTGGACCATCTTGAAAATCTGAAATCGCTTTCAATTGCGAATTATCCGGGGGCTTATCCTGATTTGTCTATTGAGGAGTTTGCGAATTTTAGAATGGTGCGTACAACCGGAATGGGCGAGGGTGTGCTTTATCGATCTTCAAGTCCGATTGATCCTGCAATTTATCGCAATGCCATTGCGGATTCATTGGCGGCGGTGGCTGGCGTTAAGACTTTTGTGAACCTTGCAGATGAATTGCAATATGCCGAAGAATACAAAGGCTTTGCAGATTCTTATTATGCAACGCAGAATGTGGTCTATCTTAATGTAGAACCTGCTTTTGCGAATACGCCGTTCAAGGATGGGCTAGTCAAGGGCTTGCGCTATATGATAGAGCATGAAGTCCCGTATCTAGTGCATTGCACGTATGGCATGGACCGAACCGGATTTACGATAGCGGTACTCGAAGCGCTGATGGGGGCGACCGCTGATGAAATCAAGGCGGATTACGCCATGACTCACAAGAATTTTTACAACGTGGTCGATGGTAAACATGTTGATTTAACAACAAAGCAGGTTGAGCTGCTTCAGGCGATTATTGTAAGACTTATGCAGAATGCGTACAAAACGGAAGGCGTTGACATTTCTGATTTCGAAAATGCAGATTTAGCGTCCGCTACAGAAAAGTATTTGCTTGCGCTCGGGATGGAAAAGAGCGAAATTGAAGCGCTGAAATCGCGACTGAAGTAGATAATTTTGTTATTTATGATGTATGGCAAAAAACTTTAGCAAATTTCTTGGCAAAATCGCTTTGATGACCGCTGCAGCGTTGTGGTCGGCTTGTAACGATTCTGATAAAAAGGCGGAGGATCCTAAATCAGATACAAAGTCGATTGTTAATCCGATAAAGTTGAAAAAGGGTGAACTCTCTAAAATTTATCGTGATAGTATTCCTGTAAAAACGCTAAAACCCGACTTGGGTGGATTTATGCAAAATCAAACTGTGGCTCTTTATGGAGTCCTTCCGGATGTTGTTCGCAAAGGGGATGATGGCAAGCCTGTTCCTCGATGCCGTATTAAGCCTTTGTCTGCAAAAAACGTTGTCGTTGAAGGTCGTGATATTGATGTTCAGACTTTTTTAAAGGTTTATCGCCAACGAGTTCATGGTTTACGCTTTATCTGCGATAAGAATGTAAAGCGTCGATCAGATTTAGCAAGTGAATTTGAAGGAAGAATTGTCTTGACTTTGAAAATTGCTTCAAGCGGCGAAGTTGAAAATGTCCAAATTAAATCGACTACAATTGCTGAAAATAGCACCTTTAGCGCTATTAATGAAGAAGTCAAGGAATCTGTCAGCCATTGGGTGTTTCCGAAAACGCAAGCTGGTGGGACCGTTTCGTTTCCTATTATTCTATACGAAATGATTCCATTTCCCATCAAGTGATTCTAAATAGCCTTCGCTGCAGGTGGAATAAAAAGCATCCTTTAATTGTATGGATCCTCCTATCGGAGGATGACGTGTTTCATTAAATAAATTCTGCGAAGTCCTTGATATGGCCTGCGGTGTAGCGGGGCTCAAGCGGGAGCAAGTTTTCTGCTTTGCCGAAGCCTTCGAAAAGCGTGATGCAGGCAATGCCTGCGTTCTTTGCGGCTAGAACGTCGGGTATGTCGTCTCCAATCATGATTGCTTTTTCGGGAGCAATTCCGGTTTGGTGGAGAATCTCGTAAATGCCGGCGGGGCTTGGCTTGCGTTCGGGGGTGGTGTCGCCGCAGAGGTATGTGGCGAAAGAATTTTCAAGACCGAATTTTTTGAGAATCTTTTGTGCGGGGGCGACCGGCTTGTTTGTGAGCATAGCTGCGCATCTTGTCTCGGCGATGTTCCTTTCGTTTTTCGCCGAGCATCTCATTCCATCGCAGTCCCCATAGCGATTGCTGGCAGCGATTCGTTGCACGAGTTGTATAACGCCTTCGTACGGTTCCGTATTTTCTATGCAATGCTCCCAATAGAAATCGGAATAAACTTTATGGATTTCCTTGATTTTCTCTTCGCTGTAGTTTTCGCGGGTGAGCGTTTCGGCGACTTTTTCCATGTCGCGAGTACTTGCGACGGGAATGAAATTTGCAGCGACTGCTCGGCGGATCAAGTTCATGGAACCGTTCCCGATGAATGTGCGCACGTCATCATTGCTATGCGTGTGCAGACCGAATTGCGTCATCGCGTAGTTTACGGCTGGAGCCAAATCGCCAAGCGTATTGAATAGCGTACCGTCCAAGTCGAAAATGAACAGTTCTTTTTGCGCAATGAGAGCCTTGATTTCGTCGAGTGAAGTCATGGCGCCAAAGCTAGAAATTTTGTATATTCACACCATGATGTCTAAAATTTTTAAATCTGTTTTTGCGACGGCTCTCGCTTTTACGGCGACAGTCATGGCTGAAGATATTATCCGTTTTGTGCCGGATCCGTATCCGATTGGTTATGCGGATCAGGGCGATGTGCGCCATATCGTCATCAAGGGCGCTAATATTACAAATAAAGAAATTGTCCTTGAAACCGTGATGGGTCAGGGCATTGGCATGTCGAACTTCAAGTATCCGACGAAAATTGCGCCGAATGCTCCGGTGACGATTGAATTCGATATGGACTTTGCGGGAATGGACGGCCAAATCAACCCGGTCGTGGTGATGGTCGATAATCAGGGCAAGTCGTATGCCGCACAGCTCGATGGCTATGTGAAAAATCCGATTTTCTTTGGCGAAAAGCTTTTTGATACGGGCTATTATGCCGCTAATGAAAAGCGTGAATGGACGTTCTACGTTTGGGGAACGGACAAGAAGACGCGCCCGGACTTGACGCTTGACGAAAATGCCCAGAAGGAATTTAAGCTCAAGACCAAGAACGTGATGCTCAATGTCGATGACATGGGTAAAATCAAGGAAGGTGGCAAAGTGCCTGGCATCAAGGTCACGCTTTCGACTGCAGGGCTTACGCGCACGGGCTGGGAACTCAAGCAGAAGAGCATCCGCAAGATTGTGGGCTTCAAGAGCAAAAAATTCCCAAAGGCAACGCCCGAAGTACTGATTATCGGCTATTGGAAGGACTAGCGATATTTTAGAAAGGACTGGAACTGCCGGAATGGGCTAATTATTGCTTTTTTCGGTAGCTTGCCTTGAAAAAATACGGTGGTTTAACTAACTTTGGCATACTCTTGTAAGAGACCTCGGGATGTAGCTCAGCCTGGTAGAGCGCTTGAATGGGGTTCAAGAGGTCGCTGATTCGAATTCAGTCATCCCGACTAAAAAGACTCGTCATTGACGAGTCTTTTTTGCGTTTAAGGTCTGCGGGCTTGGGGCGCGCATTTTGCAAAACATTTGCCGTTTGAATTGCGCGCGCCTTGTGCGCGGGCATTTCGCGAATTACAGTCCGTGTTCGAGCGAGTAATCCGAAATCTTGATGAGCGTGTCGAGCGTGGCGTGCATTTTCGCAGTGCGTTCGGTTTCTGTTTTGGCGAGGTCGTGTTCCTGACGCATGTCGCCATCGCTAAAGAGATAAACTTCATCGTTGCTGGCGGTCTTGGAGACAACGCGGTATTTGTCGAGACCGAGTGCGGAGTAGCCCGAGTAAGCGCCTAGCGAGAGCCCTGCGCGTTCCTTTTTAACACTAGTGCTATCTGCATTGAGAATGGTTTCTGTATCGCGCAGCAAGTTGTGTCCCATGAAAATGTTTGGAACCGCGTAGCCTGCGAGTTCAAGCACGGTGGGGGCGATGTCAATTTGTGCGGCTGTCGTCGTGTCGCGTGTTGCGTCGAGTCCCTTGCCGTGGATAAAGAACGGAATCCAGCTGATGTTCGAGAATCCGCCGCCGTTCATGGTCGAAACTCCGTTTTCACCCAAAGGGAATCCATGGTCAGCCATGATGATGACGTAGGTGTTCTTGTACCATTCTTCGTTTTGGATGGTACGGATGAATCGGGCGAGCTGCCTGTCGGCGTAATTCATCGTGACGTTAATGCGTTCCTGCAACGGGCGTGCTTTTTCTTCTTCGGTCATGCCGGCTGCAAAGTTGAACGGGTAATGGTTGGAACGCGTCATAAGCGTGGCGAGGAACGGCTTACCAACTTTGGAAAGCGTGTCACGTACGAATTCTGCGGCATGGTCCATGAAGGTCGAATCGTCTTCGCGTTCGCGGCTGTAGTGTTCGGCGGTGTACCATTTTGCCATCCATACGCCAAGGTTATCCCAGGCGGGGTCTGCGGCAGACATGTAATGCGTGCTGTAGCCATTCTCGGTCAGCACCGAGACAAAACTCGGGAGTGTCACATGTGCAAGATCGGTGGCTTGCGCGAGTCTGGAGTGGTGTGGGATGCCGAGGTGCGTCGAAAGGACACCGCCTGTGGTCGGAACGCCGCTGGTGTGCATGCGCATCCATACGTGTGAATTGGCGGCGAGCGAATCTAGGAACGGCGTGGGCGAGGGCTGAATCTGCGGATTCATATAGCCTGTATTGAGCCCGCGATGCGATTCCATGAGCACGAGGATAAAGTTTGGCTTCATTTCGCGCTGGGCGGCGAGCTTTTCGCTGTTCTGGAGTTCTGCGGTTGGGACTCGGTAAAGCGGGAGACCGTGGCCTTCCTTGGCGTCCGAGAATTTCCAAAGGCTATCGCCTTCAACGCGCTGCCACAAATTCTGGTAAGAGGTGCGATAGGCGGCAAGCTCTTTTTCTGTAAGACCTGCAACTTTTTTAGTGACAAATAAATCGTTGTAGACGAGCGATACGACTGGACGGAGCTTTGCCATGCGGGCGTTTCCAGTCCAGATAAAATAAACGAATAAGTACGAGGCGATGTAGAAAATGACCATTGCGATGACGGACTTTTTCATGCGGAATCCGTCAGGCGTGCGGTAATGCTTGTACAGCAGTTTGTATAGACCGTAGGTGAGCGGGAGCATCAGCACAAGTACGACGAACTGCAAGTACGGAACGGACAAGTCGTTTGCCACGTAGTCGTAGAACATGGCGATGGACGAAGTGTCTTTGTACGTGTCCATAAGCCCAAAGCTTAAATGTCCGCCGAGGAAACGCATTACTTCGTTATCGAGGAGCGTAAAGAGCAGAATGACGCTATGGAAAACTGTATAGGCGATTGTCGTGACCTTCGCAACTTTTTGGATTGCTGGTGTCGCGCTTCTCGAATCTACGCATTTCGAACTTGCGATTTTTGTTGCAATCCCGCCGAGCACCATAAACACCACGAGCGCATTGCAAATCCACATGAAGTCGATGCAAACCGCGTGGAAAATGAACCAGTCCGGCTTAGATACAAACGGGAATCCGTAAGGGTTACTGCGGAACAAGAGCATCACGCGCAGCAGAATGTGCGTGACCCAGAATGCGAGAGAGATTAAAACCAAGTTCTTGGACGGCTCTAAGAACTTGGCGATTTTCTGTATAAAGTTTTTCATTTCTTATTTCCAGAAATTTCTTTGTACAAAGCGAGCTGGCGCTTGAAGCAATCGTTCCAGCTGAATTTTTCAGCGTACTTTCGAGCTTTAATCTTCTTGTCGGTGAGGTCGGAATGGTAAAGTTCTACAATCGCATCTGCCAATGCTTCGGGCGTGCGTTCCTTAAGGATTGTGCCTGCGCCCGATTCCGTGACGTGTTCGAAAGCGGCTCCGGCGGCAGCTCCGACGAGCGCGTTCCCGCTTGCCATGCTTTCCAGAATCGAAAGACCAAAAGTTTCCCAGCCAGAAAGTGCAAGTCCCATATCGACGCTTGCGTAATAGCGTGCCATCTCGTCGATGGAATTCACAAAGCCGATATAGCTGACGTGCTTGTATTTTGCGGCCGCTTCTTGTACGAGCGGGAGGCTTGGGCCCGTGCCTGCAAAGACAATGGCGGGCTCGTGTCCGAGCTTTTGCGTCAAGATGTCATAAGCGCCGAGAACGAGGTCAATGCCTTTTTCGTTGCAATGCCTGTGCGGGAAGAATATCGTGAGTCGATTCGGATCGCCATCCTTGAGTTCGTTTACGAGAGCTTCGTCGCGGCGGCTTGGCGAGAATGTATCGATGTCGCAACCGAGCGGAATCCAACGCGGGTCGGGGAGTCCGTTCTTCTTGAGGCGAGCCATCGCTTCTTTCGAAGACGCTTGTATGCAATCGTAGCCTTTAAATTCTTGCTTGGCGTACCAGAATGCGATTTTGCGGGAAAGAACACCTACGCTTGCTCCAAATTTTTTGGCGATGGGGCGACCCACGTAAGTCACGGGGAAGTCGGCATGCCAAAAGCTAAAAAGTGCAGCGTTGGGAACAACTTTTTTGACAATGCTGCGCACGGCGGATGGCAAAATGTAGGGCGAGCCCACTTCAATCACATCCGGCTTGTACTTCTCAAGAATCGGTCGAATTTGTTTGGACTTCCACATAAAGCGGTATTCCCAGTTGCCAGGGAATCGGAATGCTTCTACATGTTCGATAATCAAGCCTTCGCTTCGTGTTTCGGTATAAGTGCTCGCCGAGGGCATCACGAATATGGAACGGACTTCGTTTTGACGTTCGTAAAACGCCATTTTCTGCAAATGATAACGGCGGACTCCGCCTCCTGACGGACTCCAGAAATTGTTAAAATCGACAATGGTAAACATTAAGCTTCTTTCATGCGGCTAGATTGTGGGTCAATCAAAATCTTGTCTTCGTACACGCGGCTTGTGCCCATGCGCTTGGAATCCACCGAGAGATTTAGGATGCCATCTTTTTCGGTAAGCCAGTAAATGGCGTCGGAATCGCGGAGGTACGCACGCGGGCCGAGGAGTCCCATGTTAGAATCGATGAGCTCGCCACCGAGGAATATCGGGATGTCGAGCGCCTTATACAAGTCGAGCATGATGGACGAACGCTTCTCGTGGATGTCCGGGAGTTCCGGGCGGTCGGTAATTTTCATGTGGTCGATACCGTCAATCACGAGAATCAAGTCCGGGTGGTCCTTGAGTTCCTGGCTAAACGTCTTGAGCAAGTCGTTAAAGTCAAGCGACGGCATATCGTCCCAGATTTCGAGACGATTGTTGCGCACGTAACCCATGAGCTCGCGCGTTGCATCCAAAATCTTTTTATTGATTTCGTTATTCGTATTTTGCTTGCGGACGTTCAAAATTGATTCGCCGATGAGCATGGAAACGAAACGGTCAAAGATTTGGCGGCGTGGCGTTTCGTAAGCGACGTAAATGACCTTGAGGTTCGGGTTGCTCTCGATAAGGTCGAGCGTAAGGCTTGAAAGCAAGAACGTCTTGAGACCGAACGGCTGAGACGAAACAAAGAAACATCCCGACTGCACACCGTCGATTTCCTTGGTGAGCTTCGGGAATGTGCTGAGCTTGTAGCCTACGCTCTGGTCTGGCGGGCATGCCATTGCGGTATCGAAGTTCTCCTTGATGTCTTGCAACAGCATGGAGCGGCGGTGTGAATGAATAGTATCGACTTCGGTATTTGCAATGAGGTCGATGAGCTGGTCGGCGCCGTTCTTGCGGACAAACGTATCAACGGATTCGTCCTTCGGGAGCACGATGGACTTGAGGCTCATGTGCATCTGTTCGGCGAGCTTCAAGTACTTCTGGATTTTGAGTTCCTGATTGCGACGGTCTTCTTCTCGGCGCAAGATGACGGTAAACGCTTCGGCACCGCAAGCCTTGAGTTTGTACAGGTGATTGACGTTCAGTTCCTGGAACATCGTGGAGACAACGCCCGGAATGCCGGCGAGATCGGCTGTGAGTGCATCAAAAAATCCCTGCACGATAATCGGCTGTTCGCTATCCGCCTGGATGTTGAACGGGATGACCGTCGGGCCTGAAGCGTATGTGATGTAGGTATGGCTCTTTTCGTTATCGTCGATGAGTCTACCATAAACGGAATGGATAAATCCCTTGGAATTACGGGCAGGAATGGTAATTCGCGGTTCGTGGTACGCTTCGAGGTTGTCGAGGTAAAAACTGATCTGGTGGCGTTCGATGCCGGAGAGCATGCAGTAGCTGATGAACGGTTCCGGATCGCCGCTGTAGTAACCGAGGCCGTAAAGTTGGGCTTGGCCAATGCTCCAGCCGCGGGCTTCGAGGAACTTTGCCGAGGAGGGACTCTTGCAGGCTGCCCAGTGGCAGTAACGCACAAAGCATTCGAGCACTTTGGATTTTTCGCCACCGACTTCCTTGACCCACGGGTGTTCGCTATCCTGGTTGTTTGCGAGGTCCTTGTCGAGGGCACCGAGGAATTCAAACGCTTCGGTGCGGGCGGTCTGTTCGTCTACGCCGTTAAAGCGGCTCTTCATCAAAAAATCGACCAAGTCGCCTTCTGCACCGCATTGGAGACAGCGATAGCGCCAATAACCTAGCGCATCGTAGAAAAACAGCGATGTTTCTTCCGGTGAGTGGAACGGACAGCAGGCGATAAGGTTGCGCCCCCAACGGCTCAGGGGAATTCCCAGCTGCCTCGGGTGAGCTTTGGTTCTCATATACTCTGCATGTTCTTGATCAATCAGCATTGCGGCCTCCTATAAGAGAAATCTAATAAAGTACGCCCTCATAAATGCGTTTTTTTTGAAAAAAAGGCAATTCTTTAGTCTTTTATGCATACTTAGTGATAAAAATCAGGTCTTATTTAGGAAGGATATTATTAAAGGTGTAAGTGTGATATTGAATTAAATAGGAAGAGTATACTTCGTTGAACGAATAAAAGCGTCGGCCACAACCTTAAAAGGCGAGTGCCGCGACCATACTTGTATGGTCATGGTTGAGCCGTAAGGTTGGCGCTTGCGCCAGGATGGTTAAGAATTTTCCGAGCTGGGGCCCCGCCCGCATGAAGTTCATTCTTGAATTTTTCATAAGCTTTTGGCGATAAGCCCATCTTTATCTATTTTTTGGATTATGGTTATTCTTGGTATTGACCCGGGCTCGATTACGACCGGATATGCATTCTTGAAAAAGACCGGCAACCAGATTCAGGTGCTGGAATATGGCACATTCCACGCGAATGCCACTAAAAATCTCGAAGACAGGCTTGTGCATATCGTGACGGAGCTGGAAAAGCGCCTGGACTATTACCACCCGGATGCGCTTGCGATGGAAGGCGTGTTCTTTGCGAAGAACGTGAAGAGTGCGCTTGTGCTTGGGCATATCCGCGGGGCGATACTTGTGGCGTGCCACCGTCGCGGAATGACGTACGAGGAATACCCGCCGAAGGTCGTGAAACAGGCGGTTACAGGCAATGGTGCTGCCTCGAAGGAACATGTGGCGAATATGATTTTTGCGCATTTGGGAATCGCAGGCGGGGACCTCCCGCTGGATGCTTCGGATGCGCTTGCGATTGCATGGACTCATGCGAACCCGGCTCCGTTGGCTCAGTCGCTTTTGGGTAAAAAGTCGAAACCTAAAAAGAAAACGACGGTACAGCAGTGGAAAGACTTGATTGAAAAAATGGGAGGGACGATTCAATGACGGACTTATTGTCTCTGGATTTGTTGCCCTACGGTCTTGGAACGCCTGACTTGGTGGAATTCCAGCCGGGATACTTTGTAGACCGCGAAATTGTGGATGACTTGCGTGCTTTGTCAAACGAAGCCAAGGCGAACGGTTTTGAACTGCGCATTGAATCGGCGTACCGCTCGTTCGAAAAGCAACTTTCGATTTGGAACCGCAAGGCTCGAGGCGAACTCAAGCTCTTGAATGAAAAGGGCGAGCCGATGGAACGCCCGAAAGACGAAGAAGAGCTGATGTATGCGATTCTCACATGGTCGGCATTGCCGGGGGCGAGCCGTCACCATCTGGGGACGGACATCGACGTGGTCGATGGAGCTGCGTGCCCGGAGGGCTATGAGGTTGAGCTCACGCCCGCGGAGTGCAGTGGCA
>JAEEGG010023118.1_pt1 | contig 12173 bp, 11 predicted proteins | sample 9134161 | NCBI WGS metagenome assembly JAEEGG01 (sample SAMN16246543, study PRJNA631951) | gut metagenome | biome: gut microbiome; feature: rumen; material: CR-attached | host: Bos | place: Iran: Karaj | collected 2018-10 | reverse complement strand
GGCCGCGGCCGCGGCGGACGCCGCCGCCGGGCGGAACCTCGGGACGAACCTCACCGGATAGAAACTCACCGGCCGCCCCCTCCCTTGAGCCACCCGTGCCGCACGTACCAGCGCGCCGTCGACCGGAGCCCCTCCTCCTCGCCCCAGCGGCAGGCGAAGCCGAGGCGCCCGCGGATCTTCCGCGTGTCGAACGAGCGGTCCTTCGTGAAGAACGCCACCCGGCGCTTGTACAGCGGCGGCGCGACCTTCAGCGGCCTGCACACCGCCTCGCACAGCCCCGCCGCCCAGAAGAACGGCCACGCCGGCACCCGCACCGGCCGCAGCTTCCTCCCCAGCTCGTCCGCGATGATCCGCCCCATCCGCTCCAGCGGCGTCGCTTCGGGGTTCCCGCAGATGAACGCCTCCCCCTGCGCCGCCGGATGCACCGCCGCCAGCAGGAACGCGTCCGTCAGGTCGTCCACGTGGATCAGGTGGTACAGGCACTTCCCGCGGCCGAGCATCGGGAACAGCGGCGCCGCCGCCATCCTGAACACCTTGAGCAGGCGCCGGTCCCCCGGACCGTAGATCGCCGCGGGGCGGACGACCGCGTACGGCAGTCCCCGCTCCTTCGCGAAGGCGTGGAGCCAGGTCTCGGCCTCCGCCTTGGTCGTCTGGTAGAGGTCGCCGGGCGCGAAGGGCGCCGTCTCGTCCGCGGGGGGATGCTCGATGTGGCCGTGGACGCCGACCGTCGAGACGTGGACCATCCGGCGGAACGCCGGTTGCCGGAGCGCCGCCTCCGCGATGAGCTTCGTGCTCTCCGCGTGCACCCGCCGGTACTCGTCCTCGCCGATGCCCGGCGAGCGGAACGCCGCCGCCACGTGGAAAACGTACTGCGCCCCCGCCATCCCCTTCCCCACCGCCTCCGGGTCGTACACCTGCCCCCGCACCCATTCCACCGGGAGGCCTTCCAGGCCCCTGAGGTCCGAGGACGGCCTCGCCAGCGCCCGCACCCGCAGCCCCGGCACCGCGCACAGCTTCCGCAGCAGCACGCTGCCGGTGAAACCCGTCGCGCCCGTGACCAGCACCGCGGCCCCCTTCTCCAGGGGCGGGAGGGCAAACCGGCGCGGCGGCGGCGGCACGTCCGCGTCCGCCGACACCCTTTCCTCGCAAATGTCCGCTACTTCGCTCATTCCTCCATTATGCCACACCCCCCTCCCCCCCGCCAACCCCCCATTTCTCCCCCGCCCCGCCCCTTTTGCAATTACGGGAAAACCGGGCTTTTCCCCGCATTTTCCTTGATATCCAGACTGCCCCCGCCCCCTCCTCCCCGGCGGCCGCCGCCCCTCCCCCCCGCGTGCGCGCACCCCAAAAAACTTTTGCATTCCCCCTCCCCATCTGCCATGCTCCGGCCATCTTCCAAGGAGAAGCCATGAAACCCAAACCCATCCTGACCCGTACCGCCTCCGTCCTGGCCGTCCTGCTGGCCGCCCTGCTTTCCGGGGCCTGCTCCAGCTTCCCGCTCCCGCGCGATTCGGCCCCTCCCCTGCGCGTCGGCTTCACCCCCAACTACCCGCCCATCTGCATGGAAATCGACGGTCTTCCCGCCGGCCTTGAATTCGACTTGGCCAACGCCCTCGCCCGCGAACTCGGCCGCCCGCTCGAACTCGTCGAATGCCGCTGGCAAGAGCTCATCGACGCCCAGCTCTCCGGCCAGACGGACATCCTCATGGCCGGCCTGACGGCCACGCCCGCCCGCTCCGCCCGCCTGCGCTTCTGCATCCCGTACATGGTCAACCCGCTGGTGGCCATGTGCCGCGCCGGCGAGCCGGCCGCCTCCGTCGGCGCCGACGAACTCCTGCAAACCACCGCGAACATCGGCGTCATGGCCCGCACCTCCGCCGAAGCCTTCGCCAAGCACCACTTCCCGCACGCCCGGGTGATCGGCCTGTCCGACCGCTCCGACGCCGCCATCAACCTCATGAACCGCCGCATCGACTACTACATCGACGACTTCGCGGCCATCGAGTACATCATCTCCGAGAACGAATCCCAGCTGGCCTTCCTCCCCTACCCCCTCCAGGGGCAGAACCTCTGCTGGGCCGTGCGCCCCGACCAGGACGAACTCCGCCGCCAGTGCGACGAAACCATCGCCCGCTGGAAAAAATCCGGCGAACTCGACCGCATGCTCGACCGCTGGCTGCCCTCCTACAAGGACCTCGTCCGCTGACCCGCGCGCCATCCGGCCGTCCCCCGCCGCGCGCCATCTCCCGTTTCCCCGCCGCCCGGGCCCGCCCCGGGCGGCTTTTTTTTCCGCCCCGCCCCGGCGCACGGACCCATTCGCGATATCAAGGAAAATATGGGGTTTTCCCCGTGTTTTCCGCAATCTTTCCCACCATGACCACCCATCCCCCCGCGGCCGGCCGCGCGCCCGCCGGGAAGTGTCCCCGGCTGGCCTCTCCCGGACGGGGACGCATCTTTTTCCATCCTTCATTCCCGGTGCCGCGCCCGAAAAAAACCGCGGAAGTCAAACTTTTCACTTGCGCCGTCGAGCGTTTTACCCGATGAATTGGGAAAGCGGGATGCGGGACCGCGGGCCCCGCCCCCGCACAGCATCAAAAGAAGGCAGCATGAAACGCAGGACAATCAAGGACATCGCCAAGGAAAGCGGCTTCTCGCTGAGCACCGTCTCGCTCGTGCTCAACAACCATCCCCGCATCAGCCAGGCCACGCGGGACCGCGTGATGGAGGTCGTGCGCAAGTACGACTTCCACCCCAACAGCGCCGCCCGGGGCCTGGCGTCGAAGTCCAGCCGCACCCTGAGCGTGGTGATCCCGAACCTCTCTCGCGTCTTCTCGGACATCTACCTCGGGGAAATCATCTCCGGCATCTACGAGCGGGCCACCTCCCAGGGCTACAAGATCCTCCTGGACATCGCGACGGCCCAGTTCATCGCCTCGCAGGAATACACCAAGTTGCTGGCGAGCCGCCGCGCCGACGGCATGCTCTTCATCGCCTCCGACATCCACGCCGACTACCTGCACGTCTTCGAGGGGGCCCCCTACCCCTTCATCCTCGTCAACCACCTCTTCCCGGGCAAGCGCCTCAACTACGTCGCCGTCGACTACGCCTCCAGCGCCCGCCTCGCCGCCGAGCACCTCCTCGGGCTGGGCCACCGCCGCATCGGCCTGATCGCCGGCACCAACACCCACACCGGCCTGATCTTCCGCGACGAATTCCTCCGCGCCTGCCGCGAGTGGCCGGCCGGCGCCGCGGACGTCACGTGGGTGGACGGCGGCGACGAGTGGAGCCAGCGCGGCGGCTACGCGGCCACCGCCAAGCTCATGGGGCTCCGGCCCGACCTCACCGCCATCATGGCGGCCAACGACCGCATGGCGCTCGGCGCGATGCGCTGGATGGTCGACCACCATCTCGAAGTCCCCGAGGACGTCTCCGTCATGGGCGTCGACGACATCCAGATTGCCGCCTACGTCAACCCCGGCCTCTCCACCGTCCGCCACGACCTCTACCAGGTCGGCATCGAATCCTGCAACCGCCTCCTCCAGCTGATGAACGGCGAAATCAAGGAATGCTCCGACCTGCTGCCCACCTCCCTCGTCGTGCGCGGTTCCACCGGCCGCGTCCCGGTCGGCAAGTGACGCGCGGGAGCGCCCGTCCATGAGCCGGAAAGCGCCCGCCCCGCCCCCGCCGCCCGCCGAACCCTTCGTGCGGCGCGCGCCCTTCGGCCCCGACCCGTGGATCGTCGGCTGCGTTGGCGAACCCGCCCTCCTGCGCGAATGCGCGGCCAAGGCGCCCGATTTCTGCGACCTCCTCGAAGTCCGCATCGACCTCCTCAACGCCGGCGGCCCCGACAGCCAGATCCCCGGCGCCCCGCCCCCCGACCCCGCCCTCGGCATGGCCGACGCCGAAATCCTCGACTGCTGCCGCGCCGTCGCCGCGCAGGGCCTGCCCATCCTCGCGACCATCCGCCACGCCGCCCAGGGCGGCAAGTGGACCGGCGCCGAGGAGGCCCGCCACGCCCGCTACCGCGCCTTCGCCGCCGTCGCCTCCGCCATCGACGTCGAACTGCGCGCCCCCGGCGCCCCCGAATTCCTCCGCCGCTTCAAGGCCGAGACCGGACTCCACACCGTCGGCTCCCACCACGACTTCAAGATGTGGCCCGACCGCGACCTGCCCGCCCTCGTATCCCTCGCCCGCACCGCCGAAGTCTCCGTCTGGAAACTCGCGGCCGAGATGGAGACCCGCTGGTCCGTCGAGATGGGCCGCCGGCACATCCTCGACTGCCTGGACGCCGGCCTGCGCGTCGCCATCCAGGGCATGCAGCCCTTCGGGACGATCTGCCGCGCCACCTTCATCAAGACCGGCTCCTGCTGCTGCTACGGGGCCATCGGCGCCGAACTCGTCCTCGGCCAACCCACCTGCCAATGGCTCGCCCTCCACACCGGCCGCATCGGCCCCGTCCCCCGCTGCACCCAGGAAAGCCTCAACAAGATGGTCTATGGATTCTGACCCCTCCACCCCCGTCACCGAAACCGACGCCGCGCCCTCGCCCTCCGTCCCCCGCGCCGTGCCCCGCCGCGACATCCTCTCCGTCAAATTCGCCTGCGGCGCCTGCGGACAGCACATCGAGGCCCCGCGCGACCTCTTCGGCGAAGTCATGCCCTGCCCCGCCTGCGGCGCCCTCCACCAGATTCCCGACGTCAAGAACGCCCCCCGCAGCTTCCCCGTCAAGCGCATCGTCCCCATCCGCCCGCGCCCATGACCGCCGCCGCCCGCCCATTCCTCCGCCGGCTGGCCAAAATCCTCGTAGCCCTGTTGGTCCTCGCCCTGCTGGCGGGCGGGTTCGTCGCCGGACTCTATCCCTTCCTCGCGCCCAACCGCCCGGCCGCGTCCCCCATCGTCGTCGTCGAGGGCTGGATCGCCGACGCCCCCCTCACCGAACTCCTCGCCTGGGCCGAAACCAACGGCGTCACCACCCTTTACATCACCGGCGGCCCCATCACCACCGGCTTCTGGCTGGCCCAGTGGAAAACCTTCCCCGAAATGACCCTGGCCCGCCTGCAAGCCCTGGGCGCGGACGCCCGCTACGACATCCGCGCCTTCCCGGCCCCCAAAACCCGGAAGGACCGCACCTACGTCTCCGCCGTCACCCTGCGCGACGCCCTGGCGCCCGACGGCCTTCCGGCCTCCTTCACCCTGGCGAGCGAGGCCCCCCACCTGCGCCGCAGCGCCCACCTCTTCCGCCGCGCCTTCGGCGGCGCCTGCGAAATCGGCACCCTCCCGCTGACCCCGACCGACTTCGACGCCTCCGACTGGTACCGCTCCTCCGCCGGCGTCCGCACCGTCCTCTCCGAAGCCCTCGCCCTCCCCTACGCCCTCCTCTCCCGCCCCGACCCCTGATCGATTGGGGGTCCCCCCTCAGGCGCCCGCCGCCTCTTCCTGCGAAAAATCCATCCCCTGCATCGCGAGGAGCCGCCGGATGCGCTCGGCCGTCGGCGGATGGGTCCCGAAGATGTTCGCCGACCCCGCCGCCGCGAGCGGGTTGACGATGTACATCGGCGCCACCGCCCCGTTCGACGGAATGCTCTTCGGGTTCTGCATCCCGGAAATCTTCCGCAGGGCGTTGGCCAGGCCTTCCGGGTTGCGCGTGAAGCGCGCCGCCGAGGCGTCGGCCAGGTACTCCCTCTGCCGCGAACACGCGAAATACAGCACCCGCGCCGCCAGCGGCGCCAGCACCGCCAGCACCAGCGCCGCCACCAGCATCACCACCCCGAGGCCGCCGTCCTTGTTGTTGTTCCGCCGCCGGTTGCCGCCGCCGTAGAGCAGGGTGCGCATCCCGACGTCGGCCAGCAGCACGATCGCCCCGAGCGTCACGCCCGCGAGCGTCATGAACATCGTGTCGCGGTTGCGGATGTGCCCGATTTCGTGCGCCAGCACCCCCTGGAGCTCGTCGCGGTTGAGCCGCCCGAGCAGGCCGGTGGTGACGGCGACGCACGCGCGCTCCGGCTTGAGGCCGACGGCGAAGGCGTTGGGCACCTCGGTGTCGATGATGTACACCTTCGGCATCGCCGGCAGCGCCGCCGCGATGCGCATTTCCTCGACGATGTTGTACAGCTGCGGCGCGTCTTCGTGCGACACCTCGCGCGCGTTGGCCGACGACAGCAGCACGCTCTCGCCGCCCGCCAGGTTGACCAGCAGCATCACGCCCCACACCGCCAGCCCGCCCAGCGCCCCCACCCCGGCCGCCTCCTCGGTCCCGCCGAAGCCGAAGCCGATCGCCGCCGCGATGCCCGCCAGCAGCAGCCCCATCGTCACGATGAGCACCGCGCTGCGCCGCTTGTTCTCGGCGATGGCTTCCCACATGGAAATGCTCATGGCGGACGGCTCTCCGTACGGCGGTTCGGCGGCAAGGCGGGTTGCCCGCTCCTCAGAACTTCACTTCGGGCACCGCGCGCTCGGCTTCGTCCTTGACCTCGAAGAGGTCGCGCGGACGGAACCCGGCCGGCCCCGCGATGATGTTCGCCGGAATCGTCTGGATGCGCGTGTTGTACGTCGTGACCGAGTCGTTGTACGCCTGGCGCGCGAACGAAATCTTGTTTTCCGTCGAGGCGAGCTCCTCCTGCAAGGCCAGGAAGTTCGCCGACGCCTTGAGGTCGGGGTAGCGCTCGACGTTCACCATCAGCCCGCGCAGCGCCCCCGCCAGCTGCGCCTCGGCCGGACCGGCCTGCGCGGGCCCCTGCGCGGCCATCGCGGCGGTGCGGGCCTTGACGATGGCCTCGAGCGTCTCCCGCTCGTGGGCCATGTAGCCCTTGACGGTGTTGAGCAGGTTGGGGATCAGGTCGTGCCGCCGCTTGAGCTGCACGTCGATCTGCGCCCAGGCGTTGTCCACCTGGTTGCGCAGGCGGACGAGCCCGTTGTACACGGACACGAACCACAGCGCGAGGACGATGGCGACACCCAGTACGATTATCAGTGCGGACGGCATGGCAGACTCCTTTGTTCCAAACTGCCCTCCACCATACCGCATTTTTTCCCGCCCCCCAAATCCAAAAATGAGAAACCGCCGTCCGCCCCCCCCACTCCGCTTTTGACTTTCCGCCTTCCGCGCGTAGGATGCCCTCCGTGCCGACGCCCCCTCCAGATTCCACCGCCGCAGCAGCAGCCCACGCCCCCGCCGTGCGCCGCGCCATTGCGCGCGGCCTGCTGCCGTGGTTCGCGGCCAACCGCCGCGACCTCCCCTGGCGCACCGCCACCCGCGACCCCTACGCGGTCTGGGTTTCCGAAATTATGCTCCAGCAGACCCGCGTGGACACCGTCGTCCCCTACTTCCTCCGCTTCATGGCGCGCTTCCCCACCCCGGCCGCGCTCGCCGCCGCGCCGTTGCAGGACGTCCTCAAGCTCTGGGAAGGCCTCGGCTACTACGCCCGCGCCCGCCAGCTCCACAAGGCCGCCGCCCGCATCGTGGCCCTCCACGGCGGCGCCCTGCCCGCCGACCCGGACGCCCTGGCGGCCCTCCCCGGCTTCGGCCCCTACACCGTCGCCGCCGTCGCCTCCTTCGCCTTCGGCCTCCCCCTGGCGGTCCTCGACGGCAACGTCGTCCGCGTCCTTTCCCGCCTCTTCGCCGACCCGTCCGACACCGCCGTCCCCTCCGTGCGCACCCGCTTCCAGGCCCTGGCCCGGGACCTCCTCCCCGCGCACCGCGCCGCGGAAACCAACGAAGCCTGGATGGAGCTCGGCGCCCTCGTCTGCCTCCCCCGCGCCCCCCGCTGCGGCGACTGCCCCATGCGCGCCGTCTGCCTGGCCCTCCGCGGAAACCGCCCCGAAGCCTACCCCGTCAAAAGGAGAAAAATGCAAATCCCCCACAAAATCGTCGGCGCCGCCGTCATCCTCAACGCCCGCAACCAGATCATGATCGCCCAGCGCCGCCCCGAGGGCGGCATGCTGGCCGGCCTATGGGAATTCCCCGGCGGCAAGCTCCAGGAAGGCGAAACCATGCCCGAATGCATCGCCCGCGAGCTCAAAGAAGAAATGGGCCTGACCCTCGAAGTCGGCCCCGAGCTGACCGTCGTCCACCACGCCTACACCCACTTCACCATCGCCCTCCACGCCCACTTCGCGCGCATCCTATCCGGCCGCCCCCGCCACATCGAGTGCGCCGACCACGCCTGGACGACCCTCTCCGCCATCGACCGATACCCCTTCTCCAAGGCCGACCTGAAAATCATCGAAGCCCTCCGCGCCCTCCCCTCCCCCCCCCGCCTCAAAGACCTCTTCCCCGCCCACGCCTGACGCCCGCACCGCCGTCTTCGGAAGTTCCCCATCCACATGGACGCGCGAAAGCGCGCCCGATGGACTCTCCACGGGGAGGGACGCTCTTCCGCGCACAAGGAAGGCGACAGGACACTCCCCCCTCCGAGAGGGGGGTGGCGCGGCCATGGATGGGATGTCCATGACTTGGAAAAAGACAAGCGGAAGGGGCCGCGGCGGGGGGAGTACTGCGGGAGGCCGTCGCAACCAAGCGCAACTCTCTTGCAACCGTCTTCCACCGGGCGGCACCCCCCTCTCGGAGGGGGGCGAATGCTTGCGCACTCTCCATTCTCCAACACATCTCCCCGCAATCTCACGGCGATCATCCCCATCCACCAAATTCCCCGAAGAACCAAACATCCGCATTTGCCGGCCGCGGGTAGGGCGGGCAGTCCCCTGCCCGCCGTGCGAAAGGGGGGCGCCATGAAGGCAAATCCATGCACAAACGGGCGCACGGCGGCGAAGGGACTCGCCGCCCTACCGAAAACATGCGTAAGAATGACCCTTACGCCATACTGGGGCCTGGAAACCACTTTTGCAATTACGGAAAGATCAATGATTTTCTTCGATTTTGTGCATGGCAAAACCCCATGAAAACGCACCCTCTTTGTGTCCCACGGGCGGGGCGTGGAATGGACCGCGGCCGACCGTGTTGGGCAAAGTCGGATGCCGATCAGGCAATCTCCGTCCACACATGGGACAAGCCTGCTCGCTTTCCTTTCTCTTCTGCCTGCGGCGCAAAACACGGAGTGCGCGGAGGAAGGAGGCACGGAGATTTTGCAGGGAGGAGCTTCGCGCGTCCAAAAACGTCCCGCAGCGTTTGTCCGGCGTTTTCCGGGTGCGAAGGCCCCTCCAACAAACGCCCCATCTACAATCCCCTCCGTGTCTCCGTGCCTCAGATTCCTCCGTGTTTGACGCCGCAGGCCCCTTCCGCAAAGGAAAATCCTTATCTGATTGGCATTCTGGGCAAAGTCACCTTCACAATGCCATCCCACCCCCGTGACCGTGCGCGGGGGTTGATTTTATCCCCGCGGGGACGGGACTCGTGCTATACTGGCGCTCGATGAGACCGATGGCCGCAGACATGCACGGCTTCCCGCCCCGGCGGCGGGGGAATCGCAGGTGCGCCGGAATGGCGGGGCGGTGCGGTCCGGCGAGGATGTCATGGCAAAACCGAAAATAGTCGTATGCATGGGCAGTTCCTGCTTCGCGCGCGGGAACGAGAAGACCGTCGAGGCCTGCGAGGGCTTCCTCGCCGAACGCGGGCTCCGCGACGAGGTGGACGTCGATCTCGGCGCCAGCCTCTGCACCGGCAACTGCGCGGACGGGCCCATCGTGGTCGTGGACGGCAAGGTTTTCAAGCACGTCGATCCCCTCGTGATGCGCGACATCCTGGAGGCGGCGTTCCCGCAGAAAGGTTGAGCCATGGTCACCAGCCCCGTCTACACCACCGAAAACGAATGCCAGGACTGCTACAAGTGCGTCCGGCACTGCCCCGTCAAGGCGATCCGCATCGTGGACGGCAAGGCGAGCGTGATTCCCGAGGCGTGCGTCGCCTGCGGGGAATGCGTGAAGGTATGTCCCGCGCACGCGAAGAAGATCCGCAGCGACCTCGCCCGACTCAAGGAGTTGCTGGCGTCCGGGGCGGAGGTGTACGCCTCCATCGCGCCGAGTTACGCCGGGTACTTCAAGGGGGTGACGGTCGGCCAGATCGCCGCGGCGCTGAAGGCGGCGGGCTTCGCGGGAGCGAGCGAGACGGCGCACGGCGCGGAGTCGGTGAGCGCGCAGATGTCGGCCCTGTTGCGGGAGACGGCGGCGCCGCTGGTCATTTCGTCGGCCTGCCCGGCGGCGGTGGACATGGTGCGGAAGTACCTGCCCGGCTACGCGGAGTTCATTTCGCCGCTGCCCTCGCCCGTGCGCGCACACTGCCGCCTCCTCAAGGAGAAGTACGGCCGGCAGGCGAAGGTGGTGTTCTTCGGCCCCTGCGCCGCGAAGAAGAACGAGGCCGACGCGCATCCGGGGGAGCTCGCGCTGGCGCTGCTCTTCCCGGCGCTCGAGCAGTTCCTGGAAGAGAAGGGCAGCGCGTTCGGCCCCGAGGCGGAGCTCGCGCTCGGGCCGGCCGGCGAGGGGCGGTTTTATTCCGTCGAGGGCGGCATGAACGACACGCTGCGCGACGGCAACACGCTCGTGCGCTATGTCTCGGTGTCGGGCCTGGAGGGCTTCCGGCGGATGCTGGAGGATTTCGACCCCGCGGAGTTCAAGCGCCATCCCGAAGCCTTCCCGCGCAAACTCTTCGTCGAGGTGCTGGCGTGCCCGGGCGGCTGCGTGAACGGCCCGGCGATGCCGCGGGGCGCCTCGGGCCTCGCGACGCTCTTCGCGACGGACGCGACGGCGCCCATACGCGCGTCGTCGGAACGCTGCTTCACGCACTGCGGAACGTCCGCGTATCCAGCGGCGGCCGTCGTGGACGACGAGCCGGACGAGTCCGCAATCGCCGCCGCGCTTGCGCGCGTGGGCAAGACCTCGAAGGCGGACGAAATCAACTGCGGTGCGTGCGGCTACAACTCGTGCCGCGAGTTTGCGAAGGCCCTCCTCGCCGGCAAGGCCGAGGAGGCGATGTGCCACATCTACCTCAAGAAGAACTTCCAGCGGACGTCCAACGCGCTCATCAAGTACATCCCGGCGGGCGTCGTGATCGTCGACGCGAAGGGGCTCATCGTCGAGTGCAACCGCCTCTTCGCCGAGATGGCGGGCGCGCTGGAGGAGTTCGACGCGCTCGGCAACCTCGACGGGATCGGCATGGACCGGTTCATGCCCGACTTCGCGGAGCTCTTCGCGGGCGCCGTCGCGCACGGCAGCGAGATCGTCAAGTACCGCCAGCCGTGGAAGGACCGCATCGTGACGATCAGCGTGTTCCCGATCAGCGTGGGCAAGTTCGCCGGCGCGGTCGTGCAGGACGTCACGAAGAACGAGGGACGCCGCGAGGAGATCGCCGCCAAGGCGCGCGACGTCATCCGCAAGAACGTGTACACCGTCCAGCAGGTCGCGCGCCTCTTCGGCGAGCACATCGCCGAGACGGAGATCATGCTCAACGAGATCGCGGGCGCGTACGAGTCGCAGACCGTCGGCAAGCGCCTCCGCGAGGGCGGCAGCGAGGAATACCTCAATGGCTGACGACCTTTTCATCGAGATGGAGGCCGCCCAGTACACGAAGACCGGACAGGGCGCCTGCGGCGACGACGTGCGCTTCATGACCGTCGAGAAGGAGAACCGTCACCTCGTGGCGCTCTCCGACGGACTCGGCAGCGGCGTGAAGGCGAACGTGCTCGCCACGATGACCACGTCGATGGCGATCAAGTTCCTGGAGTCGAACGTGCCGATGCTGGAGGCCGTCGAGATCATCATGGACTCCCTGCCCGTCTGCGAGGTGCGGAAGATCGGCTACGCCACGTTCTCGCTCTTCGACTTCCGCCTCGGCGGCAAGGCGCGGATCAGCGAGATGGGGAATCCCGGCTACATCCACCTGCGCGGCACGGAGGAGATCGCGCCGCTGAAGGACGAGCAGATCGTTTCGTCACATTGGCCCGACCGCGAGGTGCGCAAGTGCGAGGCCGACTTCCGCTCCGGCGACCGCATCATCCTCTGCTCGGACGGCGTGACGCAGTCCGGTCTCGGCGTGCGCAAGGACATGAAGTTCGGCTGGCGGCGTTCGGGCGTGCTCAGCTTCGCGCGCGAGAAGATCGCCGCCGATCCCGACATCTCGGCGCGCGATTTGAGCGAGGCCATCGCGCGCAAGGCGCTCTATCTCACGCCAGACGGCTGCAAGGACGACATCAGCTGCGTCGTCTGCTATCTACGCCATCCGCGCG
>JAEEGG010023116.1_pt1 | contig 12174 bp, 10 predicted proteins | sample 9134161 | NCBI WGS metagenome assembly JAEEGG01 (sample SAMN16246543, study PRJNA631951) | gut metagenome | biome: gut microbiome; feature: rumen; material: CR-attached | host: Bos | place: Iran: Karaj | collected 2018-10 | reverse complement strand
GAGGAAGCGGGAGATATTAACACCGGTGGTACCATGGATGATGCATGCGTATATGTGTATGTATGCGGGAGCGTTGTCACACCGGGCGTATATGAACTGGAGCAGGGCAGCAGAGTGTGTGATGCCCTTGAAGCGGCCGGCGGGTTTTCGGAAGGCGCGGATGAGAACAGGATCAACCTGGCAGCAGGCGTAAGGGACGGTGAGATGATCTTTTTCCCCATGGTGGGAGAAGAGATACCTGATGCCGCGGCAGGTTATGCCCACGGCATGGATGGACCCGCAGAGGGCGGACTTATCAATATCAATACTGCAGATATCGCACTTTTGTGCACACTTCCGGGAATCGGTGAATCCAAGGCAAAGGCGATCATCAGATACCGTGAGGAACACGGTGCATTCAGAGACATAACAGAGATCAGGAACGTATCCGGGATAGGTGAGAATCTGTACAGAGATATCGCAGATCTAATCTGCATATGACTGTCACCCGGGATACATAAGGGTGAGTGCTGTATCATGATCATATACACCGCTCACACCAGAGATGACTAAGCTTACAGGGATAATGAGGGACAATATGGCAGTTAAGGTTCTTGTTGTAGATGATGAAAAGCTGATCGTAAAAGGGATCAGGTTCAGCCTCGAACAGGACGGCATGGAAGTTGACTGTGCCTATGACGGTGAAGAGGCTCTTGCAAAAGCCGAGGCAGGGGAATATGACATAATACTTCTGGATGTTATGCTTCCCAAGATCGGAGGCTATGAAGTGTGCCAGAGGATAAGGGAATTCTCAAGGACTCCCATTATAATGCTCACCGCAAAGGGCGAGGATATGGACAAGATCCTCGGTCTTGAATACGGTGCGGACGATTATATGACCAAGCCTTTCAACATTCTCGAGGTAAAGGCCAGGATCAAGGCTGTCATGCGCAGAAGCCAGAAGGAGAAGTCGTCCAGACCGACCGGCAGGACTATAAGCGCAGGCGGACTTACTCTGGATCTCGACGGACACAGAACCTTCAGAGGGACTGAAGAGATTCCTCTTACATCCAAGGAATTCGACATGCTCAGGATCCTTATGGAGAATCCGGGCAAGGTATATAAGAGACTGGATCTTCTCAAGGCCGTCTGGGGAGAGGACTTCCCCGGGGACGAGAGGACCGTCGATGTGCATGTAAGACGTCTTCGCGAGAAAATTGAGGAAGACGCCGGTAATCCCACATATGTCCATACCAGATGGGGAGTCGGATACTTTTTTACACAAAACGGCAATTGATGCATGAATGATATATTATCAAATCTTAAGTCCGTTATACTCTTAAGATCCCTGAGAGCCAGGATATTCCTGATAATACTGGTTCTGGGGATCGTGCCCTGCATTCTTGTGAGAGTCACCATAGTATCCAACTATGAAGCAAGGGCTGTGGAGACCAGAGCATCTGCTGTTCAGAACCAGCTGACGATAACGGCGAATCACCTTGTTGCGAATAAGTACATATCAGCACTTACAGGCCGGGCGGATGATTACACCGGCTCGCTTGACGTCATGGATGCCGAGATAGAGATGCTGGGTGATATCTACGAAGGCAGGATAATGATCATAGGCAGCAACTTTGAGGTGCTGAAGGATACCTACGGTATCTCTGAAGGAAAGACGATCATCTCCGAGGAGGTCATTAAGTGCTTCCGCGGGATCTCCACTTCCTACTATGACAGCAATCTGGGATACATCGAACTCACAACCCCCATAGCAGATACTACGGCTGAGGGCGGCGCAGGTGTTATCAGGGGAGTCATGCTGACCTCCATCTCCGATGACAGCATTGTCAAAATGGCCGATGTTCTCGGTAATAACGCATTTATACTTGAGATGATAATAGTGGTGCTGGTGGTGACACTGGCAGCCATCCTATCCAAGTTCCTGGTGAGCCCCATCGCAAAGCTTACTAACCGTATCTCCGCAGTCAAGGCGGGGTATCACAGTTACGTGCAGCCCGTGGATGAATGTACCGAGACAGAGCATATCTCCGAGGCCTTCAATAACCTCCTGTCTCGTATCAATGCCCTTGATGAGAGCAGGGGCGAGTTTGTTGCCAATGTCTCACATGAGCTCAAGACTCCCATGGCATCCATGAAGGTTCTGTCCGATTCCCTTCTTGCAAGCCCCGATGCATCTGTTGAGGAATACAGGGAATTCATGACGGACATCGCATCGGAGATCGACAGGGAAAACAGGATCATCACAGACCTTCTTGCCCTGGTCAAGATGGATGATACCTCGGGTCAGAATCTGAACATTGCTCCCGCTGATATCAATGAGATCACCGAACTTGTACTCAAGAGACTCAGGGCCATCGCCCGCAAGCAGAACGTTGACGTGACCTTCGAGACGGTAAGACAGGTCGTTGCTGAGGTTGATGAGGTTAAGCTCACCCTCCTTATAACGAACCTGGTGGAAAATGCCATTAAGTATAACCATGAAAACGGATGGGTGAGGGTTTCTCTTGATGCGGACCACCAGTCCTTTACACTGACGGTTGAGGATTCGGGACTGGGAATTCCCGAGGAATCACTTGCCCATATCTATGAAAGATTCTACCGTGTTGATAAATCCCATTCCAGGGAGATAGGCGGAACAGGCCTTGGTCTTGCCATATGCAGAAAGGTTGTGATGATGCACCACGGTAAGATTGACCTGACCAGTAAGGAAGGCGAGGGATCCAGGTTCGTTGTGACCATCCCTCTGAGTTATATAGCAGATGCGAAATGATATCCTGAAAAAGATAATATCCATTCTGACACTCATGTCACTTCTTACGTGCATGTGCGGATGCTCTGCGGCTGAGGATAACATCCCCGTCGAAGACAGAATCCCCGTCTATTACATCAATAACGAAGAGACGAAGACGGAAGCCTACTATGTTGATGCCATAGTGGATTCCCCCGATGCGGTGGTTCAGAAGATGCTGGCCCTTCTTTCCGAGAAGGATCCAAATGCCAGATACAAGGCACCTCTTGCCATGGGCTTCAAGGTTCTGGATTATACCCTTGATGACGGCGTGCTGGTCCTTAACATGGATTATGATTACAGGAAGCTTGAATTCACCACGGAAGTACTTGTGAGGGCGGCCATAGTAAAAACCCTGTGTGCCTCGGGCGCAGTGAACGGAGTATACTTTACCGTGATGGATGAACCGCTCCTTGATCACAGCGGATTCGAAGTCGGTGAGATGAATTCCGGCACCTTCATAAGCAACGACGGCAATGAGATCAACACATACGAAGAGGCCGACATCAGGCTCTTCTTTACATCCTGGGACGGCAACTACCTGATAGGAGTGTACAGGAATAAGTTCTACTCCACTTCAATGCCTCTCGAGAGATTCGTTGTGGATGAGCTGATATCAGGCCCCAGCGGACAGGTGGAGGGTATCTATCCCAGCATCAATCCCCAGACATCCGTACTGAACGTCAATACCAAGGACGGTGTCTGTTATGTCAACTTAAGCAGTGACTTCCTGATCCCATATGGAAATGTGCCCACGTCAGTTTCGGTGCTTGCCATAGTGGATTCCCTCTGTGCACTTCCTGCCGTTGACAGGGTCCAGATCATGGTTGACGGTGTGGTGCCGGAAACCTTAGAATCCTCTTATGAATACAATGATGATGTGGTGATAACCATCGAAGAAGCCCTTGAGATGATGGTATCACCGGACGGTCAGTGATGATATGAAACCAAAGGATGCGGCGGCCAGCCTCGAACAACTTAAGAAGGATCTGTCAGGGGGAGAGCTGAAGAGATTCTACCTCCTGTTTGGGAGCGAACGTTACCTTCGCAATTTCTATGAAAAAAAACTCCTGAAGGCCATGGGTGGTTCCAGGGATGACATGAACACCAGCATTTTCGACATGAATCCCGTCCAGGCCTCTGCGATCATTGATGCTGCACAGACCATGCCCTTTTTTGCCGACAGGAGAGTGGTGGTGGTAAGGTATTCCGGATTTTTCAAGAAGAATGCGGATGAACTTGCAGACTTCCTTTCCCAGGCCCCGGATACCACAAGCTTTATCTTTGTTGAAGATGAGGCTGATGCGAGACTAAAGCTTTATAAGCAGATATCAAAGCTCGGAAGGTGCGTTGAGTTCACCACCCAGTCTGACAGATATCTTCTCCAGAATATCGGTGCGTTCCTCAAGAAGCAGAATCAGAGGATAGGACAGGAGGATGCGGAATATTTCCTGGGTGTGATCGGAACCGATATGGGAAAGCTCATGTCCGAACTTGAAAAGCTCAGTGCCTATGCCATGGATAGGGATGTCATAACAAGAGAGGACATCGATACCATCTGCTCCAGAAATATAGAGGACAGGATCTTCGAGATGATCGATGCGGTCATGAGAAGGGATATACACACCGTAATGGACAGGTATGAAGACCTCCTGGCACTTAAGCTTGCCCCCGTAAGGATCGTTGTCATGCTGGAAAAACAGTTCCTTTGGATGCTGCAGCTTAAGAGCATGTCCGAGGATGCCGGAATGCACTCAACGGACATTATCAACACCATAGCCTTCAGACAGGAAGTGGACGAAGAGACCGGAGAGGTGAAGCGCTCCAGGGGTGAGATAGGTGAATTCCAGGTGAGGAAATACCTGCAGCAGGCATCCCACATGTCGGCGGCAGAACTCCAGAGAGCCGTGTCCCTTTGCGAGACGGCGGATGAAGATTTCAAGACCGGCAGGATGAATGACAAGATGGCAACAGAGACACTTCTGGTGAAGCTCTGTAACGGTAAGTGATAAATGCTCAATATAGTTTTATATCAGCCCGAAATTCCATATAATACCGGCAATATAGGCCGTACCTGTGTTGCCACCGGGTCCAGGCTCCATTTGATAAAGCCTCTGGGATTTTCACTGGATCAGAAGGAGATAAAGAGAGCCGGGCTTGATTACTGGCCAAGGCTCGATCATACAGAATACGACAGCTTTGAGGATTTTCTGGACAGAAATAATAACCCCAGGGTATGGATGGCGACTACAAAGGCGCATCAGGTTTACTCTGATGTAAGCTTCGGAACAGATGACTATATCATGTTCGGCCCGGAAAGCCGCGGTATTCCCGAGGAGATACTTGTATCCGCAGAGCAGGACTGCATACGCATCCCCATGCTTGAGGATGAGAGATCCATCAACCTTTGCAACTCCGTATCAATCGTTTTGTACGAGGCGCTCCGCCAGAATGATTTTGCCGGTCTGGCAAAATACGGAGAGCTTCACAGGTTAAGCTGGAACAGCTGACACTCATGTCACAATATCAGGATAAGAACACACAATCCAATACAGATCCGGAGAGGTCTTACGAATCACAGGATTCCCGGTCCAAAACTGCGGGAGACGGTAAGGCTCAGTCTCTTCAGGCACTCAGAGGGCTTGCCTTTGCGGGGATATTCCTCGGACATTTCTACTATTTCGGATGGACACCCGTTTCGGTGTCTGTGTTTTTCGTATTGTCCGGATTCCTGCTTACCTTAAGGACCGGGGGCGCAAGTGCTCATACCGGACTTAAGGAGAATATAAGCAGTGCATGGAACCGCATAAGGAAGCTATATCCTCTTCACCTTGTGCTTATGGTCATATGCATTCCTCTTACCATATACAGGGCAGGATACTTTGATCCAATGGACATCCTGATCAAGGTGGTGTGCAATGTATTTCTGATCCAGTCCCTTGTCCCCAATGCGGATATCGCCGCTTCATTGAACGGAGTGTCATGGTATCTGTCTACAATACTGATCCTTTATATCATCTTCCCGTATCTCTACAGAGCGTTTAAGAAAATAGGATCTAATGCGGTGTATGCATGCCTTCTCATATTGTGGGTAGTATTGCAGACTGCCGTTCTCTTTGTGACATACAGATACTGCCGCATAGACAGCATGATAGTGTATCTTACCCACTGCTGTCCCCTTTACAGGATATTCGATCTGCTCAGCGGAATGATGCTGGGATTCATGGTCAGGGAAAACGGAAGAAATACTGTTGGCCATGACTATTTCAGATTAAGTGCGGGATCTGTGGTAAAGAGCATACTTGAGATCGCAGTCATTGCCGCAGTGGGATGGCTTGTATATCTGTGGCAGAATGACAATACCAATATCTTCCTGTCACATGCTCCCGTGATCCCTGTCATCTCCACGCTGCTCGTGTGGCTGTTCTACAGAAAGTCCGGGTTCCTTACCCGGATCCTTACCAATAAGGTTACTGTATTTGTGGGAAATCTGAGCGGATATGCATTCCTCATACATTTCCCCATTGTTGTATATATCAATACATTTATCTTCCCCCACCTGTCGGTGCTTAAGAGGACGATCATTCACGGGATCCTGTTCCCCGGAAGTGTCACTGCGACACTTGTACTTTCGTACCTCTATTCTACAAGGATCGCAGGAAGATTCAGAAAATAAACCGATCTACCCATAGGATATTGAAGCATTCGGAATTCCCGGACCGCGTATCTGCTGACTGTTCATGGTCAGCCGCAGCTTCACAGGATCTGTAATGGCAGATCCCTCATCGGCGCATCGCCGGAACTATCCAAGACCAATACATGATCGTTAAAAAGCCGCTGTGGCGGAAGTCTGCGCATGCATTAAAGTCTGCTTTTTGCCTGACGCAATATCTGCACCGGGTATGCAGTGGTGTATTCCTGCCCGGCACATTTATCTATGCAGGTTATTATTGAAATCCGAAGTTATATGAGAAGACCTCTTGCATTTATCTGCGCCGTCATCGTTGTATCAGTCTTCATCGGAAACTTTATGGGGATATTACCCTTTGAGAAGACTAAGTCCCTTCCTGAAGAAGGGGCATACATAACCTTAAGCGGAATCGCAGATGAGATACATGACAATTACATAATAGTGAGTGATGCGTATATTGATGATGCCATGCCAGGGCTGAAGCTTCTTGTGAGGTTCGATGCCATGCCGGACCTGCATATAGGGGAGGGTGTGGTGATAGGCGGAGAATATGCCTCCTTTAAGCCTGCAATGAATCCTGGAGAGTTCAATGCTTATGAGTACTATACCTCCAAGGGATATGACGGCAGTGTCAGAAGAGCGGTACTTATCGCTTCGGACGGATGCTACTTACATATAAGGGAAGGACTAAGAAGATTCAGACTGTCCCTTAAAGCCAGGATTTATGAAGTGTGTCCGGAGAAAGAGGCATCCGTTCTGTGTGATCTTCTCCTGGGGGATAAAGAGGGCATCGATGAAGAGACTGAGACCCTGTATCAAAACAGCGGCATTGCCCATATCCTGAGCATATCCGGACTACACATATCGATCCTTGGGATGGGGTGCTTCGGACTGCTCAGAAAGCTTAAATGCCGTGAGGTGCCTTCTGCCATGATCTCAGCAGGCATCCTTGTGCTGTATGGGACGATGACAGGTATGAGCGTCTCTGCATCAAGAGCCATAGGAATGTTCGTTATCCGCATGTTCTCCCACCTCTTCGGACGTACGGACGACCCACCCACATCCCTCGGGATAATTGCGGCTCTTACGGCGCTGACACATCCTGCCCTTGTTACGGGTGCGGGATTCCTTCTTTCCTACGGAGCGGCGTTAGGGATACTTGCATTTCTCCCCGCTGTAAGGAGGATATGCATATCCTTTAAGAGAAGATACCCCTCTTATCCGGGGATGCCAAAGGGAAAGCGTATCCTGTCTTTGTGCGAACAGGCACTGCATGTAACAGCAAAGGCTATTGTAAGCAGCCTGTCGATCATACTCTTTACACTGCCTGTGCAGCTGTGGTTCTTCTTCCGCGTGCCTGTATATGCGGTGTTTCTGAACCTGCTGATCCTTCCCTGTATGTCACTTCTTGTATTCTCCGGAATGCTGATGCTCATACCGGGACTGGGGATTATCGGAAGCATCAGCTGCCTGCTCCTTGACATATTCGAAGAGCTTTGCAGACTATCTGAAAGGCTGCCCTTTCATTCATGGAGTCCCGGGAGACCCGGAGCATTGCCGGTAGTGATCTATTACCTGGGGATACTTATCATCATATTAATGGGGAATCCATCTGAGGCCGCCCGTGTTGTCAGGCATATTCCCAGACCCGCCTTCAAATCCATGCCCCGGCGTGCCATCAGGCGTGACCGATCGCCTGTAAGCAGCTTACCGGAACCTGCCGGTGACCGGATACCCTGTCTTGTGATATTCGCGTTAACGCTTGCAGGAATGCTTTACATGCTGGGCTTTCCCCACCTGACGCATGATACTGCCACCCAGCTCTATGTGGGTCAGGGCAATTGCAATGTGATGATAACGGATGCGGGTGAGGTGTATATGTTCGACGGAGGGTCAACGTCAAGGAGGAATGTCGGTGAATATATAATCCTTCCCTTTATCAGATATAACGGCATAACATGCATAGATGCCATATTCATCTCACATTCAGATGAAGACCATATGAACGGCTGCTTAGAGCTTCTTGAGAATATGAATCACTGGGATATTGATATCGGAGGCGTATATATCACGCCCCAGCAGATGAATGACGGGACCGGTAATACCTCAAGACTCATCGCACTTTGTTCTGAAAAAAATGTAAAACTCGAATGCATAAGCGCGGGGGATAAATGGTACAGCGGTGATACCCTTTTTACATGCCTTCATCCGGGATCAGACTTTGTGCCTGAGGATGCCAACAGCGGATCAATGTGTATCCTTGCGGCTTTCCCTGCAGACGACCTGGGCACATCGTCCATTGCATCAGGAAGCGGTCCGATCCCCATGGAATATGCCGGCAGTCACACGATCCTTCTTCCCGGCGATATGCAGGGGGCAGGAGAGCGCGCGCTTACTGAGGCCTTTGCCGATAACGGATCACTTTTTAATTCCGGCACAGACGTCTACATAACCTCACATCACGGTTCCTCCGGTTCATCCTCGGTGCAGTTCCTCGAAGCAGTCAGACCGCAGCTTGCCATAAACAGCGCGGGCCTTGATAACAGATACGGACACCCCCATGAAGAGACCCTTGCACGCCTTGACGATGCAGGCTGTGCTTACCTTAATACCTTCGAAACAGGAGCCGTAACCCTGTATATGTCAGGTGAGGATATAAGGGTGCGGACCTATCTGCCCTTATCACCGGATCCGGAATCGACAAATAATGAGTAAAAGATGGGATATTATTGCAACGAATGGGTAGTATTTTTGCCGGACAGACCTTAAGATTTTAGTGACATGAGAAACGGCCCATATAGTGAAAGGAGCTGTGATGAGCGATAAATTCAGATGGTGTTTTATAGGCTGCGGTACCCTTGCCAAAATAGTGGCAGCCCAGTTAAATGAATCCGGAAGGCACGAGATAGTATCCGTCTTTGCCCGCAGATCTGAAGCGAGCACGGAGTTTGCGAAGACATTCGGCGGAAAGGCTTATGAGACCGCAGAGGAAGCCATAAGTGCAGGGGATGTGGACGGAGTCTATATCGTAACTCCCCACAGGAGCCACTGCGAATATTCCAAGCTTGCCATTAATCTGGGAAAGCCCGTGCTCTGTGAGAAGCCATTTACCATAAACCTTAAGGAGACAAGGGAGGTTATAGAGCTTGCCCGCGAAAAGGGAGTCTATATAACCGAAGCCATGTGGACATGGTTCTCCCCTGTGGGAAATCAGATCAAAAAGTGGCTTGATGAGGGAGAATTCGGTGACGTGCTCGAATGCGTCGCTGACTGCAGGACCAACTCCTGTAAATATGCTCCCAGAGTCTCCGACCCTGCTGCAGGCGGCGGTGCGGTGCTTGATATGGGCGTATATTCCATCTATTACCTCTACAAGCTCTTCGGAAAACCTGACAGCATCGAGTGCAGGGGCGATGTCCATGACGGCATCGACTGGTCTGAGGAGGTTATATTCAGATATGCCGACGGACGTGCTTTTAAGGCACTTTCCTCCATTGACGATGAAGGCGCAGATCCGCAGCTTGACCTGAAGGGGAGCAGGGCCTCCATCCATGTGGGTCAGCTCCACTATGCAGGCTATGCCTCATTTACTGATGCGGAGGGCAATCTGAAGGAGTTTTCCGGTGACGGGAGCTACCTCAACGAATTCGACATCGTTTCCTCCGAGATGAGGGAGGGACTTAAGGAGAGCCGGTATATCACCCACTCAGACACCCTGACAGTAATGGAAATCCTTGATGAATGCAGGCGCCAGATGAACCTTAAATACGATTTTGAAGACTGATGCATCGATCCTCCGACCAACCACCCGGCCGGGGGATTTCTTCATAAAAAACCGCGTTTTTTTAAGATTTTCTGCCTTGATACAAATAGTGAAAATTGGTAAAATAACAATGGTCTGTATGAGACCTGAAAGGAGCTTTCGAAATGGCAGAAAACGAAAAGAAAGGCGCAGCGGCAGCAGCCGAAAAAACTAAGGGATTTGTCGCAGAATTCAAGAAATTCATCATGCGCGGAAATGTGCTCGACATGGCAGTCGGTGTTATCATCGGCGGAGCGTTCCAGGCTATCATCTCCAGCCTTGTCAAGGACATCATCATGCCGGTCATCACTCTTCTGACAGGCGGCATCGATTTCAACAACTGGTTCATTGCTCTTGACGGCAGCAACTATGCTACACTTGAAGCTGCACAGGAAGCAGGAGCCTCAACTCTTAACTACGGCGTGTTCATCACAGCTGTCATCAATTTCCTTCTCATGGCCATTGTTGTATTTCTCATCGTTAAGGCTATGAATAAGGCTTCCGATAAGTTCAAGAAGAAGGAAGAGGAAGCACCCAAGACCACCAAGATCTGCCCTTTCTGCAAGAGCGAGATCAACAAGGATGCAACCAGATGTCCTCACTGTACTTCGGAGCTTAAAGATTGAGAATCTCGAACTTTCTGATGAATATATGTAAAAACAACAAGGCAGGCACTGCGGCAAAAGCGGTGCTTGCTTTGTGCGTATGTGCTGTCCTTACCGGATGCGGATCCGGTTCGGATAATCTTAAGACTGCATATGAAGCTCTTGGCAACCTGGATTATCCCGCAGCCATGAATGCACTTGCCGGCGCCGAGGAGGCGGGCGAGGATGCAAGGGAGATTGCAAGGGCCAGGGGAATTGCCTGCATAGGTCAGGCTGACTATGTAAATGCCGCAAAATATCTCCGGGAAAGCCTTAATTCGGGAACCGGCTACCCTGATGAGATGGATGTGGATACCAACTATTACCTCGCAGCTGCTTACAACAACATGGGTGACTATGCGGCGGCCGAGGACAGATACAATGCCATCATCGCTTACTGTGATGATACCGAGAGCTACCTGCTGAGAGCCTCAGTCAGACTTAAGCAGAGCAACTTTGAGGATGCTGTATCTGATTTTAACGTGGTAATATCAAGAAAACCCGACGATTACGATACCCTGATCGGCATATATGAAATGCTGACTGCCATCGGATACCGTGAAGCGGGACTTGAATATATAAAGGGTGCCCTTGCGGGAGATACCGGCAAGATGACCGATTCCGAGAAGGGACGCATGTATTATTATCTGGGGGATTACACCCAGGCTGCGGCGTTTCTGGAGAGTGCCAGAAATGCTGACGGAAGCGTTACCAGTTCTCTTTTCCTCGGACGTACCTATGAGGCAATGGGAGAGTACAATTATGCTGCCAATGTATACGAGAGCTATATAGGCACAAAGGGAGCCAACGCAGAGCTGTATGACCAGCTGGGACTCTGCAGGCTTAAGCTGGGAGAGTATGAAGCTGCGCTGGAGGCCTTCAAGGCAGGCATCGAGGCCGATGACGGAACATTTGCCAAGAGTCTTGAATATAACCGGGCTGTGGCATATGAATATGTGTCGGACTTTGAGACAGCCTATGAGATTCTTAAAGCATATGCCGCAAAATACCCCGATGATCCCGACGCGGCAAGAGAGATACAGTTTCTGGATACCAGGATCAAAACAGAAGAATAAAGAGGCGTTACATGATTGAAAAACTTATAGCACAGATCAAAGAAAAACAGGCACCCATAGTCGTGGGACTGGACCCCAATCTCAAGTTCGTACCTGAGTTCATCAAGCAGAAGGCATTCGCAGAACTCGGAGAGACCTTAGAGGGTGCAGCTCTTGCTTTCAAGGAATACAAT
>JAEEGG010023115.1_pt1 | contig 12174 bp, 17 predicted proteins | sample 9134161 | NCBI WGS metagenome assembly JAEEGG01 (sample SAMN16246543, study PRJNA631951) | gut metagenome | biome: gut microbiome; feature: rumen; material: CR-attached | host: Bos | place: Iran: Karaj | collected 2018-10 | reverse complement strand
AAAGAGAAGAAAACCGAAATTTCTGAAGACGGTACAGTAACAGAAAAGAAAACAAAGAAATCCAGAAAGCCGGGTGGCAAGAAAAAGCCTTCTTCCAAGAAGACCGATGATTCTGCTGTCCAGGATTCCCAAGCAGCCAATGAAGCATAAGATGTAAAAAAATCCCATCCCAGGAAATCAACTTTGGGATGGGATTGCTGCTATTTTTCACATTTCTTTTATGCACTTCATCTGAGGACTATCATCACTTAACTGCATCAGCTCTATCTTGTTGCCGTCGGGATCATGAGTCCAGCATTGCCAGTTATAATCTGCTCCCTGTTTCGGAGCATCATCCTGCGGAGCTCCTGTCTCAAGGATCTTCTTCCACGCATCCTGTATATCGTCCACAGACACACATATATGGAAGAACCCTATATTTTCATCCTTATAAGGAATCTCCTTTGTTGCTCCATAGAATAGCTCGATAAACTGCCCTCCACCGCCATACATATATACTATCCAAGGCTCACCATTCTCGGGTCTAGGAATATCGAATGCCTTTTTAAACCCAATAGTCTTCTCATAGAATGATACGGTTTTCTCCATATCCTTTACATTAAATGCTACATGTCCTATTCCTTTTATCATTTTTGCCTCCCCAAAAAAAATTATATCCTGTACAGCATCAGGGAAGGAATTTCCCAGATGCAAGATAAAGTTCATACCATTCATGATGCGTAAGGTCTACTTTTGCAGCATCACATATATCTTTAAGATGCTCAGGATTCATTGTTCCGGCAATTGCCTGCATTTTAGCCGGATGTCTCAGTATCCATGCGATAGCCACAGCTGTCTTGGGAACACCATATTTCTCCCCTATTTCCTCAAGCTTCTTGTTTAATTCAGGATAATCAGGGTGATCCACGAAACAGCCTTTGAACATGCCTATCTGCAGAGGAGACCATGCCTGGATCGTGATATCATTGAGCCTGCAGTAATCCAGGATCCCGTTATCCCTGTCTGTTGAGCGGTCTGTTGTCATGTTGTTCAGATACAGTGCAGCATCAATAAGCTGTGTCTGGTCTAATGAGAACTGCAGCTGGTTGAAAACAAGAGGCTGCTTAACATATTTCTTTAGGAGCTCCAGCTGTCCGGGAGTCACATTGCTGACACCGAAATACCTAACCTTTCCTTCGTTATAAAGTTTGTCAAACGCATCGGCTACCTCTTCCGGATCAAATATCAGGTCCGGGCGGTGAAGCAGAAGGACATCTATATAATCCATCTTTAGCCTGCTAAGTATCCCGTCTGCGCTGTTAAGGATATCTTCCCTGCTCCAGTCAAATTCCTTAGTATCGAAATGCAAGCCGCATTTGCTCTGGATTATCACATCTTCCCTTTTGAGCCCTGTCATCGGGAATGCCGCACCGAATCTTTCTTCAGCTTCGCCGGCTCCGTAGCATGTAGCATGGTCGAAGAAATTCACTCCAAGCTCCGATGCAGTTTTTATCATTTTAGCTGCATCTTCGACTGACAAAGCAGGCATACGCATGCATCCAAGTATGATCCTTGATGCATTTTGAGGTCCGTTAACTATATTCTTGTATTTCATCTGTTCCTCCTAAAAAACTAAAAATCATTTATCTTGTAAAATTTGTCCAAACACGGTTTTCCGTATCCGGAAGCCCGATATTCTCCTTACCCATAGCAATACTCTTCATAAGGAAAACCATATTCCTTGCAAGAACCCTCATGACCTGCATACCCTCTGCATCTTCCCTTCCCTCACCGGGGAACCAGCCATAGATATTGTTCCAGTACTGTGACGTGGCTATAGGCATATTTGAAAGCGTGAAGAATTTGTTCAGCTCATCAAAAGTAGCCGTACATCCGGATCTTCTTGCGCTCACAACGCTTGCACCCACTTTAAGGCTCTTGTCAAACGATGTGCTGTAGAACAGTCTCTGAAGAGCAGACATGACCGTACCGTTTGCGGATCCGTAATATACCGGAGAACCTATTACAAGACCATCTGCTGCTTCAAATTTTACAGCAAGCTCGTTTACTATATCATTGAAAACACACTTATGGTTTTTCCTGCAGGTCTCACATGCGATACAGCCCCTGATATCATTCCTGCCGAGCAGGATATTCTCATATTCCACGCCCTGAGCTTCAAATACCTGCTCCATCTCATGAAATGCAAGAGCTATATTACCGTTTTCTCTCGGGCTGCCGTTAAGCATCAATACTTTCAGTCTTTCTCCCATATAAAAATCACTCTCCTTATATTCAGTTAGAATGGATAATCCTCATTCATATTCGTTATGAACCTGTGTCCGTCAAAATCATACCTTTTCTTTTCAAACAGCTCCATCAGTATACCTGCAGCTTCATATGAAGAAAGCGGAGCAGGATTGTCAGGTCTGCCGTCCGTACGGATCCATCCCGGATGGACACAGAAGATGTTTATGGAATGATCACCCTTAAATGTATTATACAGGTTCATCGTTGCCATATTAAGGGCTGCCTTTGACATACCGTAGTCTATCATGTTCGTACGGTAGCATTTTGATATACTTCCTGCTTCAGACGAAATGCTCATGATCAGAGCTGTTCCCTCACTCTTCTTAAGGAGCGGGTAAAATGCCTTTATAACCCTCATCGGCCCGATAGCCGCAACATCCATAGCCCCTGCGATCAGATCCAGGTCAGCATCAAAGAATCCTTTGTTACAGTCACGTGATACCGTTACGGCATTGTTTATCAGAAGGTCAAGATGATCAAGCTTTGCTGACAGCTCATCCGCAGCTGCCTGGACAGATGCGGTTTTTCCGATATCCATCGTAAGGATAATCAGCCTGTCCCCATACTTTTCCTTAAGCTCATCAAGCTCCTTGCAGGGTTTCCGAATAGTAGCTACAACATTATTTCCTTCTTCAAGATATCTCAGTGCCAGGTTAAAGCCAAGACCCACGGCCTTTCCGGCACCCGTAACCATTACATTCTGCATAAACACCTTCCTCCCATTTTTATTGATCAAGCATACCCGAAGCTTCTTTGAGCAATTCAATTATCGGCAGATGCTGAGGACATACGCCTTCACACTGGCCACAGCCAATACACTCTGAAGCACGGCCATTACCTGAAGCTATCAGATTATTGTAGAAGTTCTTTGGACGGAACTGTTCGTTATAAAGCCTTATTGTATTGACCGACTTGAAAACATCCGGTATGGAAATATGCATGGGACATCCATCCGTGCAGTAACGGCATGCGGTACATCCTATCGTAGGAATATCAAGCATGCGTTTTCTTACTTCATCAACCAGTTTCTTCTCATCTTCAGATAAAGGCTCGAACCTGGTAAAAGTACCAATATTGTCATTCATCTGATCCTCAGTGCTCATACCCGAAAGGATAGTCATCACACCGGGAAGTGAAGCAACAAAACGGAGTGCCCAAGAAGCTATAGATGCATTAGGACGTGCTGCCTTATACATGTCCTCAAGCTCCGGACGCAGCTTTGCAAGGTTGCCGCCCTTCACAGGTTCCATTATGATCATCGGGATATTTCTCTTATGCAGGATGTCATAAAGCTGTCCCGAACAAACTACGGGATTCTCCCAGTCAGCATAATTAAGCTGGATCTGAACAAACTCGACTTCAGGATGTGCATCAAGTACCTGCGTGAGGTATGCCGGGCTGCCATGGAAAGAAAAACCGAAATGCTTTATTTTGCCTTCTGCCTTCTTCTGCAGTCCCCAGTTAAAGCAGTCAAGCCTTTCATATGTATCACCGTTGCTGCCGTCCTCTATTGAATGAAGCAGATAGAAATCAAAATAATCAACTCCGCATCTTTCAAGCTGTTCATTAAAGATCCTGTCCCTGTCGCTTTCGTCTTTCATGCACCATGCAGGAAGCTTTGTAGCAAGGTAAAAGTCTTCTCTGTTATATCTTTTGACAATAGCTTCCTTAACTGTCTTCTCAGAATTGCCGCCATGATATACATAAGCGGTATCAAAGTAGTTAAGACCTGCCTTCATATAAGCATCTACCATTTCGCATACACGATCAAGCTCAATCTTTCCCTCTGCCTCCGGCAGTCTCATAAGTCCAAAACCAAGTTTAGGCATCTTTGAAATATCAACACTCATCAATAAACCTCCTTATAAAAATCTTTTCATTTATTTTGTTATTTCCTGTTTCATCAGGCTGATCCCATATTTTGCTACTTCAAGATCTTCTTCAGACAGGGCACCGCTGAAGGCAAACGCCATTTTGTAACCGTTATATTCGTCATAAGCCCCTCCGACAAATCCGCACTCTCCCATTATCTTCTTATGCTCAGGATTTCCACTGTCAGCTTCCGTGGCCATTGCCTCACCGCACTTTGACCAGGCTATGGCAACAAGATTCCAGCCTTCCTTGAAATTGAACGGAGTACCTACCACCTTCATCTCTCCTATCCAGTCAACATCTGAATCCTTATTAAGTACAGATGCCACTGCAACTCCCTGGATCCCCATTTCAACAACTTTTTCTTTCATTTTTTCCAATACATTAACAATACTTTCCCTCAATTCCACATCAGTCATTTATCATCCCTCTGTATTTTTATTTATTTGCCATATTGATATGATAGCACACGAGGATTTGTACTATCAATAACGTTGAACCGTATTATCTTGTAACCATTCTTTTTTCGAATTATTTTTTCGCAAATTTGTAAATACAAAAGACCGGCATTGAATCCTTGTCGTGATCCATGCCGGTCTCCCATATGCATGTTATTTATATATGTGTTTAAGATATCTCACATCACACTATCTCAATGAAGAAAGTGCATCCTTCACCCTCTTTAGATTCTGCATAGCATTTTCCGCGATGCTTCAAAGCGATCTGCTTTACTATGGCAAGGCCAAGCCCTGATACGCCTTTTCCCTTTCTCTGTCTTGAGGTATAATATCTGTCCCATATGTGATCGATCTCTTCAGGCGCGATACCGTTTCCAAAATCCTGCACGCTGATCACCTTAATTCCGTCCTTTTGCTTTAACGCTACCCTGATTTTTTTCCCGTCACCGGTATGCCTTACGGCATTATCCATCAGATTATACAGTGCCCTTTCCAAAAGGCCCGGGTTACCGGTTGCTGTTAACCCTAAATCAATATCTTTTTCTATCACAACATTTTCAGGCTGAAGAAGTTTTTCAAACCTTTCGGCAGAACTCTTCACGAGCTCGCTTAAATCCAGCTGCTCCATATCCTTTGTATCATCTTCTGTCTGGAGTTCGGAATACTCAAGTATCTCATTCACCAGCGCATTTAATCTGTCCGCTTCCTTTATTATCACCTGAAGGTCGCTGCTCATAGCCTCGCTGTCTTCCCATGAAATATCCCTTATCATCTCTGCATACCCCTTTATCATGGTAAGCGGGGTACGAAGATCATGCGATACATTGGAAAGCAGCTGCATCTGGAATTCCTTGGAAGTGTTAAGTTTTTCATTGGTCCTGTCCAATGTCTGGTTAAGCGAGTCAAGCTCGGAACAGAATCCGCTATCATATGCTTCGCTATATTCTTTCTCGCCAAGTTTATCCGCTTTTTCAGACAGCCTTTGAACGGGTTTGGAAAACTTTCTTGCAATGAACCATGAAAGGATAAACCCAGCCGCCAGCGAAAGAACAGTAACCCATACCAGTATCCTTCTTAGGATATTCACAGCAGACCCCTGAGCTTCTAAAGGAGTGCTTATATAAAGCACGCTTTTCCCATCCTGTCCGTTATAATCCACATATGTCACATATACATAATAATCGTCCTCGGTAGACTCTATATAACCCTCGTCACTAGCTTTCAATAAGGACAGTATTTCATTATAGTTATCAGGCAGATTCCTATATTCATCCATTCGCTTACCGAAATCATTCTTTTTTTCTTTCGGCGGTTCCGGCAATCCGGCAAACTCATTTTTCCGGTTTTTATCTTCAATTTCAGCATTCCCCGGTATCTTAACCTTAGAATGCATGCCCTTAAACTCATCTGAGCTATATAACAATTTTCCACTTTCATCAGTGATCAGAATGATTACGGTGTTATCCCTAGCGAGTTCATCGATTTTTTTTTCTATATCTGCATCAGTACCATGGCTCCTGATTTTTTCTGCTACCTTTTTTGTATCCGATATGAGCATATCATTATAAAAACTCTGCAGAAAAACCGTCTGCATCAGCCACAGTATAATAAATATGAATGCCGTGAACACTGCAAAATAAACCCACAGCTTAAATCTGAATGATCTGGTTTTCATAAGTAATGCCCTCTCTTAGCTTTTCATATACCTATGGCTCGAATTTATAACCGGCTCCCCTGATTGTGTGTACCGCTTCACGACGGTTGCCCAGCTTACTTCTCAGTAGTTTTATTTGCCAGTCAACCGTTCTGTCATCACCGAAGTAATCATACCCCCATACTTTATTCAGTATTTGGTCTCTTGTAAGCACTATCCCTTTATTCTCCATCAGATAAACCAGTATGGCATATTCTTTTGCTGTCAGCTCCTGTTTTTCATCATCCACATATACATTATGGCCGAGCAGATCTACTTTTATACCATTTCCTTCAAGAAATCTGTCTTTAACCGAGTTAAATGCGGGATCCGAGGAAGCTTCTGCCCCCTCGGAATAACCTTTATTATTATCGGTATGACGTCTGATCACCACATTTATCCTGGCCATGAGTTCTTTCGGGGAAAATGGTTTGGTCACATAGTCATCCACGCCCACCTCAAAGCCGAACAGCTTGTCATATTCAGTGCCCCTGGCTGAAAGCATTATGACTGGGATATCCTTAAATGTATGTATTTTTTTACAGGCAGTAAAGCCATCAGTATCAGGCATCATCACGTCCATTATTATGGCATCATAGTCATTCTGCCTGCAGGCCTCTATCGCCTCATTCCCGTCCCCTGCCGTTTCAACTTCATAGCCTTCTCTTTTGGCATATCTCTCGATCAGCTGGACAATGTCATCTTCATCGTCAACTACTAGTATTTTTGCCATGCTGTCACCTCATCTTACCGCCCCAGTTACCCTTGCCTCCGAAACCGCCTTTCATGCCACCGGGTCCACCGCCCATCATGGACTGAGGGATTGAGTCTACCTGGGTACCGTTTATTATGATCGTTCCACCGTTATATTCTGCTGTACCATCGTAATCAAAGGATGATACCGTGGAGGTAACACTGATCGTGCCACCATTTACATATATATTTCCATTTGAGTCAACAGCATCCGTGTCACCCTGTCCAACCTCTATAACAGTTGTTCCGCCGTTAAACTCTATCACGGGTACTGTATAGGATTTGCTCTTGTAAGATGCATTCATGCCGTCATCGGATGCTGTTATATCTATATTTCCGCCATTGATCTGAATGTATGTTGCCTCAATACCTTCAGCAGCATTTATCACCAGATCTCCTCCGTCAACCACCAGGAATGTCGTAGCCTGGATTCCATCACTCTTCACGTTGATATTGAAGCTTCCGTCTTTAATGTATATCCAGCCTACAGTGTCGTCTTCATCGTTTTCACTGTGCAGGCCATCCTTATTTGTGGTGATATTAAATATCCCATCGTAAATCGCTATGGAGTCATTTGCCTCTATTCCATCTTCAGCACTCTTTATGTTGTATGTCCCACCGGTGACTTTTATGTCGTCCTTACCGGATATTCCGTTTCCATAATATGAATTTATATTCAGTATTCCTGTGCCGTTAAGTACCAGATCATCTTTGGAGAAAATGACCGCGTCGGTATTTGTACTTCCCTCTGAGGTATATTTTCCGGTAACTGTCAGAGTGTTTTCACTGTCTGTTGTTGTAACAAAGCATTTATCAGCTGAAACTACATAAATCGCAGGGAAATTATCATTAGTGATGCTCACTCCGTCAAGTACCAGCTGCACCTTTGCTTCCTTATCTGCTTCAACCCTGATGGTGCAGTTTGTTGCAGTTCCCCTTATGATATAGATACCTTCGGATGATATTGTATATGACTTGCCGTCAGCTACCTCGATGATATCCGCATCGGTAAGGTCGGGAGTCTGGTTGAGGTCCCTTTTGCTGAATATGTCTGTGAGATCTATCTCCGTGTTCGAAAGTATTGCTGAAGTATAAACCGCTGAAGCTATGTCGGAGGTATTAGAATTACCCGACTCATCTAACATTCCACTGAGTAATGCACCTAACTCATCGTTTTCTGCATTTTCACTTACGTTTGCTTTTGCCATCTCAATCAAATTTGAGATTTCTTCTGTTGAAAGTTTGTCACATGCTGTCAATGCTGTAGCCATTGTAAGAGCTGCTATTATAGTTGTTATTGTTCTTTTCTTCATAAAAAACACCTTCTTTCTAAAAGATATATTGTTTCTTTGCTATGAAAAGAGTATAACAACTGTTTTTGGAATCTCGATTGTAGTAATTAGGAATCTGTGTGGAAAATTTCTAGGTTTCTGCATATAACTTTACGATACCACAGAGAATCTGTACAACAGTATCCATTCCTTCGGCAGTAACATGCTCCAAAGGCCCATGGTATGCATAGCCACCCATGCCTAAATTAGGGCACGGTAATCCGCGGAATGAAAGCTGTGCACCGTCTGTTCCCCCGCGCACTGGGATTTCCAATGGTGTTAGTCCCTGTTCTGAAATACAGCGTTTTGCTGTTTCTACAATATGCATATGCGGACGTATCTTCTCTATCATATTTTTGTACTGTTCTGTTACAGTCAGAACAACAGTTCCAGGAGCATACCGTTCATTTATGGTTTTCTCTATCAGCCGTAAAGTTTTGATTTTAGATTCGTACAGGCTTTGGTCGTGATCCCTTACAATATATGCTATTTCAGCATGTTCAACATCTCCAGAGATATCTGTCAAATGATAAAAGCCTTCTCTTTTTTCCGTGTGCGCCGGAGTTTCGGCGCTTGGAAGCATTGAGGCTATCTCACAAGCAAGAAGTGCTGCATTTATCATACGATTCTTGGCATCACCTGGATGCACGCTGACTCCGTTGATCTTGAACACTGCTTTTGCAGCATTGAAGTTTTCGTACTCGATCTCGTTTTCAGCCCCACCATCCACGGTATATGCGAAATCTGCCCCAAAAGCATCTATATCCAATAACTCTGCCCCATGCCCTATTTCCTCATCAGGAGTAAATCCCAGGGAAGTTTTCAAGAGATTCGAATAAAAGCGCTGAGACATTAGCATAGAGTGTTATATCCCAAGTACTGTCCTCGGCAAACGCCCTTGCCTGTTCAGTCAACAGACTGTAATCTTTCATTAGTAAGACTCCTTTTACTGTCAGTATTCTGTCTTGATTTCTCTAAATATTCAACTTAAGTCGTAAAAGCCCATAGTTTCCCTGTTTCTATATTCGTGTTTCTCGTAGTAACCAATCAGTTCTCCGGCATCATTTCGAAGCGCTACCATATATACATCCTTGTTTTCCTTCTCGTTGTAAAAAGTATAAACAATGTTATGATCCTTTGATGTTCTGAACCATTCCAGAACCTTGTTTATGCTCTCTCTTGATTTCTCATTATGGCAATCGAGGAGGCTCTTTCCCAGCAGATTCTTACCTCCCCATTTTTCATAGCGGGTTATCGCCACGGGATTCATGTAAATTATGGTGTGTTCAAGATTACAGATTACCACTGCTGATCTGTCCGCGTCTAAAACACTTTTATATATCTCATTTTCACCGGCAGCCATAGCCTGTCACCCCTTCCTTAAAGATGCGATAACCTCAACTTCCACCAACGCTCCTTTGGGAAGAGCGGAAACCTCTACGCAGCTCCTTGCAGGTTTTCCAATGAAATACTTTGCATATACCTCGTTAAAGTCCGAAAAATCTTTCATATTTGCGAGAAAGCAGGTTGTCTTTACAGCATTCTCCAGAGAACTTCCTGCTTCTTTAAGCACTGCGGACAGATTTGCGATCACCTGCTCAGCCTGAGACTTGATATCAGGTGCTTCAATCTTGCCTGAAGCAGGATTGATCGGTATCTGACCTGAAGTATATACCAGATCTCCTATGACTATAGCCTGTGAATAAGGTCCGATTGCTGCCGGTGCATTCTTTGTTTCGATATTCTTCATATTCTTTTTCCTTCGCTTTCCTTAAATTTATTCTTGTTAATAAAGGTATAATTTCTTTACTATTAACCTGTCTATGTATACCATCGAATAATACCATTATTAACCTACTGTGTCAATAGGCATTTCCTTCAAAATTCTATTATTTCCTCCTGCCTGGTGGCTACATTTTCCTTGTATTCTATAGATGTCAGTCCAAAATGCCCTGCGCTTTCTATATGCAGGTATCCGTAAAAGTGCTCAATACTCTGAATAATCCTTTCACATTCATGCATACCCGGACCGGTCCGAAGTGCAACCGCATACCCTTTCTTACCTTCCCTGATAGATGCATGCGGCTCATGAGTATCGCACCATGGTGTACATCTGTCTATGAACGCCTTATACTGGCCGGGTATGTCTGCCCAGTATGAAGGAACGACAGACACTATTTTTTTAATAGTATCAGATATTCTGTAGTATCCTCTTCCAATTTTTTCTCCCCGGTTGCGACAAACCCATGCCTATTATAGAAGCGTATTGCTTTAACATTTTTCTCCAATGCCCAGAGATGGTCAGCATCGTGCTCTTTAACTGCATATTCCAGCAGTTTGGAACCAATGGAGGCATTTTGAAGAACAGGTTCAACGAACAGTCTCGCAATATAGGTTCCTTCTATCTTAATGAAACCTTTAATTACCCCGTCATCATATACATACAAACTGTCAAGCTGACTTTCATACTCCTTCATGAGTGAAGGGACCTGCAATTCATCAAAATAATACTCGTCACATTGAAATATCGGATAATAATACAGACGATAGTTAAAAATCTGTATTTCAGCGATACGTGCCAAATCTTTATCATTTGCTTTTCTTATCATATTTCCTCCCAGCAGCGTTTTTTAACATCTTATCCAAGTAATTTTTGTTCCATTTTAATTATTTCACTATTTCAAATTATCTATCAGCATTTTCTTAGCTTTATTACACCATTTCAGATACGCCTCATATGTTTCTATACCGAATGAAACCGTGAGCAAATAATATACATGGTCTTTGTTATCAAGGGATTTTTCCAATGTCTCATAGTAAACCTTAAGCATTTTCAAGTCATCCTGTATCTGTTTCTCAAATACTTCAATATTATGCACTGAAACTTCCGTTCTTTCCGAGGCCCCAAAAAACAGTTTAAGGAGTGTTTCGTACTTAAGTTCATTTTCAACCTGCTCCGCCTTTAGCCAGTTATTAAGAGCTTTTTCTCCCGCTTCGGTGATCTTATAAGTAATCCTTTCCCGCCCTCCGACGGAGGTATCGTTCTTTGATATAAGACCCTGAGTCTCCATATCTTTCAGAGCCGGATAAATATTTCCGAAACTCCCCTTCCAGAAAAAACTGATAGCTCCGTCAATACGCTTTTTTATATCATACCCTGTAAGATCTTCATGACTGAGCAAACCCAGGATTACCATATCTATTTTACGTTCTTTAGCCATTTAGTCCCCCATCATGTTCTGCTTCTTTTTTATGCATTAAGTGTATGCCAATATGGCCAACACCTAGTATTATAACTGCTATTCCAAGTATTATGTTCTTCCCGTAAACCGCCAAAAGAGCGTATGCTGCAACCGGGAGTGTTGCTCCGGCAACAGGGATTCCAAGAATGCTGCTGTAAAAATCCTTCATTGTTCTTTTGCTTAAGAAATACCTTGCCCAATATATCTCATACAGTATCATTAGGGAAAATGCACCGACCAGCCACCATTCCCAGCCCGACCATGATTTTATATTGAAATCAGAAAATATCAACACAATACATGAAACAAGTACTTCTCCTATTCTCTCCAATAATAGCAGATATTTGTTCTCGTTTACAACATATTTTTCATAATCAACCGGCTGATTTTTTGTCCATATGATATTTGGTACCATCAGCATTATAAGGAAGATCAATCCCACATATGAAAACCCGAAATGCATCAGTTTTTCCTCCGAGTCATCTTATATTTTAAAACCTTCTTAGGGCAGGTATCTACGCATGCGCCGCATTGAA
>JAEEGG010023112.1_pt1 | contig 12176 bp, 10 predicted proteins | sample 9134161 | NCBI WGS metagenome assembly JAEEGG01 (sample SAMN16246543, study PRJNA631951) | gut metagenome | biome: gut microbiome; feature: rumen; material: CR-attached | host: Bos | place: Iran: Karaj | collected 2018-10 | reverse complement strand
CCTTCTGGAGGGTAAGGGAGGCATGCGAGAAGGCGAAGATCGAGCTGTCCACTACCATGCAGACGGAGGTCAACCTGCCTTTCATCGCATCCGACGCGACCGGACCCAAGCACCTGATCCAGACCATCACCCGCGCCAAGCTCGAGGAGCTCGTGGAGCCCATCGTCGCAAGGTGCAGGCAGTCCATCGTGCAGGCCATCAACGACGCGCACCTGTCCAACGACAAGATCGACAAGATCATCATGGTCGGAGGACCCACCAGGATGCCCATCGTCCAGAACTTCGTCGAGAGCATCGTCGGACCCAAGATCCAGCGCGGAATCGACCCCATGGAGTGTGTCTCGATGGGAGCAGCTATCCAGGGAGCAGTCCTGTCCGGAGAGGTCAAGGACGTCCTTCTCCTGGATGTCACCCCGCTGTCCCTCGGTATCGAGACCCTGGGCGGAATCGCGACCAAGCTGATCGACAGGAACACCACCATCCCGACCAAGAAGTCGCAGGTGTTCTCCACCGCGGCGGACAACCAGCCCTCCGTGGAAATCAATGTCGTGCAGGGAGAGAGGCAGATGGCCGCCGACAACACCTCCCTCGGAAAGTTCATCTTGGACGGAATACCCCCCGCACCCCGCGGAGTGCCTCAGATCGAGGTCACCTTCGATATCGACGCGAACGGTATCATCAACGTCACCGCGAAGGACAAGGGAACCGGAAAGGAGCAGAAGATCACCATCGCATCCTCCAACAAGCTCAGCAAGGAGGAGATCGACGACCTCGTCAAGCAGGCAGAGAAGTTCGCCGACGCCGACAAGAAGAAGGCGGAGCTTGTGGAGGTCCACAACCAGGCTGAGACCGCGGCGTACACTGTCAGGAAGTCCCTGGACGAGCTCGGAGAGAAGGTCACCCAGCAGGAGAGGGCATCCGTAGAGGCGGCCATCTCCGACCTGGAGAACGCCAACAAGACCGACAACGTCGACGACATCAAGGCGAAGATGGACGCTCTCATGAAGGCCATGGGACCCATCAGCCAGAGGGTGTACCAGGAGGCCTCTCAGCAGCAGGGCGCACAGCAGGGTGCCCAGCAGAACGCAGGAGCGGGCCAGCAACAGCAGCAGACTGGCGGATCCACCGGAGGGGCCAACAACGGCGACTACGTGGACGCCGACTACAAGATTGTGGACGACGAGTGAGACTGATGCCGAGAGACTACTATGAGGTGCTCGGGGTCGAGAAGACCGCGACCCCCGAGGAGATAAAGAAGGCGTACCGTTCCCTCGCGAAGAAGTACCACCCTGACGTATCGTCCGAACCCAAGGAAGTAGCGGAAGCTAAGTTCAAGGAGATCTCGGAAGCCTACGAGGTCCTCTCGGATCAGGAGAAGAGGAACCTGTACGACCAGTACGGTTTCGACGGAGTCAAGCAGCAGTTCGGAGAAGGCGGGTTCACCTGGGACAACTTCACACGTGCCGACGACATCAGCGACATCTTCGGAGACATCTTCGGGAGCATGTTCGGCGGCAGCAGGTCGTCCAGGTCCCGCAACTCGCCCCAGCAGGGAGAATCCCTCAGGTACGACATCGAGATCACCCTCAACGACGTCCTCGAGGGCAAGAAGGTCAAGCTGGACGTCCCCCATTCGGTCGTATGCGAATCATGCAACGGTACCGGCGGGAAGGACGGCAAGGTCACCACCTGCTCCAAGTGCGGCGGATCCGGACAGGTCCAGATCGTCAGGAGAACGCCGTTCGGGAACATGGTCTCCGTATCGGACTGTCCCGAATGCCACGGAAAAGGGAAATCATCTGCGGAGAAATGCCCCCGCTGCCACGGCAACGGAAGGCTCACCGTGGACTCCCACATCGACCTCAACGTTCCGAAAGGGATCGAGGAGGGCATGAGGATCAGGGTGCCCGGGGCAGGGAACGCCGGATTCAACGGCGGACCCGCAGGGGACCTGTTCGTCGTCACCCACATCAAGGAGGACAAGGGCTACGAGCGCGACGGCGCGAACCTCTGGACCGAGATCACAACGTCGTACCCCAGGCTGGTCCTTGGAGGCGAGGAGACCGTCAAGGCCATCGATGGCGACAAGGTCGCCATCAACATCCCGTCCGGTACCCAGGTGGGCACCGTCCTCAGGGTCCCCGGAAAGGGTCTCCCGAGGATGAATTCATCGTCCAGAGGGGACATGATGGTCCGTGTGTTCGTCGACGTGCCCAAGAAGGTCACCGAAGAGGAGAAGGAGCTCCTTCAGAAGCTCGACTCATCGGCCGGAAAGGGCAAGAAGACCCGCAAGAAACTGTTTTGATTGAGGATTAGTTCCATCCAATATATCCCGAGGGGGCCCGCAAGGGCCCCTGAAGGATGACACTCACAGGCTTTTCTCGAAGTTCTCGATGAACTTCGGTTTCATGAGGAACGACTCGTCGATGTCGGCGACCATGCGCTGATACAGTTTGTAGGGAACGGCAAAGGACAGCTGTCCTATGTCGACGAAGCGTCTCGCGTACATGTCCGTCATCCCGACCACCGCATGAGGATCGTCGGATTCCCCTTCAGCCCTTGGTATGGCGTAGATCTGCTGGCAGGCGTGTCCGAACGGCATGATCGCAGCGGGTCCCGGGGCCCTCTTGGAAAAAGCGGCAAGCTGCTGGAGAGCCGTAAGGCGTGTGGGGTCGGTGAGGAACACGACCACCTCGATCGGTCTACCCTCTTTGATCGCATCGTCCAAGTCTTGGAAGACGATCACATCGTTTCCGTCGCCGTAGTCCTTTATCGGATCCAGCTGCAGCATCGCGATGTCGGGGTCCTTGAAGTACGACATCCCAGTGCTCTTGTGGGCCATCTTCTCCCTCACATCCTCCGGCACCACCGAGGCGGACCAGGCAGACCTCTGCCTGCTGGCCATGCCTCCGAATCCGAACCCGCTCTTCGACCCGTGGCAGGGCGAGTGTGCGGAATCCGCTGCGCACTTCCCGCCGAGACGGGTGCAGCGCACGAACAGCGAAGGTATCGTGCAGTGCCCGTTCTCCGGCACGAAGGCATCCTCCGGAATGGTCTTCGACCGATAGATGGCCACCGCATGGTTCTCCATCCTAAGGATCTCTGTCAGTCTGCTCATGCCATCCGCATGCATATCGGATGATATAACCAATCGTCACGGCCGCAAGGTAAAGGTAGATTTACATTCATCATGATTACACATTCGGTAGCGATCCGCATATGCGGTCCGCACGGCCGAGGAGGATGACATGAAGGAGACCATAGAGCACAGCTGCCCCAACTGCGGAGCCTCCATGAGATTCGACATCAGCACGCAATCTGTGGTATGCGAGTACTGCGGAACCAGTTACGATCCCCGCTCTCTGCTAGTAGATGATACCCCAATCGAGTCGGACCCCGGGTCCATAGGCCTGTCCGAGGATGCCGGGGAGGAATGGTCCGCCGAAGAGATGGACTCCCTGGACTCATACGCATGCGGTTCCTGCGGAAGCAGCCTCTACACGGACAGGACAACATCGGCGACGATCTGTCCCTACTGCGGGAACGCGGTCATCCTGAAGGGGCGCATACAAGGTTCACTCAGACCGGACAGGGTCATCCCGTTCAAGTTTGACAAGGAGAAGGCGCTGGAGGCGCTGGACCAGCATTACAGCAAGAGGCGCTTCGTTCCCAAGGCCTTCAAGGAGACCAACCAGCTGGACGAGGTCAAGGGACTGTACGTTCCGTATTGGATCTACAGTGCGGACATCCATGCGGACATGACCTTCACCGCCATCAAGGAGCGTACCGTCGTCTCCGGGAAGAACGAGGACCTCAAGGAGCGCAAGTACTACCGCGTCAGGAAGGAGGGCGACATCTCGTTCGACCATGTTCCAGCCGACGCATCGTCCAAGATGCCCGATGACCTGATGGAATCCCTGGAGCCGTTCGACCTCTCGGAATCCGACTCGTTCAGGACGGATTATCTGGCAGGGTACGTCGCGGACAAATACGATGTGCCCCAGGAGGATGTGCTCCCCCGTATCCGCGAGCGCATGTCCAAGAGCGTCGAGGACAGCTTCAAGGGCAAGATCGAAGGCTATGACGAGATAATCCTCAACAATGCGGAGGTGGAGACTGTAAAATCGGATGCGGATTATGTCCTGTTCCCGGTATGGCTGTTCAACCTGAGCTGGGAGGATAGGAAGTACACTTTCGCAATGAACGGGCAGACGGGGAAGGTCGTCGGGGACATCCCGATGGACATGACCCGGCTGAACATCTGCATCATCGCCCTGTACATTTTCCTGATAGCGGGCGCTTGGTTCACCTTCAGTGCGGAGTTCAGAGGGGAGGAGCTGATGGACTGGATGTCGTTCGCCGTATTCATCTGGGCAGGGGTGTGCCTGGGCATACGCCAGTATTTCGTGTCGCAGCTGAAGTCCGTGGAATTCAGGGAGGATACGGACGATTACTACAGGGAAGGCAGCCTTGTGATCACCGGCGGGGAAGAGGAGTTCCTATACAGGAAGCTCGAGTTCGACGATTGAGTCCGCTCATTCAGCGCCTTGTCATGATTTGAGACCGGAGATCCATTCCCTGAGCTCCGATTCGATCACGTCCTTGAAGAACCTCTTGCCGTCCAGCCATTTCCCGTCGTCGGTCAGCGCATCCAGATTCTTTGCGCTGTCCGCCGCGGTGCAGAACGGTACGATCGTCTTGCCTTTGAAATCGTGGGCCTCGGTGAAAGTCCACATGATCTTGGGCGAATCGCCGTGCCATATCGGATATCCGAGGTATATGCGGGAGTATCCGCTGATGTCGACGTCCTTGGCAATCCCGGGGCGTGCGGTAGGGTCCTTGGCCTCGATCATAGCGCGGCAGTCCTCCTTGCCGTATTCGGTGTCCTCCTTCGTGTAGGGCATGGCGGCCTCGATGCGGAGGAGGTCCCCTCCGGTGATATCGGATATCATCTTGGCGACCTTGTCGGTGTTGCCGGTGTACGAGAAGTAGACGATGGCGGTCCTGTCCCCATCGTCCCCCTGGCCCGAGTTGTTGCTGTTCAGGGCATAGACGCCGATCGCCGCCACGGCGACTATCGCGACAACCGCGATTATGATGACCGTCGTTCTGTTCATCGCTATCGTCCAGGAAATCGAATCAACCCTTTATAGTTGTCTCGGTGAAGTTATATAATTTGATGTAGGTTCTTCATTTAATATTTAAATTAGGCATCATTTTTACATCAAAATGATGTAGAAAAAACAAATCTTTTAAATATCATAACCAATGATAAATTCATATGCACATTTTCGATTATTCATTTCTGAAGTCGATGAAGGTCGATCCCGATATACTGAATAGGGCCGTCCGCATCGAGGCCGTCAATGTGCAGGCGGACCATAATCTCAAGGAGGCAGGAACGATAGCATCCGCCTTGATGAACAATGCCATCATGATGTCCGTGAGGGATTCCAACGCCATCGAGGGGATTCGTACGACATCGGACAGGGTGGCCGGTCTTGTGAACGGATCGGTTCATCCTAGAGGTCACGATGAGATGGAGATTGCAGGCTACGGCGATGCTCTCAGATACATCCATGAGAACCACTCCCGGATAGCTATCACAAAGCAGAGCATCCTCGACATCTACGGTATCCTGATGGGGAGGTCCGATATGAACGAACCCGGGTTCAAGAAGCAGGACAACGTCATAGTGGACAGGGGTCCGGACGGGAAGATATCCGCAGTCTATCAAACGATCCCAGCGGATGAGACCGACTTCTGTATGGATCAACTGATCGGTGCGTTCTGGGAGGCACGGGACGATATGGAGATAAACAGTCTACTTCTGATACCATGCTTCATCATGGATTTTCTCCGTATACATCCGTTCTCGGACGGTAACGGGAGAATGTCCAGACTGCTCACCACGCTGCTGCTCTATCAGGAGGGATACGATGTATGCAGATACGTGTCGATGGAATCGAAGATCAATGCGAGCAAGATGGATTATTACAAGGCGTTGGAGGAATCGCAGATCGGGTGGTTCGAGAACAGGTGCGACTATGGGCCTTTCATCCATTACTTCCTCGGCGAGCTGTTCCTGTGCTATCGCGATCTGAATAGGATGACAGGCTTGGAGATCGGTCGCAGAAAGAAATCTAACGGATTGGAGGCGTTCCTGAGAATGGCAGTGATGCCTGTGTCCAAGCACGATCTTGTTCTGATGTTCCCTGATATGTCGAAGATCACGGTGGAGCGCACCTTGAAGCGGATGTGCGATGAAGGGGAGATCGAGATGATGGGTTCCGGAAGGTCTGTGCGTTACGTTAGAAGATGAGTATCAAATGCAGGCCTATCTGACATTCATCGGAGGAGTTCAGTTTTTCATATATGCTATCGTCCGCAGTGGAACGATTACCATGTCGGTTTACTCTAGAGGGTGATGGGGAAGTGATCAACGGCATCGTCATCTGAAATAACTTCTAAACGTGTGTATAAGATAAGTATAAGATAAACTGCGGTGCGAGAGATCTGGCATGGATAACGCGGGGTGCGATAGAGCGCAGCGGCTCCAGGAAATCCGGATATTGGATCACAAGGGAGTGCTGAGCTTTCATCACACGATGTGGGTGACGCTCATAGGATTCAAATCCCGAGCGGAGCGAGCACTTCGTAGATCTTATCCTTTCAGCAAGGACTCGCTGACGGGGAACGTGAAATACGTGTCAGGGAACGGCTCGTCCTTCAGGGTGAAATGCCACCATTCCTCCGGCAGGGGATCGAATCCGTGCGCCATCATCGCCTCCCTGAGGATCATGCGGTTGTTGTACTGCTCCTCGGTGATGTCCCTGTAATCGGGATGGCTGCGCTCCCCGAAATAGTCGAACGTTCCTCCCATGTCGACCTCCTTTCCAGCGAACATGTCGAACAATGTTAGGTCCACGGTGCTGCCCCTGGTGTGCCCCGACCTCTCGTAGATGTAGCCCTGGGGGAACAGCTGGTCCTTCTCCAGCTCCGGGTAGAAGTACTCCTTCATCCTGACGTCGTCGACATCCTTGGCCCACCTCACGAAATGGTCCACGGCCATCTGGGGACGGTAGGCGTCGTAGATCTTCAGCCTGAATCCCTTCTGGACCAGATCGTCGCTGACCTCGCGGAGGGCTTTGGCCGCCTCCTTGGTGAGAAGGGCGACCGGTTGCTCGTAGCCGTCGATGCGCTCGCCGACGAAGTTGTATGTGGAATAGTAGCGGATCTCCAGGATGGCGTCGGGCACCGCTTCGCTGACGAGAACGAAATCCGAGGAGTCGTCCGTATCGTTGTTCCCGTCGGATGCGAGCAGGTAGGTGCATGCGAGCACCAGGACGACACAGACAGCGGCGATACCGAACACCTTGTAGAGTTCCATCTTATCGGCCAAGACTAGGTCAACACGGTTTAAAAATGTGCATGGGTCCGGAGCATATCCGCCGGTGTTGTAAAACAAACCTGTCAGATAGAAGAAAAAGGGTTTGGCCCCGAAGGGCCAATGGAGGATCACTCCTTGTTCTCGATATCGATGATCTCTTTCGTCTTGCTCATGTGGACGATCTTGAAGCGGTATCCGATGATTGCCGCAACGACGAGGATGATCGCTCCCATGAAGAAGGCATCCGCCACGGCGTTGGTGAAGACGAATTTGATCTGCTCATCGAACAGTCCGCCCAGGTGCTCGAGGATACCGACACCCTCGTTCGCCCACTGGGTGATGCCCTGGTCGATCGCGTAGTAGCTGATACCGAGGCTCACCATCATGGTGTAGACGCTGGATCCGATGGTGGAACCGATGTTCCTGAACAGCGATACGACGGATGTGGTCATACCGACCTCGGAGTCGTCACAGCTGTTCTGCACACAGGCCATCAGCGATGCCATGAGGCATCCGATACCGAGACCGAAGACGAACTCGGAGATGGCGAGTTGGGGAACGGAGAACTGGCTGATGAAGGACATTCCGGCCATTCCGATGGCCATGAGGACGGGTCCAGCGATGATCCAGGGCCTGTATCCGGTCTTCTCGACCATCTTTCCCGCGACGGACGACGTGATCGCCATACCGACGATCATGCAGAGCATGAACATTCCGGCGTTGATGGCGCTGTACATCTCGATCTTCTGAAGGAACATCGATGTGAAGAGCTCATCTCCGACCATGGAGAAACCGAGCAGGAGGAGCAGCACGGATGCCGACCTGACCGTGGGGTTCTTCAGCACGTGGGGTGCGATGATGGGCTCGGCGGCGGTGGACTCTACCCTGCCGAGCGTCATGATCAGGGCGACCATGATGAAGATCAGGACGAGGGACTCGATGCTGAAGACGCCGATGGAGGCTCCGATCAGCTGGAAGTAGATGATGAAGATGATCAGGAGCGCGGAGATCAGGGCGATACCCTTGAAATCGATCTGGGGCTTGGCCTGCAGGTTGGCGGGCGAGGGGAACTGTCCCCTGCACAGGGCGATCGTGATTAGAAGGAGCGGGATGTTGATGGCGAATGCGAGATGCCATCCGGGGATGCCAGCGATGTTCATTGTGGCGAGGGTACCTCCGATGAGGGGTCCGACACCGAATCCGATACCGAACAGGGCACCGAGTGCTCCCTGCATCTTGGCCCTCTCCTCGGGGGCGTACAGGTCGGCGATGACTGCGGTGGCGACGGGGATGATGATACCTCCGGCCATACCCTGTATGGCACGGGCGACGATCATGACCTCCATGCTGATACCGATGGTCGCAACGATGGAGCTCAGGAGGAAGAGCACGAGTCCGATCATCAGCAGCTTCTTCCTTCCGTACAGGTCGGAGAGCTTTCCCGAGATCGGGATCATGATATTCTCGAAGAGCAGATATCCCATCGTAAGCCAAGGAAGAAGGCTTGTGTTGTTGAACGAGTTACCGATCTCGGGTCCGCATGTGGTGGTGATAGAACCATCGAAACATGCGACGAGCATGGCCAGAGCGACTCCGACCATGATCTTGTCACGGACTTTTGGGTCGATATTCTCGTATGTTAGAATATCATTCGACATGGTGTGGGCTACTTGTAAGCTCTATAAATAGTATCTTGAAACCTAAAAATCGTTTATTGACAGGAAGATTTGGCCTCCAAACCGGGCTTCCAGGCTATCTATCAACCACGGTCAGTGCCTTCAGAGGACCGATAAAATCCGGTTCCGGGGACCACTGTCAAGACCTTTAATTCGGTCCAGAGCATACGGTCATTCATGGATGAGATGGCCATAATCAACAGCAATGTCGGCTCTGTCGAAGCAGAGGGTTTCCACATCCCGGAGGAAACGAAGCTCCTTGCTCTCAGATGTCTCAGAGGTGAGATGTCCTTCGATGATGCTATCAGTCAGATCATCTCCGAATGCAGACATGACTGTCGAGTCATATTCCCATGTGTGGATGACACCTATTGTTATCCGAGTTCCAACGTGCTTAGCAATTAATCGAGCGTCACCGACTACATCATGCTGTCCTGGTAGAAGGCCAGACGCCATATCTTCTACGATGTAGCCCGATACTACTCGGTTATAGGATGAAGAGGCGTGGCATTCTGTTGCGGTCCGTATCGATCTTTACATTGGGTTGCTTTGTGAAGTCAACGGTCTGTTTGTCAAGCGTTTTCCTCGTTGTAGAATCGCATATCTCTACTTCATGGTCGCCAGGATCCATCGATACCGTTATCTTGCCACCATTCTTCATTCTCTCTTTGATCAGATCCCCGTCGATATACAGGTCAATCTCAGTGATGGTGTAATTGATGAAGGAGCAATCCTTGAGGTTGTTTAACCACTCAAAGTCCTCCTTGGTCATTAGGCCGAGGTTGTTGGCTTCGTTTTCAACGGCCCTCTCCATCAGGCGCTCCTTCTGGTGCCTATCGTTATCGGGTGTTAGTAGAATCTTAAGGTATAGGGCGTCTGTCAGAGTAGGGTCTTCTAGGAGGGCATTGTCAACATACTTCATTGCAATGTCCGTTTTGCCGTCATCATAGCAATCTAGTGCTTTCTGCACGATGCCTCTCAGTCTTCCAGAGTTATCAATCCTCACTGTGCTGCCAGATATGTCGATCTTTCCTTGATTGATTATATTCTGAACAGTTTCAACGGTATACTTGGCTCCGCAGTAATCGCAAACGAATAGTTCTCCGTTCTTAGTGAGTTCATTGGATCCGCATACCTCGCATTTTAACAGTTTCATGCTATCGATCCCCGAGACGATTCATCCTTCTGTGCTACTCCCCTTACAGGGCAGCGCATGCATGGCGAGGGAGGCCCCTGTATCTCAAAGGAGTGTTAGAAGGGTAAGAATGGCGCCGAGAGAGAGATTCGAACTCCCGAGGGCGAGGCCCAGCGGTTTTCGAGACCGCCGCCATACCGGGCTTGGCTATCTCGGCTTGTTTACCCCGAGCAACTAGTCTATTAAATATCTTCGTCTATCGAGGTCTCGATGACTGGTATAACGGATCAGATCAAGAAGGCCAAATCGGCCACCGTCAGCATGTCCGTGCTTCCGACAGGCGTCAAGAACGACGCCCTGTCCAATATGGCGGACGCCCTGGATTCCAAGCGCGGATACGTCATCGGGGAGAACCGCAAGGACCTCGAGGATGCCGAGGGCAAGATCCCGGGTCCGATGTACAAGCGCATGATGGTGGACGATGCCAAGGTCGACGAGATGGTCAGAGGGATCAGGAGTGTCATGTCGCTGGAGGATCCCGTCGGAGGGACGATGTCCGCGACGGAGCTCGACGACGGTCTGATGCTGTACCAGGTCAGATGTCCGGTAGGGATGCTGGGCGTGGTGTTCGAGTCCCGCCCGGATGTGGTGCCGCAGATCATGTCCCTGTGCCTGAAGTCGGGGAACTGCGTGGCATTCAAAGGCGGGAGCGAAGCTCACCGCACGATAAAGGCGATATTCGGCGTCCTGAGGGATGCCGCATCCTCGGCAGGGATCCCGGAGTCCGCATTCGTCCTGCTGGAGTCGCGCGACGATTTCAAGGAGATCCTGGATCTGGACGAGTACATCGATCTGCTGATCCCCAGGGGATCCAATTCATTCGTGAGGTACGTCCAGGACAACACCAGGATACCCGTCCTCGGACATGCCGCAGGGATTTGCCATGTGTACATAGATTCTGAATGCGATCAAGATATGGCGCTTTCGGTAGCCATGGATTCCAAGATCCAATACCCCGCCGTGTGCAACGCGGTGGAGAACATCCTCGTTGATTCCGCCATAGCGGAGGAGTTCCTTCCCAGGCTGATATCCTCCATGAAGGAGAACGGGGTCGAGGTCAGGGGCGACGTTCGCACGAAGGCCATCGTTCCCGACATCAATGCTGCCTCCGAGGAGGACTGGTTCGAGGAGTACGACGACCTGATCATAGCGATCAAGGTCGTTGATTCTCTGGAGGACGCCATCGATTTCATCAATTCGCACAGCTCCCATCACACGGAGGCGATAATCACCAACAACATGCAGAAGGCGGCCGTCTTCACCAAGATGGTCGATTCCGCGGATGTCTTCGTCAACGCCTCCACCCGCTTCGCCGACGGATACAGGTTCGGCAAGGGGGCCGAGGTGGGGATCAGCACCAACAAGATCCACGCCCGCGGACCGATGGGCATGGAGGGCCTGATGATCTACAAGTACGTGCTCATCGGCAATGGACAGGTGGTCAAGGACTACGTCGGCAAGGATGCCAGACAGTTCAAGCATATCAGGAAGGACGCGGAGTGTCCGCTCAGGTGATCTCATGACCAGGAAGGATGCGCTGGGGAACGTGGGCCGCGTGGTCGTCAAGATAGGCACGACCTCGCTCATGCAGGGAAGGAAGACGATATCGATCGATTTCATGGACTCCGTGGCGGAGCAGGTGAAGGCCCTGAAGGACGAGGGCAAGGAGGTCCTCATAGTCACGTCCGGCGCCATAGGCGTCGGCCTCAGGGCTATGAAGATACAGGCCAACCCCAACGACATCCCCACCAGGCAGGCTGCGGCATCCGTCGGCCAGAGCATCCTCATGCAGAGGTGGGCCGACAGCTTCCAGAGGCAGGGACTTATCGTAGGCCAGATCCTGATGTCCCTCGACACCTACTCGGACAGGGAGAGCGCGATCAACCTCAACAACACCATCGATTCACTGCTCGAG
>JAEEGG010023109.1_pt1 | contig 12177 bp, 10 predicted proteins | sample 9134161 | NCBI WGS metagenome assembly JAEEGG01 (sample SAMN16246543, study PRJNA631951) | gut metagenome | biome: gut microbiome; feature: rumen; material: CR-attached | host: Bos | place: Iran: Karaj | collected 2018-10 | reverse complement strand
AGATGAATGGTTTGGAAATCTATTCTACGCCTCCGCTAATTTATAAAATGTTTGGAAAATATCGTTATAATATTATCTTGAAATGAAAAGAAGTCAGAAATTTTATGGATGTGGTTTATACAAAATTAAATCTGAATGCAAAATGATTTAAGATTAATTGGAATGCCGATAGTATTGTTTAATCTCACCCTAACCCTCTCCTATTAGGAGAGAGAATTCTTTTGTCATTCTGTGCATTAGTGAAGAATCCAGAAAAACGAGAGACCAATGGATTTTTCGACTTCACTTCATTCGTCTCTGAATGACAGCCAGTTATTGTAAATCATTCAAGAAATTTTCAACTTTTGTAGATAAATCTTTATTCAAAATATGAATTTGATAGTAAGCTGTTCATCAAAGCGTGTTTTTGTATTCATATAATAAATCTTCAATTTTTTTTCATAAACGAATAGGTCAATCTGGTCCATCTTGGTCATAAAAATTTCAATTATAATCTAGAAATGCTACATGTTGGCTTTTTTTGTATCAATCAAAAATTTCAATAATGCTGTATTTATTTTCACTATTTTCTGAAAGACAATCTGCAATATTGTCAGAAGTGTTTCACTGAACTTTATCCAGTTTTTTATCTAATGTTTTTATTCAATTAAATCATTCAAAAGCTTCATCTCTAGAAAGATAAAATTCATCTTCACTATTGAGAAGTCATGCATGCATAAATCCGTAGCAATTACTGTTATAATTTTCCATTCAAAACAAATTTAATTATAAATCTGATGATTTATTATAACCATAAATATGAAAAAATGCAAATAATAGTAAATGAATTGATATTTATAATGATTTTTTTATTCTGTTCGTAACATGTAATCAGAATTTATCAGTTTTTTGTGATTAAATGAAAATCTTAAAATCATTGGATACTAGGTTAGATGCTGAAGAACTATTGGAGGCAGTAGATAAGTATGGAGAATGAAATGTGATTTTGATAAAAAGACATCGAATTAAATTAGTTTGGCCATTATTATTAATATTCATTTCTATTGTGTTGCTGTGAGTTTTATTGTACGTAATATATTCACACCTATTTGAAGAACATAAAATAATTTTTCGAATTTTAACAATATTTTATGTATATACGACATTATCTTGGAGTATTTTTGCGATATATTGATTAATGAGAAATATAATATGACAAATAAAAGCACCTAAAAAATATATAGATACAATTATAATAGCTAAACGTAAACAAGTAAAATTTGAGAAATTTTTGAAACGTACTCTTTTAACTTTTTTAGCACATATTTTAGTGTTTTTATTTAATGCTACGGTTCCTTTTATTGTAATTAAAAATACATGAATTTGAAGTATCGCTGTAACAGTTTGAGGTTTAATATTAGATTTTATATTTATACTGATTGTTAACAGGGTTATGTACTGGATTATGGAATATGAAATGAATTTTGATATATGTACGAAAGATTCTTTTACGGCTTATAGTCAAAAGGGATTTTTTAATACAAAAACAATGAATATTTCTACTCCTGCGATTAGAGTGATTCAAGATTCAAAAGAGTGATTAGCATGAGCATTATTACAGTATTGAAATATATTTATACATACTGATGGAGATCTAGATGCTAAATGATGAAAAGTTTTAGAATTACATTATATTCCAGATCCTAAGCGTTTAGCAAAGAAATTAAATTCAATAATTGAAGAGACTAGATGAGTATTATCTTAAAATAAAAAAGCTTTACGCTAGAGGTAAAACTTCGTTGATTTATCAATTTACTCCTGGCCGGAATCGAACCAGCATCTAACCCTTAGGACGGGCCTATTCTATCCATTGAACTACAGGAGCTTAGCGAATACAATATATTAATTTACCACATAAAAAACAAGTTAAAATTCTGAATTATTTTTTGTTTATTCAAACAGCACACACGGCTCCACTAGTCCAGCACCATTGTAAATTATATCATCAAGTTTTTCAGGTTACATCTACGCATTCTCAAATGAAATAAAGTCATGGAACGTTTTTACATTCAAAATTATCGTTTAGATTTTTAGTTTTTACTCATCATCAACAGACTTTTGCTTCATCTAATCAACGAACATGTACAATATCAGATGAAATAATATATTCTTTTAGTTTATTCGTGTGAAATCATAAGAAGGCCAAGAGTCTCTTCGTGATTTCTTTGTCTGTAACTTTCATTTTTACCATATATTTCGTTCTAGTAGGCGATTCTCTCATAAATAGTGAAGCATTGAAAACAGCAGGACCAGAAATTCACCAATGTGTAAATAAAATTGGTCACAACTCTTCATAAATCACATTCTCTCATTTAAGCAATTTTAAATCACTGATTACTGAAGATCATGAAAGTAAGGAGAAATCTTGTTTTGTTTCAAATCCAACTAAAGCAGGGTAGTATGGTGTAATTTTTAGTCAAAAACTTTGAGCTATGTCTATAGCAACAGAGCTGGCTCATAATTGAGGGAAACTTGGTCATCATGTGGCAATTATAAACTTTCTCGTTTTATAAATTCAATCATTCGTTTTTATTTCAAAAGTATTATCCATCTTTTTTGCGGTTAAAAATTCTGAGTTATACTTTATTTCCACTCATTTGTCTATAACAAGCTGTAATAATCTTTCATGAAAATCTTTTACTTTACCGGATTTTAATAAAACCCTTCCATTGTTTTCTTCTTTTATCTCAATTCATTCATTATCCAAAAATTCCAAGAAATCTTCTACTCAATATTTTTTAAAAACATTTTTTAAAAAATCTGAATCATCGGTTGCATAATCTTTTTCTGGATTGATTTTTACATTTGTAATATTTCATCTTCATTTCGCAGACAGTAATAATTTTTGAGCAGGAGAGTCAGATTTCTCCAAAATTAGGATAGATTTTCATTCATTTATTTTATTTACACAAAAAAGTCCCGCTGCTCATGCTCAAAGTATTATTATATCATAAATTTTATCCCCCATAACGCCAAAACCGATAAATTCTCACAATAATTTTATATGAATTCTTTTGAAATATGCAATGCTGTATTTTATCTAATTGACAAAATTTCGATTTATAAAGGAAATACATAAAAAGTCTGTTTTTTTTTGACTTTTAGAACATTTCTGAATATAATTATCAATGAAGACTTTTTATTTATATAAAAACAAAATGTCAGAAAAAGATTTAAACTTAGAATGAAATGTGGATATAGAAGATTTATCTTCACTTGATTTAGATGGAGAATCTTTGGAAGGTTTTGATGTAGATGATGTATTAGACGAGCCTATTTCATCAGAAAATGATGCTAGTACGGATGATTTGATTTCAGAATCACCAACACAAAGATCGAATATTATCGATGAAACTACATTTTTGGAATCTTGAAATAATATTCAGATAAAGAAAAATGTATTAAAAGATGAAGATAATCTATGAAAATATTTAAGACGATTCTTTATTTCTTCTGTTTTAATATTATTAGGAATTTTAGTTATAGTTGTTCTTTATTTATTTAGCACATATATAAAAGAAAGTAGCAATCCAAACCCAGATGTAAAAGAACAGGAATATATTAATAAATATAAAGATAAATATAAGCGATTGAAGGGTTTGATGTGAAGTAATAATACCTACGAATCTCCAATTGTATGATCTAGAAATGAGACAGAAAAAGTGAATGAAATTATAAACGCAACAGATATAGATTATATAGAAAAGAAAGATTTACTTTCAAATTATGTGTCAGATTTGGTACGTATAACAGAAGATAATGCCATAAAGGCAGAAAATTTAAAACAAGACATAGCTAAGCAGTGATTCTTGCCAGAAGAGTTAGGAAGTTTACTTTCTGAAGATCAGGCAATAGATACAATACAAAGATCTCTAAATGCACTTGAGGTTATCAAGTTCTCTACAGCAACAAGAGTTTTCTTGTACATGAATAGTGCTCTGTCAACGATTTCGGAAATGATAAGAGTGAGTTGAGCAAACACAGAAAGTCTTCGTAAGCTTTTTGAAGTGCTTAGTTCAAGATGAGAAAAAGATATATCTTCATACGTATATATGTGTTACTTAAATCCATTTGAGGTTAATGCAAATTGTGATGCTATATGAGATCTGGATTTATATTATCAAATAGCAAAAGATAATTCTATCGATATTAGATTATTCAAAAATGCTATGAATGCAATTAGTCAGCTGCTTGAGAAGGCAGATACAACACTATTCTCAATTACATTCAACTGATTTAATGCAGAAGACAAAAATATAAAATTCAACGTTGAAGTCTATACAAACCAAGAAGATGAAAAAGCACTAATGGCTCAAGGAAAGAAAAATCCAAATATATTCATTTTAACAAGTATTATTAATTTACTTAAGCAGTCTAGTTTTATTATTTGAGCAGAAATAAACACAAAAGAAATAAATGTAAACACAAGAACTTTGACTCAATGAGGAATTTCAAGACCGGTGAATTATTCAACTATGGATTTTACGGTTCCAATCCAGAAAAACACAGAAAGAGAAATTTTTGATTATATTGATATAGATAGCATGAAAAAATTATTATCAGATAGATGAATTAGAGAAAAATCTGAAAATATAGATGAAGAAAGTCTAAATATTATCGATGAAGAAATTAATGAAAATTATCAAACGAAAGAAAAATCAGATTTAGAAGAGTCTCCCATAGACATTAATGATGAATCCAGCCAAGATGAAGCTACAGAATTTGAGGCAATAGATTAAAAAATTAAAATTTTATATTTCTATTTATTATTAACATGGCAAATGAAAATCAGGTTATAGTACCATGAACAGATGAGAATAATGAGCAACATAGTATTCTATCCAAAATTAAATGACGATTCCAAAAGTCTTTGAAGATTGGATGATGAGAAAATAATCAACATCACACTACTGCATTTCACCTTACGCATAAAGATTCGATTATTTCTGTATGGGTTGCAGTAGTTGTTATTTGTTGAGCTATCTATTATTGAAAGGTTGTATTTGATGAGTATTCAAATATAAATAGTCGTGCGGACGAATTGAAAAATCTCTCATCTTACAATATTGTTAAACCAAATAATGAAAAATTATCATCATATACAGAATGAGATAGTTTGGATACAATTAATTCCATTATTTCAGTTAACAATAGGATTGATGAAGGTTTATCTGAAAATGAAACATTTAAACAAACACAAAGAAATTATTATGAAGTACTATTACAAAATATATATTTACCGTCATTAAATATATGGAAAGACCCATATACAAAAAATTTCAATATGTCGGTTTTGTGACAAAAATATCTGGAATCAGATAAGTTTCAAGATTTGTACTTGATACAATATTGGAGCGATTTTGCGAAATATGTATGAAATGACGCTGATTATAACACAATAAATCAAATTACCGTATGAGAGAAAACTGTACTAGAGTGAAATTCGGACTATTTTTATATCCCAATTACAATTTCATTTTCTTCCCCAAATAAACGTTCATTCTTGTTATTAGTAAACAAGCTTTCTATGACATCAAATCAAAATAATATAGCATTATTAAACGAGTTTTTCTTTTATTTGTTAAATGCTATTAGGGAAGATAAAAAAGAGTTGATAGATAAGTACATGCAAGAATATTTAAAAGAGTTTTCATCAAGCTCTAGCTGGGAGTTTGCTAATAACATTTGAGATATGTCGGAAGAAGACCTTTCAAAATATAGAGATAGAGTAATTGGATATAATCTTTATCATTGGATAAATTGATGAGGAATTGGACAAAATATAGGTCAATTAGTAGATGATTCTGTAATAGAAAAAGCTATAAAGAATAGTGCTTTGTGTAGATGAGAATTAGATCAAAAATGTTTGTATAATTTTAGAGAAAAATACAGAAATTTACCATACTTAGCATATAGAATTTGATTAGAAAGCAAATGAAGTAGAACATCAGGATTGTTAGAATTTTTAAAAGATTTACCACCTGCAATAGCAATTACAAGCTTTGGATTCGAAAAATACTCAAATTCTAGTTTCTTGAACAATAAGGAAGAGGAATATGAATGAAGAATCACATTTAATGCATATGGAAGAAATATATTAGATTCGGAACTAGAAGAAGCTAGTTCAATGCTATGAAAATTGTGTTTTTGAAACAATTCGGACCAAAAAATATCTCCAGATACGGCAGCACAATATGTGGATAATGCAATAAGTTTACTATGACAAAATCGTGAATATTCAAATGTATCATCTTTATTGGAATTACAATCATTATTCATATCTTTACAAGAATCATATAATGGTATGTCAAATTATGATAAGATGATTAAATTATTTGAAATTCGAAGAATGATGAATGATGCAAATCTATGCAAATAATCATAGTTAATAATACTAAAAATAAGTCTTCTCTATGAAGACTTTTTTACTTGAAAATTTCAAAAATATGGATAATTAGAATAGGTATACATTTATATCAAATTTTAACAATGAAAATATCTGTAGTTTGTGGCTCAAGAGCAAGAGATTTAACGTTATTGTTAAAATTTCTTAAAATGTTAGATTTGCAAACATTTAAAGATTTTGATGTAAATATAGTTTGTGATAGAAATTTTACAGAAAAAGAAGAATTAGATTTTTTTTCTTTTTTTGAGAAACAGAATTTAGAAATCATAAAACATACAAGTTTTTTTACAAACAATAATAGTGAATTTAATCCAAATCATAGATGATGAGCCAGCTATGTGCGTAATTTTGGGATTAAAAAAGCGAAAGGTGAATTTGTTCAATTATTTGATGATGATAATGAAGTTGATTCAAAATTTCTAGAAAATTGCCTAAAAAAACGAGAAGAGCTTACAGAAAAAACTAAGTCTGAGTGTGTGATTTTACCTAGTTTGTATTATAGAGATACTGGTCAAATCCAAAATCAATGATTTTCATACTTTAACTATCGGCAATCTCGCCCAGTTCTCCATTTGTTAAATTGAAAAAGAAAAGCTCAGATCCAAATGTTCAGTTGAAATTGAATTTTTAGTAAAGCTTCCACTCTTAAAAAATCTCAATATGATGAACAAATTGCACGAATTAGTGAAGATTTAGATTACACATTATCTTTACACGAGCAATGAATTCAATTGCGAGTTTTTTCTGATTTAAAGGTCAAACATCATGAAAGAGATAAAACTAAACTTGAACAAGCACGAATTTGATCATATTCACAGGCCAAACAAAAAGCTAGGAATCGATTTTTATTCACAAAGAAACATTGAAATAAAAAACAGCTTTTTCAGTTTTATGTGTGTTGATTGCCTTGATGTTTAATTCGATTAAGCATAAAAGCAATTATATTTTGAGGGGATAATACGTTTAAAATTATAAGATGATTGTTTGCTTGAGTTAAAGAATGATACAGACTTGTACATGAAAAATAATTTTTTAAAATCAGATTTTCCATTGAATTTTAAATACTTTTATCTATTACTTAATGTTGTTAAGCCTTTTTACTTATTATCCTAAATAAAATGGTAGATAATGCGTTAAATGTAACAGAATTAAAGGAAAGATTTGTTGATGTATCTGAAGTTATGCAAGCAGACATCAAAAAATTGGTACAATTTCAAATTACAAATAAATCACAGTCAATTTTAAAGAAAATTTACGCAAAGAATCCTGATGCAAAAGTGACAATTGAATATACTATCACAAAAAACAAACAGTGAAAATATGAATCTGATTTTGTATTCGTATCAGATGGAGACAAGTTTGTAGTAAGTTCCCATCAAGGATTTAAGGTTGCTACAGATTTAATCTCTCACGCATTTGATAAATGGAAAAGACATATTCTTGGATTTTGGGGAAGATTTTTCAAATAATATATTTTTTTTATTCTTATTCAAAAAACTATGGCAGAAGCAACTAAAACAATCAGTAGAGAATGATATGAAAAACTAATTGCAGAATTACAGGAACTTAAACAAGATAAACTTCCTGCAGTCTTGGAACAAATCGCTGATGCAAAGGAGCTTTGAGATCTTTCAGAAAACTTTGATTATAAAAATGCTCTTGAGGAAAAAGACCTTATAAATTCAAGGATTAAGCAAATTGAAGAACTAATCGATGGAGTAGAGATTATAGATTCTGACAAGAAATCAGGAGAAAAAACCGTTTGATTCTGATCAAAAGTTATCGTTCAAATTGAAGATGATGATCCTCATGAAGTAACAATTGTTTGAACATGAGAAGTGAAATATCAACATGGAGAAACTCTTATTTCATTTGATTCTCCAGTCTGACAAGCAATTAGAGGTAAAAAAGCGTGAGACACCGTAAAAATGAGATTAAATAACGAAAGAAAGAACGTAAAAATTATTTCAGTTAAATAGTATTTGAAAAAGGCGGATCTTGATTAAAAGATTCGCTTTTTCAATTAAATTTTAAATCTGATTCAGGGCTATGTTATTAGATTTCATATTCCCACGTGCATGTGCATGATGTTGAAAAAAATGAGATTATTTATGTCAAGAATGCAAAAAAGAACTTTATGCACATCCAGAAATATGTCCATTTTGTCACCAAAAGTCCTCAGATTTTAAAGTTTGTAAATCTTGTTCAGAAAACCAAGTGTTAAAATGAATTATTATTTGATTCGCATATAAATGAGTGGCAAAAAAACTAATCCTCAAAGCAAAATTCGCCCACAAAAAGGATGTGATTTCATTTTTAGCACAAAGATTGGCTTTATTAGTGTATACGAACCAACAATTAAAATCAAAATTTGAAAATAATCAGCTTTTTATTTCATATATTCCATCTCATTGGAGGAGACAATACTATGAGAAGTGATACAATCAGTCTAAACTATTGGCAAAATCGCTTGCAAACGAACTTTGAATTCCTATGTTAAAACTGGCTTCCAAAAAGAGCTATACAATTTCTCAATTACATTTGAATCGTGAAGAGAGAAAGAAAAATCTAAAATGAGTATTTCATATTGAAGATTTATCAAAATTACCAAATTGAAGTACTGTTTTGCTTATCGATGATGTAACAACAACAGGTTCGACATTGTCAGAATTAGCGAAGACAATACATAGTGAAAGAAGTGATTTGGATTTTCGATGAGCTGTAATTGCAAGAAATATGTGATAATTTTTAGTTATTGATGCGATAAAAAAATAAGAAGGTGGTGCAATGGTAGCACGCTGGTCTCCGAAGCCGGAAATGTGGGTTCAATCCCCGCCCTTCTTGGTCGAATTTCAGGCAATAAAGCCTGATTTTTTTTGTTTAAAAAAGTGGTCGATTTTTTGCATTATTTGACATTTTGAATATAATTGTAAATGATTTATAGACTAATTTTGAAAAAATGCCTGATGAAAATACAAATCCAGTATGAGCAACTCAAGCTTCACAAAATAATCAAACTACAATAAATTCATCCTGAGACGATTTTGTGTTAGACTTTTGAGATGGAAAAGTTGAACAAGATGATAAAAACTCAGAAGTAGAAATTAATGATTTAGAAGAAGAAAAGCAGCAAGAAGAGAGTTGAATAGATGCAGATTTTAATGATAATCTTTTTGATGAAATAGAAGATAAATCAGAACCTAATGATGAAGTTCAAGAAGATAATATTGGGAAAGAGGAATCTAGTGGTGATTTCGACATTTCATTAGATAATAACGAAGAAATAGAAGATAATAACGAAGAAATAGAAGATAATAACGAAGAAATAGAAGACAATAACGAAAAAAAGGAAGACAATAACGAAGAAAAGGAAGATAATAACGAAGAAAAGGAATACAATAACGAAGAAAAGGAATACAATAACGAAGAAAAGGAAGATAATAACGAAGAAAAGGAAGATAATGACGAAGAAGTGGAAGACAATGACGAAGAAGCGGGAGACGATGACGAAGAAGTGGAAGACAATGACGAAGAAGCGGGAGACGATGACGAAGTAGAAGACAATGATTATAATATTTCATTGGATGAAAATCCAGATTTAGAAAACGAAATTAATAATGAAGCTTCAAATTTCTCAATAGATGAAAATTCGAAAGATGAAGCGAAAGATCGTACTGATAACGAAATATTTTTATCAGATGATGGTAAAGATTTTTGAGAAGTCACTCAAAATGACGATAACTTAAATTTGAATGAATGAAAATATGCAAATGAAGAAAATCATGATACCTATGTTGATTCAGGAATCTTTAATAATTCTGATGTTAGTGATGAAAGTTTTGGTAATGAAAATTCTGATAATTTTTGAGAAAATGAAAATGATACAAATCAATGAAATGCATCAGATTTGGAAGAGAATTTTACAAACAATGATTTAAATTATACGATGAATATTTCACAAGAACCATTGAATCAACCAGAAATTTGAGATTTATTATGAAATTCTTCTACTGATTTTACAAGGATGGAACCAGAAAATAATACCATAGAGACAGAGAATAATGAATCTTTGGAAGTAAGTCAAGGATTAAACAATATACAAGAAAATGTTGGTTTTGAGGCAGAGAATAATGAAAACAACAACATAGCTGAAGAATCCCAAAATTTAATAGGTAGCGACACAGAAAATCAAAGTTTTACTTTAGATTATAATTATGCAGATTGAAATGGATTAGAAAATGGAAATGATAATTCTAATTCTACTGGAAATGAAATTTCTAATGAAAATATAGAAGAATCTAACAATTCAGAAAACAATGTAGTACCAGAGGAAAATAATATAACTAGTGATACAAATCAAATAGAAAATACAGATCAAACCGCGATTCAACAAATTTCTACTTTGTCATTAGATCAGATTTTAGATACAGAATTAAATAATAATCCGCAATATGCAGATAACTCAAAAGCAGTACCAATCAATGTTTCAGACAATAAATGATTGTTTGGTAATAAAAAATTAATATGAGTTATCGCTTGAGTTGGATTGTTTTTACTAGCAGGATTTGCTGTAATAATTTCTCCATTAGGCTCATCAAACAAAAATTCATGAAATGTAGTAGATACAGGTCAAATTGTAGAAGAATTTGTGGATGATCACCAAGTGGCAGATTTGCCAGAAGATATAGAAGAAGACTCAAATACAGATGAAAGAATAGAAGAAGATTTTCAATGAGATACATCAGTTCATGAAAGCAAAGTAACGATTCAAGATGATTTCCCAGATGTAGATTGGGATGATGAAAGTAGCAGTAGTACATCATATGATGATTATTGGGATTCTGAGTGATGAGATGTGGAACCATATGTTTTTAGTGAAGAAGATAATGAAAATCAAACACAAGAACTTAAAATTTGAGACGTTTTACCGATTATCTCAGATTATAAATCACAAGCAGAAATATATCATACTCAATGAGATGAAATGCAGGATAAGAAACTTATAAAATATTCACTTCAAGCGATGAATCTCTGTGATGATTACCAAGAACAAATCCAAAACGGAGAATCACTAGATGAAGAAAGTTTTTCATCATTTAAATCAAAAATTGATAAAATATTAACCAAAATGGAAGAGTATCTTGGTTGAGATAGTTATACGGAATCTTACGAAAATGATAATTATTACTACGATTTTGAATAATAATAAAAGTTAAAAGATTATTTACACAAAGAGAATTTTAGAACATAGTCATAAAATCAGAATCGATTTTATATTTCATAAAAAATTTGTTGTAAGGATTATTAAATTCCTTACATATTAGAATAAAGTTAATCTTTAATTTTTTTGTCAGTAAAAAGATATGAAGTTTAAAAAGCTGAATTTAAGCGATAAAAAACAATGATATTCTTTTTCCAATACATTGAGCTCTCATTTAGAAAGATTTATAAATTATCTACAATATACCAAAAATGCATCTCCAAAAACGATTGAAAATTATTCACTTTGGGTTAATCGTTTTATTGATTACGTTTGAGATATAGACGCCAGTGAAATTAAGATGATGCATATTCAAGATTTTAGAACATATTTAATTAAACAAGGTCTCAGTCCTAAAACAGTGAATTATCATGCAGTCGGTCTAAGATCATTTTTTAAATTTATGCTTCGTAACGATGTAGAAACTCTTTCTCCAGAAAAAATTGATTTAGCAAAAATACCACCAAGGAGA
>JAEEGG010023107.1_pt1 | contig 12179 bp, 12 predicted proteins | sample 9134161 | NCBI WGS metagenome assembly JAEEGG01 (sample SAMN16246543, study PRJNA631951) | gut metagenome | biome: gut microbiome; feature: rumen; material: CR-attached | host: Bos | place: Iran: Karaj | collected 2018-10 | reverse complement strand
TCCTGGATAAACATTCTCCAGCCACTAATAATGTCGTTATGGTTCTGGCTGAACACTACTATCGGATCCTGGCTGCTGGTCCGCAAGCTGATCTTATCAGCAACAACGAAGATAAATTGTGGAATGCTTTCTACTCCAAAGCGACAAACAGCTCTCCGGATGCCTTTGGCGAAGGTATTAAGGATTATTATCAGCTGGCTTTAAAGCTGATCAACAGCGAAGCATATACCAGTACTGCTCCAACTGTAACTGGCAATCCATTGGTGAACGACTACGCCGATCTGCTCAGTGATAAGGAAGAAGCAAGCCTTTATGCCAAGCTCAGACAGGTAGCTGATAAACATGGCATTGATGTAGTTGCGGTTACGACCAATTCCACTAATGGCAAGCCGGTCGAAGATTATGCCGATGATTTCTATGACTATAACGGTTATAAGAAAGATGGCGTCATATTCGTCCTTGATATGGGCGAAAGAGAGATCTACATCTCAACCAGCGGCAAGTGCAAGGAGTATATGACTGACTATGGCATCGATCAGATCTTTGATGACATGATGTCTGATCTGGCGGATGGACAGTATTATGATGCTCTGGTAACTTACGCAAAAGAAACCGATTCGCTTCTTACTTCAGCAGAAAACGGCCAGATCGTCGACGTGAATAACGATAGTGAGCCTGATCGCTTTGGTGCTAAAAACTTCGTGATCTCTGCTATCGGCGGAGCGATCGCTTCACTGTTCTCTTCACTTATCCTGAGGGGCAGAATGAAGAGTGTCCATTCAAATTATTATGCAGGCGATTATATCGTCGGCAACAGCTTCGTTCTGACTGGTGCTTCCGACATGCTGGTGGACAGACATGTTTCCAGAGCACCGATCAGAAGAGAAGAAACCCGTCTGGCAAACTCGCACAGCAGCGGCAGTTCAGGCGGCTCACACATTCATACTTCTTCAAGTGGAACTAGCCATGGCGGACATGGCAGACACTTCTAGAATAAATAATTAAATCAAAGGAGGAATGAAAATGGGTTTAATTAAGGCTTTGGCAGGTTCCGTCATAGGTACAGCACTTGATACATGGAAAGATTATTTTGTCTGTGATTCCATGGACAATGACACGCTTATGGTCAAAGGAACCAAGAGAGGTAATGGCGGTTCAGGTGATGTTATCACTAATGGTTCCGGAATCGTAGTTAACGAAGGACAGTGCGCTCTGGTTGTTGAAGAGGGCAATATTCTTGAAGTAGCTGCAGAGCCGGGCAATTATACTTTTGATTCATCATTATCTCCAAGTGTTTTCGATGGTGGTTTCGAAGGCATCAAGAATGCTTTCAAAGATGCATTGGAAAGATTTACTTATGGCGGTATCGCAAACAAGTCACAGAGAGTTTACTATGTCAACACCAAGGAAATCATGAACAACATGTATGGAACAGCAACACCGATTCCATTCAAGGTTGTGATCGACAAGACTACCGGTGCTGATGTTGATATCGCTGTCCGCTGCAACGGTGAATATTCATTCAAGATCGTCAATCCGGTTATCTTCTATCAGAATGTTGCCGGCAACAAGGCTGACAGATATGACAAAGAAGATCTCTTAAAGCTGATGAAATCAGAAATGATCGATGCTCTCAATCCTGCGTTTGGCAAACTGTCTGAACTCGGCATCAGATATTCTGAGCTCCCATCACACACAACTGAATTAAAGAACGCTATCTGCGATGTTGTAAACAAGAAATGGGAAGAGGAAAGAGGTATTGCCTTCCAGAGCATCACCATCAATTCTGTAACGGTTCCGGAAGCTGATGCTGAAAGAATCAAGACCGCTCAGTTTGCCGCTCTCAATAAGGATCCTAATATGGCTAACGCTACAATCATTCAGGCTGCAGCCGATTCCATGAGAGATGCTGCCAACAATCCAAATGGTGCGGCTACTGGCTTCATGAATGTCAATATGGCTCAGAATGTTGCTTCAGGTCTTATTCAGCAGACTGGCGGCAACGCTGCTCCTGCACAGGCTGCCGGCGGATTCTGCCCGCATTGCGGCAAGCCGATCGCTGTAGCAGGTGCTAAGTTCTGCTCATTCTGCGGTAAAGAAGTTCAGTAATCTTTCGCAAAGAAAAGTAGTGAAGCCATATGGCCTGATGCCGTATGGCTTTTCTTATGCCCGTATTAACAAACATCTTTGTTTTTTGATATTATAGAATTAATCATGAAATTTACTGATATTCTGGCAGTCTTAAGCGGTTTGGCTATCTTCTTATATGGCATGGAGGTCATGGGAAGTGGTTTTAAACACATGGCTGGCGGAAAACTTCAGGACGTCTTAGAAAAACTGACAAAGAAACCGATCGTAGCTTTACTGGCCGGTCTGCTGGTAACGGCACTTATTCAGTCTTCAGGCGCAACGACCAGTATGCTGGTAAGCTTTGTCAACGCCGGCATCATGCGCGTAGAACAGACAGTTTATGTCATCATGGGCAGCAACATCGGTACGACGATCACCGGCCATTTAATGGCTCTTGATGTCGGAATGGTTGCGCCTTTTTTGGCTTTTGTCGGTGTCTGCCTGATCATGTTTGTCAAAAACGACAAGCTCAATGCGATAGGTGAAATAATGATGGGCTTGGGCTTTGTATTCATCGGCATGGATACAATGTCCGGCGGCCTTGCTCCTTTGGGGCAGTCCAGGTTCTTCCTTGATCTGCTGGTCAGATTGCATAATCCGTTCATCGGTATTCTGGTTGGTTTTGTTCTGACAACGATCGTTCAGTCTTCTTCAGCATCTTTAGGTATCATTCAGTCGCTGGCCAAGAGCGGTCTTGTACAGATAAAGGATGTCATGTTCTTCAACTTGGGTCAGAACCTCGGTTCCTGCACGACGGCTATGCTGGCTTCCTTGAGTTTCAATCGTGATGCCAAGCGTGTATCATTGCTGAACCTTCTGTTCAACCTGGTCAATGCCATTCTGTTTACGATCTTATATATGATCTTCCCGTTCGATGTCTTCTATCAGCGTATGGCGCCGGGCAGTGTTGTTGAACAGATCGCTTTCATGCACACCTTTACAAATGTGGTGAGCTCGCTGGTAATCTTCCCGTTTGCTCAGTATCTTGCCAAACTTGTTTATGTATTTATTCCTGATCAGGGCACTGTCAAGACGCTGCAGCCAGAGGTTGAAGTCACACCTAAGACAGAAAATAATGCTGCCTTCAATATCTTTGGTATCAACGTTGAGATCAATAACATGTTCAGGATCGTCAAGGATTCAATCAACAAGAGCTTTGATGGTCTGATGGAACATTATTCAGTAATCAAGGAGATCAGCAGGAATGAACAGGAAGTCAATCTCATCAACAGTGGTATTTCCAAGAACCTGCTGGTGCTGATGTCTTCCAATCCAAACAGGGAAGAATCCAAGAAAGCTGCTTCATTATTCTCAATCAATGTCGATTTAGAAAGAATGAGTGATCACACCATGAATATGGCCGAGGCGCAGGAAGACATGATCGTGTCAGATTCTCCATTATCGATCAACGCTTATGATGAATTGTCCGAACTGGGCAAGATCATTGCTGAAAGCCTTGAATGCGTTGAAAAGATTATGACTACTGGTGATAGTGAGCTGCTGAAATTGATCAAAGAAAACGAAGATCGCATCGATGAGCTGTGTATGGCTAATCGCGAAATAGAAATCAAGCGTATGAAAGAGAATGAGGATCAGGCTGGTTCGGGTATCTTATATTCCGAACTGCTGATCGATATCGAAAGAATCGGTGATCACATTCTGAATATTGCTGAAAGTTTATGTGAAAGCTAAAGAGGACTTGTTCCTCTTTTTTTCAGGATATAAATGCGAGACCGATCAGATGTACCAGGAAGGCAACAATCCAGGCGACCAGACATTGCCAGATCACGACATAGATCGCCCATCTTTGACCTAGTTCTCTTTTGATTGAAGCTATGGCGGCGACGCATGGCGTATAAAGCAGCGAGAAGGCCAATATAGTCGCAGCAGATAATGGCGTTATCACTTTGCTGATTCCACCTTGAGCTGTAAACAGGACGTTCATGACGGATACGACACTCTCCTTGGCCATGAAACCTGAAACTAACGAAGTAACAATTCGCCAGTCACCAAGACCAAGCGGTCTGAATAATGGTGCGATCACACCGGAAATCACGGCCAGGATGCTTTGCGAAGAATCGCTCACGCTGTTGAAGCGGAAATCGAAGCTCTGCAGGAACCAGACAACTACGGAAGCGATCAGGATTACCGAGAAAGCTCTCTGCAGGAAGTCTTTTGATTTTTCCCATAACAGCATTGATACATTGCGCGGACTTGGCAAACGATAATTCGGAAGCTCCATTACAAATGGCACAGCTTCACCTTTAAATAAGATCTTTCTGTAAAGCAAAGCAACGATGATGCCGGTGATAATGCCCAGGACATAAAGGGCGACCATGATCAGGGCCTTGTAACGCGGGAAGAAGACATCGATAAAGAAAGCGTAAATCGGCAGTTTTGCCGTACAGCTCATAAATGGTGTAAGCAGGATCGTCATCTTGCGGTCCCTTTCACTTGGCAGAGTTCTTGAGGACATGACAGCTGGTACCGTACAGCCAAAGCCAATCAGCAAAGGCACGATACTGCGGCCTGATAGACCAAGTTTCCTGAGCAATTTATCCATAAAGAAGGCAACTCTGGCGATATAGCCGCTGTCTTCTAACAAAGACAGGAAGAAAAACATCGTGATGATGATCGGCAGGAAACTCAATACACTGCCGACACCTTCCAGAATGCCTTTGACGACAAGGTTGTGCAGGACTTCGTTGATGCCCAGCATGCTCAGATAGTCATCAATCACAACAGTCAGAATTTCAATCCCTGAAGCCAGCAGGTCCTGGAAGAAAGCACCGATGACATTGAAGGTCAGATAGAAGACCGTTCCCATGACCAGAATAAAGATCGGGATAGCGGTATATTTGCCTGTAAGCAGCTGATCGATCAGCTGGCTTCTTCTTTGTTCCTTGCTTTCGACCGGTTTTTTGACGCAGGCGGCGCAGACCTTCATGATGAAAGAGAAGCGCATATCAGCGATGGCCGCGCTGCGATCGAGCTCCCGTTCTTTTTCCATCTGACTGAAGATGTGTTCAAGAGCTTCAAGCTCATTATCATCAAGAGCAAGCTGTTCAATGATCAGCTTGTCATTTTCGATTGCTTTGGAAGCCGCAAAACGTACAGGCAGATCATTATTGCGGGCGTGATCTTCGATGAGGTGGATCGTGCTGTGCAGACAGCGGTGTACTGCACCGCCATGATCATCAGGATCACAGAAGTCCTGCTTGGCCGGTTTTTCCTGGTAGCGGGCAATATGAATGGCATGGTCGACAAGTTCATGAACACCTTCATTACGTGCCGCCGAGATCGGTACGACTGGTACTCCGAGCATTTCTTCCATTCTGTTGACGTCAACTGAACCGCCGTTGCCGGCCATTTCGTCCATCATATTCAAAGCTACAACAACCGGAATATCCATTTCCAGCAGCTGCATTGTCAGATACATATTGCGTTCGATATTGGTCGCATCGACGATGTTGATGATCGCATGCGGTTTCTCTTTCAGGACAAAATCTCTGGATACCAGTTCTTCTTTCGAATATGGTGACATGGAATAGATACCGGGCAGATCAGTGATCAGTGTGTCGGGATAGCCGATAATAGCTCCATCTTTGCGATCGACTGTTACGCCAGGGAAATTGCCGACGTGCTGTCTGGAGCCGGTCAGCTGGTTGAAAAGCGTAGTTTTGCCGCTGTTTTGATTGCCGACCAGGGCGAAACGCAATAAAGTGTCTTCCGGCAATGGATTGGCATTTGTATCATCGTGAAAACGTCCGCCTTCACCTAATCCTGGGTGATCTGTTTCCAAAGAGCTTATGTTTTTTTCTTCTTCTATCTGCTGTTCACTGAGCACTTCAACTTTGATCTTGGCTGCATCGGCAAGTCTTAAGGTAAGTTCATAACCGTGAATCCTGATCTCTATTGGATCGCCCATTGGGGCATAACGGATAACTTTGACATCGACGCCGGGGATGATGCCCATATCAAGAAAGTGCTGCCTTAAAGCACCTTTTCCACCAACAGATACGATTCTTCCCGACTCATTGATCTTCAGCTCTTTCAGACTTTTCATATAATACCCAACCTTATATATTCCTATTTAATATTAGTTTATCCTAAAACTGCTATAAATACTCTCTTATCTGTAATGCTGTTTCAATGAAGGGATGAACATCTGATGATACAATTAACAGTGAATAACGATAATAAAGAATAACGCTTTTAAACATAGAAGGGGCAGAAGATGAACATAGATGCTTTTCTGATATTGGACACTAAACTATGGGAAGCCATTAAGAATAATGACAGAGATGGCTTTCTGGAACTTGTTGATGAAGATGCGGTGATACTCTGTGACGGATACAGATATTCCGGCAAAGAATATGCCGATATGATCAGCAATTTTGACTGCCGCAGCTTTGTGATCGATTATTATGAAATAGTCAACGAAGATGCTGAAAGTGTTCAGGTTTACTATCAGATCACAAACGAAGTAAATGATATCAGGAAACTTGATCTGGCTGGAACATTCAATATTACCGTGACGTGGACCAGAAAGCTAGACGGGTGGGTCGCGATCTTTTTAATGAACCAGCGCATGATTTCTGAATAAAAAAGAAAGTGAATTAAAAAAGAGGGGATTACATGATCTGTGAGAAGGTAATAGTCGGAGAAAACGGAGAATATCCGCTTAATGGAATTCTGAGCTTGCCAGATGATCTGTCGGATAAAGTGCCGGCTGTAGTAATGGTACATGGCTCCGGTTCAAGCAATATGGATGAAAAAGTCATGAAGCTGACTCCTTTTAAGGATCTGGCTGAAGGTCTTTGCAGGTATGGCATAGCTTCCTTGCGTTATGATAAAAGAACTTTTGTGCATGGAAGGAAAATGCTTAAGAAGACCATCACCGTTAAAGAAGAAACGATTGATGATGCCTTAATGGCAATTGAGATCCTGAAGAATGATCAAAGGATCGACAAAGACAGAATCTATATTCTCGGTCACAGTATGGGAGCAATGCTCTCACCAAGGATCGATGCTGAAGGCGGAGATGCCAAAGGACTGATCATGATGGCGGGTACGCCTTATCGTCTTGAAGACATCGTCATCAGACAGCTGAAGCAGGCTTCACAGAGCAGTTCCCTGATGAAACTGATCGGTAAACTGGAATTGCGTATCTTTGGCAAGAAGTTTGACAATCTTTATCAGCTGAGTGAAGAAGAGGCCATGAAGAAGAAGTTTGCCGGCAGTACTACGCTTTACTACTTCCAGGAGATGGGCAGAAAGACAGCTGCTGATTATCTGCTGGAAAGCGATAAACCAGTGCTGATCATGCAGGGCGGCAAGGACTTTCAGGTCTTGGCTGATGATGATTTTGCAAAGTTCAAAACAATACTGGCGGGAAGACCAAATACAGTTTTCAGACTTTATCCCGAACTCAACCATTGCTTTGTGCAGGCAATGTATTCTGATATTCTCAAAGTTTCTAAGGAATACTCGACGGAACGTCATATTTCTGATGAAGTAATAAAGGATATTGCCGATTTCATACAATAGAACAATATGAGCAGATTGAAAAAACTCTGGACTTTATTCACAACAACATTTCTGATCAGTATGAGTGCCAATTCCGGTTTTGCCATGCTGAGTGTCATGAAAAATACCTTTGTTGAAAGGTACGGATGGTTTTCAGATGAAGAAATGTCCGATTATATTGCGCTTGCTCAGAGTGCACCGGGTCCGATCGGCATCAATGCTTCGGTCATAGTCGGTTATCAAAGTGCGGGAATGTCTGGCGTATTATCCGCGGTTGCAGGCTGCGCTCTGCCCCCTTTGCTGATCATGATCGTGGTGACTTTTTTCTATAATCGCATAATCGACAATAAGATCGCTGCGGCTTTTCTGAAGGGCATGCAATATGGTGTGGCTGCGATGCTTCTTGATGTCATCATTTCTTTATTTGTAAATGTTACAAGAAAAGGACTCATCTATCCTCTGATAGTTATCGTGATCAGTTTTCTTTATATCAATTACAGTGATTATTCGATCTTCTTTCTGGCGCTTGCCTGTCTGCTGGCCGGACTTGTCAAGGCGATGATAATGAAAAAAAGCAAGGAGAACATATGATTATCAGTATCATTCTTTCCTTTATGAAGATAGGGATCCTGGCTTTTGGCGGAGCCTATGCTGCTATCCCTTTGGTAGAAAAAGAGATCGTTGAACTGCGTCAATGGATGACCTATGAAGAATTCGCTGATCTGCTGGCCTTGGATGAATTGACACCGGGTCCGATCTTGATAAACTCAGCAACTTTTGTCGGCATGAAAGTCGGCGGGCTGAGCGGTGCTGTTGCAGCCAGTATAGGCTGTATTCTTCCTGCCTGTCTGATTTCACTGATGCTTTGTATGATCTACAGAAAATATAAAAAACTGTCCTGGATGGAAAGCATCATTCATACCATAAAGTGTATGGCTATTGCTTTGATCGTGACCTCATTTATCAGGATCGTGATCAAAAACAGTTATCCAAATGAGACGATCAGCTATCTGGGCATTGTACTGATGGCTATCTCTTTCTTTGTATTAAGAAAATATAAAATCAATCCTTTATTTCTCATGCTTGGCTGTGGACTGATAAGTGTTTTATGCAGTCTGATCTGAACGCTTAAGCACAAAGGAGGATAATCAATGAGAAAAGTCTATTTTGTCAGACATGCCGAACCCGATTTCAGCAATCATAACGATCTGCTTCGTGAACTGACGCCAAAAGGATGGGCAGATCGTCAAAAGGTAACGGAGTTTCTATGTGATAAGAATATCCATTTGGTTGTATCAAGTCCTTATAAGCGATCGGTAGATACCATAGGTGATTTTGCGGAAAAATATGATCACGATATTGAAATGTTCGAAGATTTCAGGGAACGGAAAATCGGAAATGAGTGGATCGATGATTTCGATGCCTATGCGATCAGACAATGGCAGGATTTCGATTACAGATTGCAGGATGGCGAAAGTCTGAAAGAGGTACAGAAGCGCAACATAGAAGCACTTAAAAAACTGTTAAACGATCATCCTGGCAAAAACATTGCGGTCGGATCGCATGGAACAGCATTAAGCACGATCATCAATTATTATGACCCTTCGTTTAGCTATGATGATTTTGAGAAGATTAAAAATGTTATGCCTTTAATCGTTGAATTCACTTTTGATGAAAACAATGACTGCACAGCTATAAAACAATATAAGTTTGACTAGATTATTTATTGAAAAGAAATGAGGAGTTTTGAAAAATGAATGTACTGGAAGCAATCAGCAAGAGACATAGTTACAGAGGAAAATATAAAGACTTAGCCGTGCCCAGGCAGGATCTTGTGAAGATCATGGAAGCAGGATTGTCGGCACCTTCGGGATGCAATAAACAGACGACCAGTCTTATAGCTGTCGATGATCCGAATGTCCTTAAGAAACTGCATGAGGTCATTATCCCGCCGGTGGGTGAAACGGCTCCAGCGGCGATCTGCGTTCTTACACAAAGAATCATAGCTTATCGGGATAAGTGCTACGCGGTGCAGGATTATGCCGCGGCAATCGAAAACATGCTGCTGGCTATAGTTGAACTGGGCTATCAGAGCTGCTGGTATGAAGGACATGTCACTGATGATGATGGAATCGGAAAGAAGATGGCAAAGATTCTTAATGTTCCAGATGGTTATGACCTGGTGTGTTTTCTTCCAATAGGAATTGCCGAAGGCGAAATAAAAGCTCCTAATAAAAAGTCTTTCTCTGAGCGAGCCTGGTTCAATTCTTTTGGCCAATCATGATATTAAACTGAATTTTGCCTTTCAGGTTATAATATCGTATAGATTTAGAAATAGATGTTTTTAAGACATACTGACCGAAAACTGGTCTAAAATGGTCATATCCTATAGGAGGTTTGTCATGAAAAAATTACTAACTGTCTTATGCGCACTGTCATGTGTTCTTTCTTTAGCAGCCTGTGCCAAGAAAGAAGAAAATGTTCCTGCTGGTGGCGATACTTCTTCGGAGGTAAACAACATTGGCGATTGTTTCAGAATGGAAACTCTTGGTTATGAGATTGATGACAATAACATCAAAGTTATAACTGATGAATACGTCTATGAAGGTACCATGACTCCGGAATTGTACGATAAGCTCGGCGAAATAGATTTTTTTGATGAAAAAAAGGACGAGAAATACGCTGAGGTCCTTTCGGTTGTTGCGATTGACAAGAAAACTTTAAGGTCTGAATCAAAACTCAGTGCTGATGAAATTGCTTCCCTGATCGGTAAAAAAGGTCAGGAATTGATCGATAAAGGTTTTGAAAATTATGGCTACTACATGAATAAGGACGAGAATTCTCAGTTCATGATGGAAAAGAATGGCTACAACTATAACGTTACTGTTGAAGAGAAATATGAAAACGATGATAGTATAGATGGCACGGAATTATTCTCGAAAAGCACAATCAAAGAGATCACTGAAAGCAATTAAACGACAGAACGGACTAAACAATTATTTTTACATTTTTAAAGGGTCATTGTGCTGACCCTTTAATGTTAGTTGCGTTATTTTGTTCCTCTTAAGCTCTTGTCTATGTACTTGGCTGTTAGCATGAAGCCTGCTGTACCCAGCAGCATGAACATGGAGAATTCTCCACCCAATTGGCCGATCGAAATATCTTTAAAACTGAATGGAAGCTTCAGCAGAACTTCGATGACGATCATCGCGGTAAGAAGAATGAGTGACATATCTCTGCCCAAGTCTTTGCCAAACAGCAAGACAGCTGCCAGGACATCCATGACTATACTGCCGATTATCATGATAGTGCTGACCCCATTGGTAAAGAAGACCATTGTTCTTAAGATCAGACATACCAGCATTAAAGCAAAAAACAGCTTGTAGTATCCGGCTGAGCTCTTCTTGTATCCCGAAACCAGATAGAGTACGCCGACATTCATGGCAAGAATACGCAGGATGCTGGAAATCATTCTGATAAGCATGGCACCAGTCATGCCTTCATCCAAACGCTTTGTCATCTGGACGAGACCGACGACAGTGATCAGGATGGTAGCACACATCAGTATCAAGTGGATTATTTTAAATGGCAAATATTTCTTATCGTTCATATGTCCTCCTAAAATAGTATCTTGATACAATTATAACAGTAATCTCACCAGGCATTACTGCTGTTTTGAAATTACAGATATTGGGGGAAGAAATGCTGATCAGGATTGAACAATTTGAGATATCGGAATGCTGGGATGGCGTTTTTTACAAAAAACTAGCTGATTACCCTCATATTACAGAATGGGAAATGCAGACGATACTGGACTTTATCAGCTATGAGAAAGCTAATGGCCGTGATTGTCCGATCGAGGCAGCAAAAGAGATAATTGCCCGTATTGAAGATTATGCAAATGAATATGAAAAAGGGGTAAGAACCGCGCCGCCTGAAAAAATAAGGGAGTGTGTTGCCTGTCCGACATATAAAGGATGCATGACGGATTTTGTCTGCCATACCTCTTCTGCAGAGAATGCGCTGAAGATATTGGAAAGCGGAAGACTTTTATCTGCGGTCAAGGCCAGAAACATGACTGCCGCAAAGCTCGCAAAGGAAGCGAGGAATGCCGCTAATGATCCTGAAGATTATTTTCAATACATCATGTTCAGCTGGGGGAATTGTCAATCAGGAGATCGTCTGGTCACCGAAAGAAGACTCGGACGTTTTCCCAGTGATAATGATCTTGATGCAGGCTTTGTACCGGGTGTGCGTTTCTTCTTTCGTTATGATGAACTCATAAAACATGATAATGCTGTCTTTGAGGGTGTGCTTCCGCTTAAGATCAAAGATGAACTCATACTTAAAGACTGGGTTTACGCTATTGTGATACCGGATTTATACCGTGAACTTCTGGAACCGTATGTTTCGGAAGATCTGCGATCCAGAGTTCACTTTATTTCCTGCAATGGCATGAATATCTGGGAATGGTCCGAATTCGTTTATGGATATGTAAAAGGGCTGAATAAATGATCTTT
>JAEEGG010023106.1_pt1 | contig 12179 bp, 10 predicted proteins | sample 9134161 | NCBI WGS metagenome assembly JAEEGG01 (sample SAMN16246543, study PRJNA631951) | gut metagenome | biome: gut microbiome; feature: rumen; material: CR-attached | host: Bos | place: Iran: Karaj | collected 2018-10 | reverse complement strand
CAGACTACAAGTTTGATAGGTCGGAGGTGTAAGCACAGTAATGTGTTCAGCTGACCGATACTAATAGACCGAGGGCTTGAACTGCTTCTGCAGTTCTCTCAGATTCTTGAGTTTCTGTTTCCTGAAATCTTCTTTGTTCGGTTATCTGTGGACATGTTCATGTGAACAGCGCCGGGCGCGGTTTTCCGTGCCCGGCGCCGTTTTTGCGCCGCGGCGGAGCGCCGGCGGCAACTTGACACGGGCGCGCGCATCTGTTATAATAATACTGAATGAGTTTACGCATGCGCGCATTAAGGCGCCGGCAGGAAGGCCGGCGGCGCGCCGAGCGCAAGCAACCAATGAAAAGGAGACGAAACCATGAAAAAGATCAGATTTCTTTCCGTGCTTCTCGCCCTGTGCCTCGCGGCGGCCTTTATGACCGCGATGTTCGCGTCGTGCACCGGCGACCCGACCGGCGTAGAGAGCGGCACCGCTGACGCCACCGGGCAGGAGACCGGCAGCGGCGCATCCTCCGGGGAGCAGTCGGGCTCGCAGGCCGGCACCCGGGCCGCCGAGGGGCCGGAGGCGGATCCCAGCTTTTTCGAGATAAAGACCGAGGTGTATGACGGGGTCGAGTACACCTATCTCTCCGGCGTCACCGAGAAGGGAAGACAGCAGAAGGCCCTCGAGGTCCCGCACGAGATCGACGGCAAGAAGATCGTCGGCATCAGCTACGAGGCCTTCAAGGACTGCACCGTGCTCGAGACCGTCCTCGTCCACTCCAACGTCGAGGAGTGGGGCGGCAACATCTTCGTCGGATGCAAGGCGCTGAGGACTATAAGGATGGATTACGCCGATTACGTAAAGGCCGCCCGCGAGGATCCCCTCGTGGCCGAGTACTTCTCCGCCGCCTCCGCTTACGACGGGACCGAGACCGGCGACAACAGCATAGTCTGCGGCCTCGACCGCACCAAGGTCCGCTTCGTGTTCCCGGACCAGGCGACCTACGATTTCTTCGCCACCGATTACACCTGGGCCATCTACGCCGGACTCTTCACCATAGAAAGCTGAGCCCGCACCGGACATGGTCAGAACAAAAAGGGTACTCGGTATAGCCGCGCTTCTGCTGGCCGCGGCGGCCGTTCTGGCGGCCCTGGCCGGCTGCGGAGGCGCGACCGGCAACGTCGCCTCCTCCGACGCGACCGGGGCGCAGACACCCGGGTCCGGCGACGGGTACGCTCAGTCCGGAGCGCAGACTGATGCAGTAGTTACCGAGGCGCCCATGAACGAGGCCACGGCCAGGGTCTACGATTCGCTGGAGCCCGGCCCGAATCAGTTCGTCATAGTGTACGACCTCAACGGAGGAGACTTCGGCAGCATGCTGAGCGTCGGAAGGACGGTCAGGGACTCCGCGACGGGCAAGATCCAGGTCAGGGGCTACGAAGGCTGCTTCGTTCAGACCGTCACCGACTCGTATTACATCTGCCCGCATTCGATGGGCGACAAGGGCTACCTGAGGCGCGACGGCTACGTCCTGTACGGCTACAACACGATGCCCGACGGGTCGGGCGAGTACTTCGGCTGCGGCTGGAACGTTCCGGTCGGACTCGGCGGCAAGCGCGTCCTCTACGCCATGTGGGCCGAGGAGACCGACAGCTCCGACCTGATAGTTACGGGGACCGTGCTCAACAGATTCCGCGGGACCGGCTCCGTCGCGGTGGTGCCCGAGGGCATCACGGAGATCGCCCCGAACGCGTTCGTATCGCGCCCGGACCTCGAGACCGTCATCCTTCCGAAGACGGTCAGGACGGTCGGCACGGCCGCCTTCAGCGGCTGCAGTAAGCTGACGACGGTCTACATGTACGACCTGATATTCAGCATGAGCGCCGACTCGTTCCGCAACTGCGACAGCTTCACGCGGCTGTATCTGAACAACGCGAACCAGATAAAGTATCTCGGATCCATGAAGCAGGGCTCCTACATGTGCAAGTTCCAGCGCCTGAAGGTAATGGCGGACCGCAAGAAGATCGTTCTGATAGGCGGCTCAAACCTCTGCTACGGCCTGGACTCCGCCCTGCTGAAGCAGCTCCTTGAGGACGAGTACGAGATCGTCAACTGGGGCACCATGTACTATCTGCCCTCCGCCTTCTTCGTCGACGCGGCCTCGTGCTTCATGCGCGAGGGCGACATCATCGTCACCTGCCCGGAGGAGGAACCCGCCCAGTGGGGGCAGATCTGGAACGGCGGCGAGATGAACTACGCCTCCTATCTGTTTTACTCGTGCGAGGGCTGCCTCGACGTCTTCAGCTGCGTCGACATGGTCAAGTACCGCAAGCTGCTGACGTCCATCGCTAAGTACAACCAGGACCGGAGCACGGGCTCCAACTCCTACGAGTCTTACAACGAGTCCGAGAGCGTCAACCAGTACGGCGATTTCGACTACGAGCGCACCCAGAAGCGCAGGATCAGCCGTGACGCGAACGGCAAGCTCACCGGCTGGGGCAACACCGGCTATCTCAGCTGGATCGGCCGGAGCAGGTGCGCGAACTTCTTTCAGAAGGAGAATGTCGATGCGCTGAACGGGGCCTTCGACGCCTGCACAGCGCGCGGCGCCAGGGTGTTCATATCGTTTTCCGCGACGGACGAGTACTATTTTTCCGATACGAGCGACGAGACCGTGAGAGCCTACGAGGAGGACATACGCAGGTATTACGTCTACGGCCACGAGGGAGTGTCGCTCATATCCGGGTTCAGGACCTACCTCATGGACGACTCGAAGTTCTACAACTCGATGCACCACCTTCTCTGGGATGCCGCGCAGGAGCGGACGAGGCTCCTGTACTCTGACATCAGAGCGGCTCTGAGAGGCTGAGGCGGCATGTTCTCGACAAGATTCAGGCCGGCGGACGCCGCGGTCCCCGTGCTGCTTCTGGCCGCCGCGCTGCTGATAGCGCTGATACCGGCGCGCGCCGGCGCGGCGGACAAGGTCGTCGTGACGTATCTCGAGGCAGACAACAACCTGTACTCCAAGGCATACGGCCTCGGCTCCGACTCGGACTTCACGGTGACCGGCAAGGACGGCATAGAGCTGAGCGTAAGCATACGCGGCGGCACCGTCCGCGTGACCGAGGCCGGATGCCCGGGCAGGGACTGCGTCAAGACCGGGGAGATCAGCAGGCCGGGACAGAGCATAGTCTGCCTGCCCGCCGGCATACTGATAAGGATAGAAGGTTCGGGCTCGTCCCGGGGAGGCAGCGATGGGATCGCGGGCTGACGCGTTCAGGGCGCGCCTGCGGCGCCTCGTCCTGACCTCGCTGTTCGGCGCGGCGGCCATGGCGCTGTCTTATGCCGAGCATCTCGTCCCGCTGCCGCTGCCCCTTCCCGGGGTGCGGCTGGGACTGTCCAACATCGCCGTGGTGGCTGCTGCGGCTTTCTTATCGCCGCTTGCGGGAGCCGCGGTAGCGGCGCTGAAGATCCTCGTCCCGCTGCTCATGTCGGGCAACGGGATCGCGTTTCTGTTCTCGCTCTCCGGCACGGCGCTGTCGTACGCGACGGTGCTGCTGGCCGGGCGCTTGGCCGGGAAGCGCATAAGCTACGCCGGGGCGTGCTGCGCCTCTGCCGGCGCACACTGCTGCGGTCAGCTGGCCGCGGCCGCGCTCGTCGCGGGGACGTCCGCCGTCATCGGCTATCTGCCGGTCATGCTTGCCGCTTCGGCGGTCACCGGCACGGCGACAGGCATAATACTCAACCTCTGCGCCCCCGCGCTCGGGGGACTGGCGGAGAAATACCGGGAGGGCAAGCCCCTCTGAAAACGGCTTGATCGAAAGGAAGACCGACATGCTCAACATTTCGAATCTCACGAAAAGATACGGCAAGGTGACCGCCTGCGAAGGCATCAACCTCGACATCGCAGACGGCGAGGTGGCCATACTCCTCGGGCCCAACGGCGCGGGAAAGTCCACCCTTCTGAAGTCCGTCACGGGCCTTCTGAAGTACGACGGGGCAATATTCATCAAGGATTATCACAACAAGACTCCGGAGGCGCGGCGCATAATGGGGTACATCCCCGAGATGCCTGCGCTCTATCCGAACCTGACGGTGTCCGAACATATGGAGTTCATCGCCAGGGCCTACAGGCTGGAGAACTACAGGGAGAGGGCCGACAGACTGATCGACGCCTTCGAACTTACGGATAAAAAGAAAAAATTCGGCGACGAGCTCTCCAAGGGCATGCAGCAGAAGCTCAACATCTGCCTCGGCCTGCTGCCCGACCCCGAGTTCGTCATCATGGACGAGCCCATGATAGGCCTCGATCCGCACGCCATAAAGCAGCTCAAGCTCATCATCGAAGAGATGCGGCAGAGAGGGCGCACGGTCCTCATAAGCACGCACATCATCGACAGCGTCGACATGCTCTGGGACCGCACCATCATCATGCAGGGCGGCGTCATAAGGGCCGATATCACCAAGGCGCGCCTCGATGCGGCCGGGAAGACTCTCGAAGAGTTCTTCTTTGCCGTCACCGAGGGAGTGTCGATCGAGGACGTGAGACAGAGCTCTGAGGTGTTCGGAGGCTGACATGAGGCTCTTCCTTTATTACGCCTTCCACTCGGTCAAGAATCAGCTGAAGAAGCTGTTCAGGACCTGGGTCATGATATTCATCCTCGTCTGCATGGCCGTGGGGATCATATTCGGATCGGTGGCCTCACTGCTCGAGGACGCGGTCGAGGAGGGCCCCGAAGAGGGGCCGGCCGTCACCCAGCCCGATGAGACGCCCGACGAGGACATCGCTCCCGTGATCCGGGACGGCGATGGCAACATCATCTACGCGTTCAACACCCCCGACACCGTCGATCTTATCAGCACCGGAGTGATCCTGTTCATCCTGATGCTGACCCTCGGCACTTACGACTCCACCAGCATCTTCCTGCCCGGCGACACGACGCTGCTGTTCCCGTCGCCGCTATCCCCGCAGAAGGTGCTCTATTTCAGGCTCTCGTGCTCGCTCGGGGCCGTGCTCGTCGGAGGCATATACTTCCTGTTCCAGATCCCCAACCTGATCCTGAACGTGGGTCTGGGACTCCCGACGGTGCTCTGCATGGCGCTGGCCCTGGGCTGCACCATAGCGATCTCCACGGTCCTCAAGGTCATCGTCTACCTGTACGCCTCGGGTAACTCGTCCAGGAAGCGCACCGTCAAGGTAGTGTTTACCGCCTGTCTGCTCGGCGCGGTGGCCGGTATCTTCATCTACAGCCGCGTCACCGGGACCGACAACCTCCTTGTCGCGGCGATCAGATACGCGGTCTCGGTCAACACCAGATTCGTACCGCTGCTCGGCTGGACCAAGGGCATCATAATGTACTCCATGGAGGACAACTACGCGGGCGTGGCCCTGTGCTTCCTCGGCGTCGTGGCCGGCATCGCCGCCGCCGTGTTCTTCATCTCCAGGATGAAGGCGGACTACTACGAGGACGCCATGGCAAAGTCCGAGGAGGTCGCCGCCCTCTCCGAGGCCATGAAGAACAAGGGCTCGATCTTCGGCGTCGCCAGGAAGAACAAAAAGGACCGCAGCGAGACCCTCAGGCGCGACGGCCTGAACAAGGGCCGCGGGGCGAGCGTCTTCTTCTTCAAGCAGATGTACAACCGCTTCCGCTTCGCCTTCATGGGAGTGTTCACCAAGACCTGCGTGACCTACTGCCTGCTGGGGATCGGCCTTGCCCTCATACTGAGGTTCCTGACCGAGGTCCGGAACACGGCCCCCGTCATGCTGCTGCTGGGCGCCCTCGTCTTCTACAGGTCCATGGGCAATCCGATAGAGAAGGACACTGCGCTGCACTACTTCGCCCTCGTCCCGGACAAGCCGCTCAAAAAGGTCTTCTGGTCCCTGGCGGCCGGGATGGCGGACGCGGCGCTCGACCTGTGCATCCCGATGGCCGTCTCGTCGGTCATTCTCTCCGACAGCGCCGCGGCGGTCGGCCGCAACCTGCTTTCCTGCCTCGCCTGGCTGATCTTCATCCTGTCGCTTGATTATTTCTCCTCCTGCGTGGGGGCGTTCATAAACCTTTCCGTCCCGGTCAACGCGGGATCGACGATCAAGCAGATCGTTCAGATCATGTTCCTGTACACCGGCCTCGTACCCGACGTCATAATAATGGCGGTCGTCTGGGCCGTGTTCGGCATGCTGCCGGCTGCCATAGCCGCGACGTGCATAAACCTTATCCTCGGCGTGATATTCATGCTGCTGCTTCCGCTGTTCATATGAGGCGGCGGACCGGCTTCGTTGCGGCGCTCGCCGCCGCGTCGCTGCTGTTCGGCATGCTCCCGGCGGCGCTGACCGGGTGCTCCCGGGGGACCGCGTACGCCGAGGACACCTTCGTATCGATGGACACGGTCATCTCCGTGAAGCTCGATCCCGCGACCCCGGATATCGGGGCGGTGTTCCGCCGCTGCCGCGAGATCACCGAGGAGCAGCGGCTGATATACGACGCAGACGATCCCGGGTCCGAGACGGGCAGATACGACCTTCTGCCCCCGTCCGACCGCGCGGGCCGGACGGCCTGCAGCGAGGACCTGTGTACGGCTGTCAGGCTGGCACAGGCGGTGGCCTCGCAGACCGGCAAGGCCTTTGCCCCCGGGTTGAGGGAGGCCGTCCTCCTCTGGAAGGAGGCGGAGCTGTCGCAGACCCTTCCCGACGCCGGAAGGCTCGCCGCGGCGGTAGCCGGGGCGGCGGACTTTACCGCCGGGCCCGACGGGGCCGGAGGCTGGGAGATCGCCGGGTCCGGGTCCGGGCTCGACCTCGGCGGCATAGGAAAAGGCGCCGCCGAGCAGAAGGTGGTCGACTACCTCATGACCACCGGCGCGCGGTACGGCGTCGTGTCGTTCGGCGGAAACATCGCCGTGTTCGGCGAGAAGCCCGGCGCAGAGCCCTTCGGCATAGCCGTGAGGGACCCGGAGGACCCGTCCGGCACTGTCGGGCTCATTTCCCTCGACCGGGGGTTCGTATCGGTCTCGGGAAACTACGAAAGATATTACGAGATAGGCGGCACAAGATACGGGCACGTACTGGACCCGCTGACCGGGATGCCGGCCGGAGGGGAACTTCTCAGCGTGGCCGTCGTCTGCGACGACGGGGCGCTTGCCGACGCGCTCTCCACGGCACTGTTCGTGATGGGCGCGGAAAAGGCCGCCGAACTGGCGGCGTCCGGGACCGGGGAGCTCATGGCCGGCATAGCCGGGGCTTACGGTGACGGAGGCGCCTTCGTCCGCGACGGGCGGCCGGTCGCCTTCGAGTGCGTGTTCGTGACCTCGGGCGGGACGTTCGTCACGCCCGGGCTCGAGGGGCGGTTCGTTCCGTCCTCCGGCGGCTGACCGCCGGGAACCGAAAGAGAGGAGCAGTTCCATGTCCGATACAACGGAGAACGCGGCGCGGGCCGGCGACGAAGGCATAGAGAGCTACCGCGAGTCTGTCGCGGCCGTAAGGGAGCTCCTCGGAGGCCGCCGCGTCTACGCGTACATCCTCACCTTCGGCTGCCAGCAGAACGAGGCCGACAGCGAAAAGCTCGCCGGCATGGCCGAACAGATGGGCTATACCCTGTGCGACGAGCCCGACATCGCCTCGCTGATCGTCGTCAACACCTGCGCGGTGCGGGAGCACGCCGAAAAGAAGGCCCTGTCGGTCATCGGGCAGTTCAAGCACTGCAAACGGCGGAATCCGGGCACGGTCATTGCCGTCTGCGGATGCATGGTATCTCAGAGGCATCGCGCCGAGGAGCTGAAGGAGCGCTATCCTTACGTGGATCTCTCGTTCGGCACCTCCGATCTGCGGCTGTTCCCGTCGCTCCTGCTTGAGCGGCTGAAGGGCGGTAGGCGCAGCTTCACCCTGCCGCCCGACAGGCCGCCGGTGCCCGAATACATGCCCGCGCGCAGGGCTCTGAACTACCGCGCCTGGGTCAGCATAATGTACGGCTGCGACAACTACTGCTCGTACTGCATAGTGCCGTACGTAAGGGGGCGCGAGCGCAGCCGCTCGCCCGAAGCTGTCGAGGCCGAAGTTCGCGGCCTCGTCGAAAGCGGCTGTCTCGACATCACGCTCCTGGGACAGAACGTCAACTCTTACGGCCGCGGCTGCGGCTTCGGCTGCGACTTCCCCGGGCTCATCTCACGCCTGTCGCGCATACCGGGCGATCACCTGCTGCGCTTCATGACGAGCCATCCGAAGGACGCCACGAGGGAGCTGGCCGACGTCATGGCCTCGTCCGGGCACGTGGCAAGGCAGTTTCACCTGCCGGCCCAGTCGGGCAGCGACCGCGTACTCTCAGCCATGAACCGCGGCTACACCGCCGACGAGTACATAGGCAAGGTCTCGTACATCCGCGAAAAGCTCCCGGGCTGCGTCCTGACGTCCGACATTATGGTCGGTTTCCCGGGCGAGAAGGAGGAGGACTTCGCCGCCACGCTGGAGCTCATGAGGACCGTCCGTTTCGACATGGTCTATTCGTTCATATACTCGCCGCGCGGTGGCACGCCCGCCGCGTCCATGCCGGATCAGGTCCCGGAGGACGTGAAGGGCGACCGTATGAGGCGCCTGCTGGAGCTTCAGACCTCGATATCCGCGCAGATCAACGAGGGCCTCGAGGGGCGGACGATGAGAGTGCTGTGCTGCGGGCCGAGCAGGACCGACGCCGGCATGCTCGAGTGCAGGACCGAGGGGTGGAAACAGGTCCTGGTGCCCGCCGGGAGCCTCGAGGAAGGGCGATACGCCGACGTCGAGATAACCGGAACCGGCGCGTTCACGCTCCGCGGGACCCCGGCGGACGGCAAATAAACAGGCGGACGGCCGCGGCCGTATCGCGGCTCGCGGCGGACGCGGAACTGCGGGAAACAAAGAATGAACAGAGAAGAGATACTTGCGCTGGCCGCGTCGGTCGGAGAGGCCGTGGCCGCCAGCGATGAGATGAAAGAGTATGAGCAGGCCTCGGCGGCATACGGCGCCGACGGGGAGCTCATGGAGATGATACGCGAATACAACACCGACAGGGAGGCCCTGGCCATGGCCTCGGCAGACGGACAGGCGGACGAGCTCATTACGAAGGCGCTGGGCGACCGCATAGCCGAGCTCGAGTCGGACATTGCGCACAGCGAGGTCTTCGAGCGGTATTCCAAGGCCGGGGAGGCACTCCGCGAGCTCATGGACGCCGTATTCCGCGCGGTCTCGGAAGCCGCTTACGGCTCCGGCGGGGCGGAGGGCTGCTCCGGGGACTGCTCCCGCTGCTCCGGCTGCCGCCACGGCTGAGACCCGCGCCGGGCCGGCGAGCGCCGGGCCGGAGGTCCGGGACCGCGTTCCCGGAAGCAAATCATCAAAGGACGGTACTGAGTCATGACCCCCATGATGGATCAGTATTTCGTGATAAAGAACCAGTATAAGGACTACCTGCTGTTCTACCGGCTCGGGGATTTCTACGAGCTGTTCTTCGACGACGCGAAGACGGCCTCCAGGGAGCTCGAGCTCACACTGACGGGGCGGGACTGCGGGGAGGCGGAGCGCGCGCCGATGTGCGGCGTCCCGTTCCACAGCGCCGACTCTTACATAGCCAGGCTCATAGAAAAGGGCTACAGGGTGGCGGTCTGCGAGCAGATGGAAGACCCGTCCCTTGCCAAGGGGCTGGTCCGGCGCGAGGTCATCAGGATCATCACGCCCGGCACGGTCACCGAGGCCTCCATGCTCGAGGACAACCGCAACAACTACCTGTGCGCCGCCTTCGTGTCCGACGCCGAGTGCGCGGCCGGCTTTGCCGACGTCTCCACGGGCCAGGTCTTTGCCACCTTCTTCACGGGAAGATCGGCGGCTCAGGAGCTGCGCAACGAGCTTGGAACGTACGGACCCAGCGAGGTGCTGATCAACGTCCCGGCCTCGTCGGACCGGGAGCTCGCCTCGTTCGTGACCGAGCGCCTCGGAGCCATGCTCACCGACACGAGGCAGAGTTACTTCGCCCCCGGCGAGGCCGGCGAGGCGGTCGAGCGCCAGTTCGGCGCCGTCATCACGGCCGAGGACAGATCGCACCCTTCGCTCATCGCCGCCCTCGGGGCGCTGCTCCTGTACCTCAGGGAGACCCAGAAGACGGAACTGTCCAACATAAGGGACCTCAACATATACGAGAACGGCCGCTACATGCAGCTCGACATAGCCACGAGGCGCAACCTCGAGCTCACCGAGACGCTCCGCACCAAGGAGAAGAAGGGGACGCTGCTGTGGGTGCTTGACCGCACGAAGACCGCGGCGGGCGCGAGGCTGCTGCGGCAGTGGATCGAGCATCCGCTGCTGAACGTCTCCCGCATTACGCGCCGCCAGAGCGCCGTCGCAGAACTGACCGACGACCCCGTGCGCGCCGACGAGACCGCCGAGCGCCTCGGCAGGGTGATGGACCTGGAGCGCCTCGTTACGAGGATAGTCTACGGCACCGCCAACGCCAGGGACCTGCGGGCGGTCGCCTCGACTGCCGCCGAGATCCCCGGCATAAGGGAGTGCCTCTCGGGCTTTGCCGGTGAGGAGCTGAGAGGGCTTTACGGTGGTCTCGATCAGCTGGACGACGTCCGCGAGCTCATCGAGCGGTCCATAGTGGAAAACCCGCCCTTCACCGTGCGCGAGGGCGGCATGATAGCCGGAGGCTTCGATCCCGAAATAGACCGCCTAAGGGACATAGTCTCAAACGGGAAGGACTGGATAGAGTCCGAGGTCGAGAAGGAGCGCGAGGCCACCGGGATCAAGACCATGAGGCTCGGCTACAACCGCGTGTTCGGCTACTATCTGGAGGTCACGAAGTCCCTGACAGGCCTCGTGCCCGACAGATACATACGCAAGCAGACCCTGTCGAACTGCGAACGATACATAACAGAGGAGCTGAAGAAGACCGAGTCCGAGGTCCTCGGCGCCGGAGACCGCCTTGCCGCCCTCGAGTACGAGGTGTTCTCGGACGTCAGGGAAAAGGTCGCCGCCTGCGCCGCGAGGATACAGCGGGCGGCGGCGCAGCTTGCAAGGCTCGACGTCTACTGTTCGCTGTCGTCGGTGGCAAGGTCGTACGGCTACACCTGCCCGTCGCTCAACGGCGACAGGCGCATCGACATACGCGACGGCCGGCACCCGGTCATCGAGCGTTTCATCAAGAACACCGGCTTCGTGCCAAACGACACGCACCTCGACATGACCGGCAACCGCGTCATGATCATAACAGGCCCCAATATGGCCGGAAAGTCCACGTACATGCGGCAGGTCGCCCTCATGGCGGTAATGACGCAGCTGGGCTCGTTCGTCCCCGCGGCAAGCGCGGACATGTGCGTCGTGGACCGCATCTTCACCCGCATCGGCGCCTCTGACGACCTGGCGTCGGGGCAGTCCACCTTCATGCTGGAGATGAACGAGGTCGCGACCATCCTCAGGTCGGCCACCAGAAACAGCCTCATACTGTACGACGAGGTAGGCCGGGGGACATCTACGTTCGACGGCATGTCCATTGCCCGCGCCGTGCTCGAGTACACCCAGTCGAAGAAGGTCGGCGCCAAGACGATGTTCGCCACACACTACCACGAGCTCACATCGCTTGCCGACGAGCTGGACGGGGTCGTGAACTACAACATAGCCGCCCGTAAGAAGGGCGGGGACATCATCTTCCTGCGCAAGATCGTGCCGGGATCCACCGACGACAGCTACGGCATAGAGGTGGCAAAACTTGCAGGGATACCTGCGGAGGTCATAGCCCGGGCCAGGCAGATACTGGCCGAGGTCGAGGCCAAATCCAGGGCGGCGGAGCTGTCCGGAGGCGCGCCCGACGACGGTCCGTCGGCCATGGACATCGACGACTGCATAAACGGCGGGGTCATAGACGACATAAGGGCCGCCGATCTGAACTCGATGTCGCCGCTCGAGGCGCTCAACCTGCTGAGCGATCTGCAAAAGAGGCTGAAATAACCTAAGGAGACCTTTCCATGGGAAAGATCAACGTTCTGAGCTTCGAGGTCGCCAACCTCATCGCGGCCGGCGAGGTCGTGGACAGGCCCGCCTCCTGCATAAAGGAGCTGGTCGAGAACTCAATAGACTCGGGGGCCACGCGCATAACCGTCGAACTTCAGCGCGGGGGCGTGCTGTACATGCGCGTGTCCGACAACGGCTGCGGCATAGAAAAGGACGACCTCCCGCTGGTCGTCCG
>JAEEGG010023101.1_pt1 | contig 12180 bp, 11 predicted proteins | sample 9134161 | NCBI WGS metagenome assembly JAEEGG01 (sample SAMN16246543, study PRJNA631951) | gut metagenome | biome: gut microbiome; feature: rumen; material: CR-attached | host: Bos | place: Iran: Karaj | collected 2018-10 | reverse complement strand
TTGTTATTGAGTAATATCTAACTTCAAAAAAACTAACGAATATGGGAAATAATCAATCTTACAAGAATCGCGCCCTTGCTTCTTTGGAAGGCAAGTGGACGAATGGTATCATTGCTACCGTTATCTATCTGTTGATTTCAGGTTGTGTTGGACACGCAGGCTCCATCATGTTCGACGGCATTACCGGCTATGGTGTGTCTGGTTTCTGGTATTTGCTCTGTCTGCCTCTGGAATGGGGTTTCACGGTATATTTCCTGAACCTCATCCGCAACGAGGACATTGCCTACGAGCGCGTGTTCGACGGTTATAAGGATTTCATCCGCGTGGGTCTTGCTGAATTCCTGATTTGCGTATGTGTGATTATCGGCTGTATCCTGCTGATTATTCCTGGCATCATCCTCTCTATGATGTTTTCACAGACTGAATACATCATGAAGGACGACCCACAGATCAGTGCTGCCGACGCTATGAAGAAGAGTGCCGAAATGATGAATGGACATAAGATGGAACTGTTCTGGCTGTTGCTGAGCTTTATCGGTTGGGGCATCCTGTGCGTGTTAACCTTCGGTTTCGGTTTCATCTTCCTGCTTCCATACATGAGCAGTGCTCTGTCTCACTTCTATGAGGACTTGAAAGCCGAGAATGCATGAGTAAAGGCAAGCTGGCGAAATTCGCCGACATGGAGACTTATGAGAACGTGTTCCAGTACCCCTTTTCGGTGGTGGAACACGTTCCGTTTGAGATGAAGGGCCACTGGCACGAACAGTATTTCCACAACGACCATCCTATCGTACTGGAGCTAGGTTGTGGCAAGGGAGAATATACCGTTGGACTGGCGAAGCGCTATCCCGACATGAACTTCATCGGTGTGGACATCAAAGGTGCCCGCATGTGGACGGGTGCTACACAGGCTATCCAAGAGGGATTGAAGAACGTGGCATTTCTACGTACGAACATTGAGGTGATAGACCGTTTCTTCTCGCCTGGTGAGGTACAGGAGATTTGGTTGACATTCAGCGACCCACAGATGAAGAATCCACGTAAGCGACTGACTTCTACGTACTTCATGAACCGCTATCGCCATTTCCTCATTGACGGAGGCATCATCCATCTGAAGACGGACTCCAACTTCCTCTTCACCTATACTACTTATATGGTAGAGAAGAACCACCTGCCCCTAGACTTCCGCACCGAGAATCTGTATGGCAGTACGCACAGCGATCCCGTCGCTGCCAAAGCTGCCTCTATTCAAACGTACTATGAACAGATGTGGATAGACAGAGGACTCGATATCCGTTATATGCTATTCCATCTGCCCCATGAAGGTGAATTGGTAGAACCGGATATAGAAATCCCTTTAGATGATTATCGTTCCTATCGGCGTGATAAGCGCAGTTCCTTAGAAACAGCGAAGTGAAAAGTTGCAATAACTTTTCACTTCTTTCTTTTCACTTTTCACTTCTCTCTTTTCACTTTTCACTTTTCACTTCTCTCTTTTCACTTCATATCGTACACCACTTGCATCAGTTTCTTGCCGATAGCGTCAGCCTCCTCCATCGTTGCTGCTTCGCTATAGACGCGGATGATGGGTTCGGTGTTCGACTTACGCAGGTGTACCCACTTGTCGGGGAAGTCAATCTTCACACCGTCAATATCGTTCACCTGTGCCGTAGCGTCGGAAGCAAACATTTCCTTCACCTTCACCAGTATGGCATCAACATCCGTTTCAGGAGTCAGGTCGATACGGTTCTTGGCTATCTGATAGTCGGGGAATGTCTTGCGCAACTCACTGACCTTACAACCCTTCTTCGCAAGAGAAGTCAGGAAGAGGGCGATACCCACCAGTGCGTCACGTCCGTAGTGGCTCTCGGGATAAATCACTCCACCGTTGCCCTCGCCACCGATAACGGCATTCACCTCCTTCATCTTCGTGGTGACATTCACCTCACCCACAGCGGCAGCACTGTACTGTCCACCGTGTTTCTCGGTCACATCACGCAAGGCACGAGTCGAAGAAAGATTCGAAACGGTATTGCCGGGAGTCTGCGACAGCACATAGTCTGCCACACTCACCAGTGTATATTCCTCGCCATACATCTTTCCGTCTTCACAGATAAAGGCCAGACGGTCCACATCGGGATCCACCACGATACCCAAGTCGTATTTGCCGGTCTTCATCTCGTCCATAATGCCCTGCAGGTTTTTCTCCAGAGGCTCCGGATTGTGGGCAAAGTCGCCATTGGGTTCACCGTTCAGGATAGTATATTCCACACCCAGCTGCTCCAAGAGTTTGGGCAGGATGATGCCACCCACACTATTGATGGTATCTACACACACCTTGAACTTAGCCTGCTTCACAGCCTCCACGTCAACCAGTTTCAGCTGCAGCACACTCTCAATATGGCGGTCATCAAACGAATTGTCCTGTCTGTATTTACCCAATTGGTCCACCTCGGCATATTCGAAACTCTCACGCTGGGCAATAGCCAGTACAATAGCACCGTCGGCAGCAGAGAGGAATTCACCTTTCTCGTTCAGCAGTTTCAGGGCATTCCACTGGCGTGGGTTATGCGAAGCCGTGATGATGATACCACCGTCGGCACCGTTCATCGTCACTGCCAACTCCGTTGTCGGTGTGGTAGCATAGCCGATGTCTATCACGTCGTAGCCCACCCCCATCAGGGTGCCACAAACCACATTCTTCACCATCTCGCCTGAGATACGAGCGTCACGTCCCACTACAATCTTGTTCGAGAAGCTCTGCTTATTGCGACGGATAAACTGTGCATAAGCTGTTGTAAACTTCACGATGTCCAGTGGATTCAACGTGTCACCAGGGGCTCCGCCGATAGTTCCGCGGATACCTGAAATTGATTTAATCAGTGTCATTATTAATTAGCTCTTTCGTAAGTAATCTCGTAATAGCAGGGGTAAACACCCGACGAGGCATCTACCGTTCCCTGTGAATGGGGCACTATCAGGCACACCTTCGCAATATCGCCCTCTGCCCATCTGCCCAGGTTCACATAGGCCAGTGGCACCATCCATCCTGAAGGCACTGATGCCGAACCGTGGAAGGTGTACATGGCTCCTGAGACAAACGATCCTGAGAACGAACTGCCCAAACGCTCTACCGACATCTTGTCGGGAGCACTCGAGTAGTCGTAGCGCTGGTTGTTATAAATCACATAATATGGTACATCGTTTCTCACTAACATCTTGTCTTCCTTGATGTTATACTCCGAGAAGCGAGCCAGAATCTCCAGTGTCTCACCGTCCTTCATCTTCGTGCCGCAACCCTGGCGCACTATCTGCATATAGACACCGCTCTTGTCCAGATAGACGAACTCGTTCATGCTCACATCCGTCGTCTCGCCCTGCTTGGTAAACTCCGCCTGGCTTATCACTTTGATATTCTCATTTTGGATATAACGATTAATGGCATCACGCTCCGCCTCTTTCAGGTCGGAATATGTTTCACCTTTCTTACAGCCGGTCATCACCAGCACACCGCAAAGCACTGTCAACAGACAATATATTTTCTTCATCTTGCACTAACTAAATTAATTTCGGGCGCAAATTTACAAATAAATTACCAATTATCGGCAATATTAGGCTACTTTAACGTGTCTTCGAAATGAATAATGGCTCGTTTCACGATTTCCACCGCCTCATCCATCGTACATTGCAGCTTACCTCCCGATGCATTCAGATGACCTCCGCCGTTGAAGAACAGCTCTGCCATCTTGTTGCAGGGGAAATCATCCACCGAACGCAGACTCACCCATATCATGTTGTTGCGCTCCGTGTCCTCACGCAGCGAAATACTCAGTTTCAGCCCCTTTATCTGCAGCGGCATATTCACCAGTCCTTCGGCGTCACCCTTGATGAAGTGGTATCGCTTCAGGTCGCTCTTTGTCAGTGTATAGAAGGCAGCGTGTCGCTCGTTGTCCACCACCAGTTTATGACACAGCACATATCCCACCAGTCTCATGCGGTGCTCGCTGTAGTTATGATACACGTTGCGATATATCTTGTCCTTGTCAATACGCTTGGTCAGCAACTGACTGATGATAAAGAATATCTCGGGGCGTGTCGAGTTAAACGTAAAGCCGCCCGTATCAGTCATCATTCCGCAATAGATGGGAATGGCGAAATGCTTGCCCTGGCGCTCGTAGAGTCCCATCTGCCATACCAGCCGGAACACCAGTTCGCACGTTGACGACATTTCGGGGTGCGATATGGTCAGCACTGCATCCACGTCAGGCTCCAGGTGGTGGTCTATCAGCACCTTCTTAGCTGGCGAAGTCTTCAGCGCCTCCTCCATCGCCTCCGTTCTCGACAGTGTGTTGAAATCGAGGCAGAACACCAGGTCGGCAATCTTCAACACCGTATCCACAAAGTCCTTGCGCTTGTCGTAGCGCACTATCTTCTCTTGGTTCGGCAACCATTTCAGGTAGTCGGGATATTGGTCGGGAGCCACCATCAGCGGTTCCTTACCCATTGTTCTCAACACCTCAGCCCACCCTAACATGGAGCCCAGTGCGTCGCCGTCGGCATTCACGTGGCAACACAGCACAATTGTCTCTGCCTTATCGATAAGGGAGTGCAGTTGGCTGCACTCCCCCTCGGTCATAATATTCTCAAGCATTTAGAATAGTTTATTCGGATAAACGCCCTCATCCACCAGTTTCTGAATACGCTTCACGGTATCCTCGCGATCAGCAGCGTAAGTCACGCCAAACCATTTCGAAGTCGTGTCGAGCACCTCCACTGTAGCCGTCTTCTCATTAATCAGTTTGTTCACCATCAATGGAATAAAGAACTCAGCCTTCAGGTTCTCCATATTCTTCGGGTCGCTCAGGAACTCCTTGAAATAAGCCTCAGAATACTCAAAGTAATCGGGAGTGAATCCCCATACATTCATCGATACAGGGGTATTGTCGTCAACAGCCACCCACTTGCCGTTCTCGTCCTTATAGCGGATAGGCTGGTCGGCACTGCCTGCCTGCGAACCGTCCTCGGCACAGCGCACAATCTCCGTACGCTCCACCACCGTTGTCAGGTGTCCCTCTTCGTTCTTCGAACAGATGCCGCGAGCCACAGTACCGTTTTCGCTCAGTGTATTGCCTACGCGGAAACCCACCATCGCATACTTGTTCTTGGCACCCTCGGGCAGCGAACTCAGGAACTTACCCATCACCATAAAGGCGTCACGGTTATAGAAGTCGTCACAGTTAATGACGCAGAAAGGCTCCTTGATGATGTCCTTACCCATCAGCACGGCATGATTGGTGCCCCAGGGCTTTACACGACCTTCTGGAACCTTAAATCCCTCGGGCAGGTCGTCGATACCCTGGAAGCAGAGCTCGCAAGGCACATGACCTTCGTATTTCGAAAGAATCTGGGTGCGGAACTGCTCCTCGAAATCCTTACGGATCACCCATACTATCTTGCCGAACCCAGCCTGAATGGCGTCATATATCGAATAATCCATGATGGTCTCCCCGTTGGGTCCCAGACCATCCAACTGCTTCAGTCCGCCATAGCGGCTTCCCATTCCAGCAGCCAATAAAAATAATGTCGGTTTCATATTTTATAATGTTTAATTTTAGAATTCTTTCGTCATTTCTGCCACTTCGGCATTGATGTGGTCAATGAACTCCTGAATCGTCATCACCTTCTGCTCACCGCCGCCCTGAGGACGAACAGCCACAGTACCGTCAGCCTGTTCCTTCTCACCGACAATCACCATGTAGGGAATACGCTTCAATTCGTTGTCGCGAATCTTACGACCCAGTTTCTCGTTGCGCAGGTCGATGGTAGGACGCACCCCACCCTGCTCAAACTGCTTGGCAACACTCTGGGCATAGTCGTTGAATTTCTCCGACAGCGGCAGGATAGCCACCTGGTCGGGCGTCAGCCACAAGGGGAAGTGACCACTGGTATGCTCAATCAGCACGGCGCAGAAACGCTCCAGCGAACCGAATGGTGCACGGTGAATCATCACTGGCGTCTTCTTCGTATTGTCCTCGTCGGTATATTCCAACTGGAAACGCTTGGGCAGGTTGTAGTCCACCTGAATCGTACCCAGCTGCCAACGGCGACCGATAGCATCCTTAATCATGAAGTCCAGCTTCGGACCGTAGAAGGCAGCCTCGCCATATTCCACCTTGGCAGGCAGACCTTTTTCACGGCAGGCCTCCACGATAGCAGCCTCAGCCAGTGCCCAGTCCTCGTCAGTTCCCACATACTTGTCGTGGTCGTTAGGATCGCGCAGAGAAATCTGAGCCTCGAAGTTAAATCCGAAAGCCTTCAGCACGATACCGATGATATCCATCACGTTCAGGAACTCCTGCTTCACCTGGTCAGGACGACAGAACAGGTGGGCATCATCCTGCGTAAACGAACGCACACGTGTCAGTCCGTGCAACTCACCGCTCTGCTCATAGCGATACACCGTACCGAACTCAGCAATGCGCAGTGGCAGGTCACGGTATGAACGGGGCTTCCATGCGAAAATCTCGCAGTGGTGCGGACAGTTCATCGGTTTCAGCATGTATTCCTCGTCTTCCTCGGGCGTATGGATAGGCTGGAACGAGTCCTTACCATAGTGAGCATAGTGTCCGCTGGTGATATACAGGTTCTTCGAACCGATGTGCGGAGTAATCACCTCACGATAGCCGAAACGCTTCTGCACCTTACGCAGATGGTCTTGCAGACGCAGACGCAGTTCCGTTCCCTTCGGCAACCAGATAGGCAGTCCCTTGCCCACCTTGTCCGAGAACATAAACAGCTCCATCTCCTTACCAATCTTACGGTGGTCGCGCTTCTTAGCCTCCTCCAGCATCAACAGATATTCGTCCAGCATCTTCTTCTTCGGGAACGAGATACCATACAGACGCTGCATCTGCTCACGGCTGGCATCGCCACGCCAGAAGGCACCGGCAACGCTGGTCAGTTTCACCGCCTTAATCTCGCCCGTGTCCATCAAGTGCGGACCACGGCACAGGTCGGTGAAATTACCCTGTGTATAAGTAGTGATACTGCCGTCCTCCAAGTCCTGCTCAATATGTTCGCACTTATAGGTCTGGCCGTCAGCACCGAATTCCTTCAGGGCATCAGCCTTAGCCACTTCCTTGCGAACCACAGGTTCCTTCTTCGAGGCCAGCTCACGCATCTTATCCTCAATCTTCGGGAAATCGCTCTCCTTGATCATCTCGCCGTTAGGCAGCAGCACGTCATAGAAGAAACCATTCTCCACGGCAGGTCCGAAACCGAACTGGATACCAGGATACAACTCCTGCAGCGCCTCAGCCAGCAAGTGGGCTGAAGTATGCCAGAAGGTATGCTTTCCCTGCTCATCTTCAAACTTGTAGAGTTCAATCGAGGCATCCTCGTTGATAGGACGGTTCAACTCCACTGTCTCGCCATTCACCCCGCAGGCAATCACGCTGCGTGCCAGAGCTGGTGAGATACTCTCGGCAATCTCGAGTCCGGTAACGCCCTGCTCATACGAGCGAACAGATCCGTCCGGAAAAGTAATGTTAATCATATCTACAATATATGTTTAAATTTAATTCGGCTGCGAAGTTACAACATTTTTCTGAAATGAACAAATTTTTTTTAATTGATAATTGATAATTGACAATTGAGAATTATGATTACCTCTACAGCGGTAGCAATTTATTGATGTTTCACATCGAGCCTGCTCACGCTTCACCATGAACCATGAACCATGAACCATGAACTATGAACCATGAACCATGAACTCTAAACTATTCACTCTCCCACACCACCAACTCCCTTGGCAGCGTAATCACCTTCAGCCGCTCATACCACGTCTTCGTCGAACCGTTGACGTGCTTCTTCGTATGACTGCTGACAATATAGAAATTAGCAGAATACTGGTCCATCATACTGAGAAAAACACTCTTAATCCTCGAACACTTCTCGTTGATAGAGTTGTTCAGCGGGTCCACCAACATATCCACACTCTCACTGATAGTCCGCTTGTCCATCAGTCGCGCCGTAGCCATATAATACCCCTCCAGCTCGTCCCTGTAATCACGCAGTTGCTTGAACTCAATACCCTCGGGATGATTCAGAAACAACAGATAGACCGCCTTATGCACAGGATTCAGCATCACCTCCTTGTTGCCATAGTCCACCAACAGGAAACGGTAGTCCTTCGTGATAAGCAGTCGGCTCAATCGCGCCTTGGCAGCCTCAATACGGAGCTCTTCCAGCACAGGAACACCAATAGCCCGCAACAACAAGTCGTTGCGCCCACTGTCCACGAGTTCCTTCACCAGCTTGGCAACCTCGTCGGCAACAGCCTCCAGTGACTTCCCCACTATCTCCAGCATACTATTCCTCAGTATCTTGAATAATACCCTTCAGCCAACTCGTAATCCTCTTCTTCATCACAGTCCCCGGGCTCGGTTCCTCCTTCACCTCAGGCTGTTCCGGTTCGGGAGCCTGCTCCACCACGAACACCGGTTCCTGAACAGGTTCCTCCACCTGTTTCTTGATAGGTCTGTACAACTGAGGTATCAGACTCTCGTAGTAATCATCATCCTTCAACGTCTCGTCAATGGCATTCGGTTCCTCCATCCCCGTTGCCAGAATCGTCACCTTCGCATCCTCGCCCACGGAATTATCCGTCGATATACCCCATATCACGTCAATGTTAGGGTTCAAGCTGTCAAAGAACTCATCAATCTCCTGCATCTCCGGCACCATGATAGGCGCATCCTCGCTCGAATAGATATTAAACAGAATCTTCTTCGCATGACTGATGTCGCTGCCATAGAGCAAGGGCGAGTTCAGCGCATTCTGTATCGCCCGTTCCACGCGTTTCTCGCCTTTCGCCCTACCCATCGCCATGATCGCACCGCCACCGTCGCGCATAGTCGTCTCCACGTCACGGAAGTCAAGGTCGATACCACCGTTGCTGTTCACGGTAATCAGTTCCGAAATACCAATCACGGCATCCTTCAGGATATTGTCAGCCCTTGCAAACGACTCCTTCACCGAGATAGGCGTGTCGGCATACACGTCACACAGTCGCTCATTATTAATAATAAGGATAGCGTCAACGTTCTTTCTCATCTCGTCCACCCCTTTCAGAGCCCGGATAATCTTCTGTTTCTTTTCGAAGTAGAAGGGAATCGTCACAATACCGATAGTCAGCATCCCCATTTTCTTGGCAACGCTGGCCACCACGGGAGCCGACCCCGTTCCCGTTCCGCCACCCATACTGGCAGTTATAAACACCATCTTAGTGCCGTCGCTCAGCAGTTTCTCAATATCGTCGATATTCTTCTCCGCTTCCGACCTGCCAATCTCAGGTTTTCCGCCAGCGCCCAGTCCCTCGCCCAGCAGAATCTTCGTCGGCACGGGCGAAGGAGCCAGCGATTTACTATCCGTATTACACACGGCAAACGTAACACCAGGAATCTTCTCGTCGTTCATATTCCTAACGGCATTACACCCGCCACCGCCGACACCAATCACCTTGATGATGCCTTGCATTTTATCCTCAACAGGACCGAAGTCCAACAAACTGTCTCCCATACACTATTCGTTTTGCTTGCAAAGTTACGCAATTCCCCCGTCATTTACAAATAATTGCAAGCCTTGCAGCGAAAGAAATTGCGAAATCTTTTACCACCCCATCACCTGCTTAACAGTTTTAATTGATTACAACAATAAATTCGGTGGCAAAGATACCATTTTGCACCTTTGCCACCTACTATTAGCACTGCAAGCCTTGTGAGTTTATTTTATTTCTATACTGCACCTTCAGTGGGTTTGTAGTAATTGTGTACAAAATTAATACTAATATTTGAGATAACCAAATTAATTCGTCAACTTTTTCAGGAATAGCGTCAACCTCGTCAGGAAAGTCGTCATCTTTTTCAGGTGAACGAGTCAACATTTTTTCGTATGGATAGGCAACGAGGTTTCCCACTTTCCCACTTTCCCACTTTGGACATTTAGGTTTATCAAAACGGAAAAGAAAGGGTAAGTGGTAAGGAGTAATTTTATAAATTATATATTATATTATATATATTATATATAATATATATAATATAAAACTTCTTCTTCAAGATTTTCGCAAAATGCAGATGTCCAAAGTGGGAAAGTGGGAAACTGGGAAAGTGGACACTTGCCCTTTTCTACACCACCTTATAATACCTACCAGTTTAAAGGGTGTGAAACGGCAGCTCGCTCTCGTTATAATGACGCATCGGAAAATGAGACAGGGGATTTCTCGGTAATAGGCAGAGAAAACGGAGCGAAGTGTTAAATCTTTAGGAAAAACGAAAAATAGTTGCGAAAAAAACTTGCATGTTTCAAAAATATTTAGTAATTTTGCAACATAGTTGCAAGGATAGTTAGAAAGTCGCGAATTTCTTCAACAGTAAGGCAGCTATTTCTAAGACAGAAGAAGAGGACAGAAGACGAGGACAGGATCTTAACTATCAAAATCATTTTTAAATTATGTCTAAAATTATCTATGACGTGTACAAGAACACGAATGAGGACAGTCCCTCGCATGGCAACTTTTTCGGGCGCATCGTGCACCTGGAAACACTGAACACCCGCAAGCTCGCAAGGCATATCTCTGAGCACGGCTCCGTTTACACCCAGGACGTGGTAGAGGGTGTGCTCACCAAGGCTGAGGCCTGCATCGTCGAGATGCTGCTGGAGTCGAAGAAGATCAAGCTCGAGGGATTGGGCACCTTCTATCTCATGGCGGAGAACAAGAAGGGCGGCGTGGTCAGCCTCGACAAGTTCAACCCCAAGGGAGCGTTCAAGGGACTCCACATCCGTTTCCTGCCTGACAGCTCGGCTGACGCGCAGCTGAACTCCAAGGAGATGCTCGCCAAGGCTACCTTCATGTGGGCTGAGGACTTGAAGCGCGATGCCGCTGAAGGTCGTCCCGCTGACGAGGAAAGCGGTGGCACCGAAGGTGGTGGACCATCAACTGAAGGTGGTGGACCAAGCACCGAAGGTGGCGGACCAAGCACCGAAGGTTAATGGTTAATGGTTAACGGTTAATGGTTAATGGTCTAAGGTCAAAGGTCAAAGGTCAAAGGTTAATGGTTAATGGTTAATGGTTAACGGTTAATGGTTATGAAGAATTCAAAATGGAAAATGGTGATTCAGATACTGATAAGTATCCTCACCGCACTGGGAACATCGCTGGGAGTGACTAGCTGTATGGCATAGCCTCTCCCCTGCCCCTCCCATAAAAGGGAGGGGCTTTTTGGTTTCTAAAGGGTTCACAAGTTACAACTTCCGATTTCTACAGTGTGGAAGTGAACTGCGTTACGATTCCTGTGACAGGAAATTAGAATGAAAGAATGAAGAAATAAAAAGAGAGCCAAAAAAAGTTAGATAAAGTTTGGCGAATCAGAAAATAATGCGTAACTTTGCAAGCGAATTTAAAATCAGACCCCGACAAAGGGCGAGATTGAGTTCATCAAAACAAGGTGTTTCCGCTCGCGAAACATTTCCACCCAACTTTTCAAAATAGAAGTTAAACGAATACACATTATTTATATGTATACAAAAAACGAATTAGAACAGATGGATATTCCCCAGTTGATGGAGATAGCCAACAGTCTCGGTGTTAAGGTGTCGCAGAACGACGAACTGGAGACCGTGATTTATGCGATTCTCGACAAGGCTGCCGAGGATTCGGCTGCCAACGGGGGTGCCACCAAACGTAAAAGAACAAGGATTGCCAAGAAGGATAACGCTAAGGTTTATACCGTGAATGGTGCCGAGGGCGAGAGCTTGGACCCTAAGGCTACAAAGCCTAAGAAGACGAAGCAGCCTTCGCTTGACGACTTGTTTGCTGAAGCTGACGCCAAGGCGAAGGAGGACGAGCAGAATGCGGCTAATGAGGCTGCTGCCGCCGAGGAAGAGGAGGTGAAACCTGCTCCCAAGAAGCGCGGACGCAAGTCGAAGAAGGAACTGGAGGAGATTGCTGCCCGTGAGGCTGCTGAAGCAGAGGCTGAAGCCAAGGAAGAAGCGCAAGAGACTGCCGAAGCCCCAGCAACTGAGGAGGTGATTCCCGAGGCCAGTGCCGACACGTCGGCAGACATCGACCCGAAGGCTATTGAGGAACTGCAGGCCAAGATGGCACAACAGCAACCCGCAGCC
>JAEEGG010023096.1_pt1 | contig 12181 bp, 6 predicted proteins | sample 9134161 | NCBI WGS metagenome assembly JAEEGG01 (sample SAMN16246543, study PRJNA631951) | gut metagenome | biome: gut microbiome; feature: rumen; material: CR-attached | host: Bos | place: Iran: Karaj | collected 2018-10 | reverse complement strand
CTTGTCCTTGCCACCAGGGTGGACATCCGGATAATGTGGCAGCCGGGCTGGGAGACAGTCTGGGGGTACAACTGGAACGAGGCCATATACGGCCAGCTCGGATACAGGCTTCCCGGCAGTATGAGGGTCCATATTTACGGCCACGACGCATCCGGCGCCATCCAGTCTCATGTGACTCGCAATTTCGTGGGTGACAATACCATGCTCGATATCTACCCGGGCACGTATGATTTCCTCTTCCACAACAACGACTCCGAAGCCATCCGCTTCACCTCGGACGGGGAATACGGCGATGTCTGGGCCGATACCCGCGATATTTCCCGGGGCCTCCGGGAATCGTCGCCGGTTTATACCATGACCCAGAAATTGCGCGGGATGGACACGAAGGCCGATGAGATGGAAGAAGAGCCCGTTTCGCTGCCGCCGGAAGACCTTTTCTCCGTGTATGTGCCAGACTATTTTGTCTCCGGGAACCTGGAAGATTATACATACGAGAATGGCCGGTATATCCTTAAGATTGAGCGCGAACTGTTACCGGCTACATATATTTACCTATTCCAGGTTACCCTCCTGAACAACGATGGCCGGGTAGTTGGCAGCAGCGGAGGTGCGGCCGTTACCGGAATGGCCGGCGGGGCCAACCTTACTACCCGCGTGGCAGAAACGGAAACCGTATCTGTGCCGATGGATGTTTATTTCGACCGCAACACCGACATGATGGGCGCCAAGGTCTACAGCTTTGGAATTCCGGGCTGCAACGCCTACGACACCGAGAGCGTTGCGGCCGCACCGCAAGGCCAGCACTATTTTGTGCTTAACGTTTCTTATGTGAACGGCACCTACAAGAATATCCGCGTGGATGTAACCGACGAAGTGCGCGCCCTCCCGCTTGGCGGGGTAATACCCATAGAAATAGACGTGAACGATTTCCCGCCGGAAGGAGGATCGATCGGAGGAGGCGGATTCAACGCCCTTGTCGGAGACTGGGACGAGAAAACAGGAAGTACGACAATTTTGAATTAACATATTATAAACCAATTTATTAACCTTTTTAAATTTCATGCGTATGAAAAAAATTATGATTCTCGCAGCGGTTGCCATCGCAGCCGTAGCATGCAGCAGGACCTATGACATAGCTCCTGCTTCCGACCAGGCCATCGGCTTCAGCTCATGGACAGGTTATCTCACAAAGGCCATCAGCGATCCCCGTGTGGCCGGTACCAACACCTTTGGCGTAGGCGACAGCTTCGCCGTTTACGGTTACAAGGAGGCATCCTCTACCAAGACCACCGTTTTTGACGATGTCGCAGTTGAGATGACAGCCGCCGGTAATCCCGGCACTTGGACCTACAGCCCTCTCCGTTACTGGGACAGGAACGCCGACCAATATGTCTTCTTCGCTATCTCCCCTTCTGCAATCGGCACGGCTGCAACAGTGGCCCCCCAGACCGGTGAAATCACCAGCGCAAGCATCACCTTCGCGGGTAACAACAACGATATCCTCGTTGCCGACAAGGAGACTGTTGCTAACGCTGCTTTCGGCACCCAGGTGGTTCTGGACTTCAACCACATTGCATCCCTCGTGGACTTCAAAGTGGCCAAGGCTCCCAACCTGCACGATGCAACCGTTACCGTAACCGCTTTCACCCTTGCCAACATCAAGGCTACCGGTACCTTTGGCGTAAGCGATGCTTATAATGCAACAGTATATGGCGGTACCAACGGTCCTGTCGTTACCTGGAATTCCACGGCTACAGCATCTTATGTTCCCGCCAATGGCGTCACTTCCGTAACGCTTCCTCAGGTTATCGCAGAAGACGACGCATTCCCTGTTCCGGCAGAGCCTGCAGACGGCAAGTCCACAATGCTCATCAACAACCTGGTTGTAATGCCTCAGGTATTCACCGCTCCTGCGGATCCTGCAGTTACTACTGATGCAAACGCCCAGAAGCTTACCATCACCTACACAATCGAAGTTACAGGCGGCGGTACCAACGAGTACACTTCCACCCTTTGGCTCTCTGATTTCGATATCGTGAACGATACCGATCAGACCGACACCAAGGTTGCAAGCTGGGAAACCGGTAAGCACTACACCTTCTACATCACGCTCGATTCCACTCCTATCGTCTTCGGCGCCACCGTCAACGACTGGACAACCGGAACCGGCTATCACTATCTGCTGAACTAGTGTTAAAGATCAGCATCATACGCATTGCGGCGGCTATGGCGGGCGCCCTGCTCCTTGCAGGGTGCGCCGCCAGGCTAGACCCGGCGGAAACCGAAGCCCCCAAGGAGATAGGCTTCTCCGCCGGGTCCCCGCTGCTACGCGATGATGAACCCGGCACAAAGGGCGCTTACCCTGCCGGAACCAGTTTCGGCGTGTTTGCGTACAAAGGCACGTGGAGCAATAACCTCACTCCGGGGTTCATGTTCAACGTTGAAGTTGCCTACGACGGCACCTCGTACACTTATTCGCCCGTAAGGTTCTGGCCGGCAGTTACGGAAAAACTGAATTTCTGGGCCTACAGCCCGTATTCGGCTTCTCCAGTCCTTTACAAGGCCGGGTCAAACACGACGGAATTCACATCTGCAACCAAAGGCATTCCGGATATCCAGTATACCGCCGACGGCCATACGGACTTCATGGTATCATCGACCGTGAAAAACCAGACCAAAGACAGCAATTCCGGAGTGGTGGTTATGCCTTTCGACCATGCGTTGTCGCTTGTGGATGTAACCGTGAATAAGCAGGACCCGACATCGAAGTATACCGTAAAGCTAAAGTCAGTCCGTTTCGACGGAATCTACTCTACGGGAATACTGCGAAGTGCCGGATGGGCCGACTGGAGCGGTCCAAGGGGAAATCTTGTCATTTATGCCGATGATCCATCGGACCCCTCCGACGATATTACCCTTACCACATCGGCACAAGCGCTTGGGTCGGTTATTCCGCTCCCTCAGGAGCTGACCAACGCTGCAGCAAGGCTTCACGTAGAGTTCACCGTGTCCTATGCGGGCATCCTCCACGAGCGCACGACCGCCCGCGAGGTGCTTCTTTCCAACGTATTCGAGGCAGCATCGGCAAGGTGGGAAAAATCAGGCCATTACAGCCTGGAACTCACCATCTCGCCCGACGATCCCATCGAATTCACGGTGAGCTGGAGCGACTGGGGCGACGTATTCAATTATCAGATCACGAGTTAGGATGACTCTGCGGAGTGAAATCATATCGGCATTGTTCCTTCTTACCGCGCTGCTCTGCGGCTGCGGGAAGGACGATTCCATGCGCGCCCCTGACAGGTGTGCACCGATATCTTTCTCCGCCGGCCTTACAACCCAGACCAAGGCTTACAAACCCGACGACCCCACCGTACTGCTTACGGTGGGCAATGAGGCCAGCATCTTCGGAACCCGTGTTAAAAACGACGTTTCGGAGCGCATATTCTCCAACCGTGCGCTCCACTGCGATGCGGTGCCGGATCCTCTGACTCCCGACAACCCGTACAGCAGCGTATGGAACTACTCTCCGCTGGAGTACTGGAAAGATGACGGCGACTATTTCTTCACCGCGGTTTTCCCTTATTCCGGCGAGGACGCCTGGATCGACGGCGATGCATTTTACCTGAATGTCCGTTACCAGACGGGCTCCAACCAGGATTTGATGGTAGCAAGGGCATATCGGGACGCGGCCGTAAGCACCGATCCCGTAAACCTGGAGTTCAAGCACGCCACTTCCGCGGTGCGTTTTCTCTTTGGAAAGGCATCCACTTCGGATTCGGACCACTACGAACTCACGTCTTTCCGTCTCGAAAACCTGGCGGCTGCAGGAACATTCAAGATCCAGACACGTCTTACCAACCCGGCAGTGGATCCCATATCCCTGTCACACTGGACTCCCGGTACCGTAACCACCATTGCATCGTGGCAGGCCAGTACCGGAGGCGGCAGTAAGAATATTCCACACCCATCCCTGGCATCAAATCCCGACGGCTATCTGCCCATGGGCTGGTACTACATGGTTCCGCACAGGCTCAACTCGGGAGCCGCCGTGCGATTCTCGCTCTCCTATAACGACGGCGACCCGGTGGAAACAGTCCTTAACATTTCCGACTGCGACGGCGTTCCCGGCGAGGATACGTGGATTCCCAACTGCGTTTACAATTACTACATTACCCTCACCCAGAGCGGACTTGACGTTACCGTAAGGGCCGTTCCCTGGGACGATGTGACCGTTATAACCGACGACGTTATTTTTGAAGGATGAGAAAGGTCATAGCCATATCACTGCTTCTTGTTGCCCTCGCCTGCACAATGTCCTGCACCAGGGAGAACCCCGTTGAGGGTTCCGGTTACGGTGCTCTGGAACTGCGGCTTGGCAGCTGCAGCACAATCCGCATGGAGACCAAAACCCCTGCCGACGACCTTTTGGAAGGCCTGCGCTTCGACAATGTCCTTGTGGTTCTCACCGACAACGAAAATATAGTTGTGGGCTCCGTTTATAAAGCCTACCCTTATGTGCCCGGAGTGAGCGACCTTCAGGATGCAGTGGCGGAGACTTCGGTAACGGAGGATGTGATTCATTTCGACCATCTCCTTCCCGGAAACTATCATGTCTATGCCTATGCTAACATAGACGCAACGCAGTGGCAGGACAGCGGCAATCTGATATCGGCAAATGAAAAGCTGGTGGCCCCCGGCGACCCTTTCACTCCTTTCCTTAGCAGGGAATTGCTGTCCCTGAATTCCGCCGACTCATCGGTCCCCGGAAGTCCTTCAACAAAGATGCTCCTTACCGGGCAGAAAACCATCCCCGTGGGTCTTTCCGTCGCAACGGAAACGGTGGATCTCCTGCGCCCCGTGGTGCGGGTGAAGGTTACCGTAAAGAACAACACGCCCTTCCCGGTTACTGTCGATACCCTTTACTTCAGCGGGTTCAATCCCAACAAAGCTTATCTCCTGGACCACCGCGGTTCCGGGAGCGTGCCGGTTGTTCCCGGCGGGGTTACTTACCGTAAACTTCCTGCCTATCCAATTTTGTCGGCAAGCCCGTCTACGGTGAGAGCCAACTCCGATACCCTGGTGTATCAAACCCTCGTCTACGAAAACGCCTCTTCCTCGCCGTATACGATTTATGGCGATTTTACCATGGACCGCTCGTCCGAGACCCTTTCCTCCCTTACCATGTCCCTTGGCGGAGATGCCGGAAGTTTCGGGCCCATAACTTATTCCTTATTGGACACCCTTTCTGAAGGCGCCCATGTGGATGTGCTTGTAATCAATCCAAGAAGCGCCACACGTTCAGGTCGCTTGTATTACAGGATAGGAACGGCTAATCAGCTTTCCTGGGAGAGTTGTGGCTATAGCGCTTTCTCCGATATGAAAGATAGAGCTGAAGCTATTTTCAATGAAGATGCACACTTTAAATACAAGGGTTTCAGCTACAACGGGTTTGGCGATAACAAATCCGGCTTGCTTGGGTGGACTGGTAATACGGGTGAAGATCCAATAACTCCACCTGCAGGAGATTACTATTTCGACTATTCCGGGGCCAAGAGCTCATACTTCAAAACAATACGAAAGTATAAGTCCGGTGATGTCTTTTATTATAGGATAGAAGGACTTGCCATAGATCCTATAAGTTCCGGAGACAATTCCATTGAGAATCTCCAGATAGAGCAGGGTAAGATAATGGGTGCCACCAACAGATACCCGTCCGGTATAAAGAATGATGACTTGATCCGTTTTAAAAATACGAACGGGCGTTACTTGAAATCCAACAATGCCTGGGGTGCCGGGGATGTCGATGTCGCAAAGGTGTGCAAACTGACTTTCGAGAATATCGCGGCAAATAACACTACTTCCGACCACCAGTTCATACTTTTCGGGTATTACAATCCCGGTAATCCGGGAGCGCCCCTGAAAAGGATCCTCAAGGAAAACAACAAGGAAGTGCCGCTCACATACATGGCCAGAAACGAAGACATCAACATCGTGATAAACGTCTTCTACGCCGATCAGGAAGGCTCCATCACCTTCCTTGTGGACAACTCCACCTGGGCCGATGATTATTCCACCACCTCTTCCCACACTTTTAACTGATTATGGAATGAAACGGAGATTGACTCACATATTCTTCCTTCTTTCGGCAGCCCTGTTTGCATGGGGGTGCATGGAGGAGAAATTGGATACTCCTTCCGATGTGGAAGAGGGCGGCATGGCAGACTGCGTTATATCTTTCGGCTCTCCCGCAGGGGCAAGCATCGACGTGAGCACAAAAGCGTCGCTGGGTCTTGCCCAGGAAAGCAACGTGTTCAACATTTACCTCCTCATTTTCGACGGCAACACCTCTTCCAGCAAGAAAATTTACGGCCACTATTTCGACGGCTCCAATCTTAACGCTTCCTCAGAGAGCAACTATTGGTCGGTGACCAACATGACATCGAAAACAGACCCTGCAACAAACGGAACCATACATTTCAGAACCGCCAAGAAGGCCGGCTGCACCATAGTGGCGGTTGCAAACATGAACCCCGACGACCTTGACGTCTCTCCCGGCCGCCTTTCCACCATTCAGACCTACGGAGACCTGCAGAATGTAGTTGCAACGCAGGTCCGAAGTGAAGTAGCTGCGAACTCCGGTTATTTCCTGATGACTGCCGAAACAAACGGGGTAAACATACAGGGCAACACCTCTGACCCGAACGATGTAAGCCAAAAGTCGCTTCTTCTTAAACGCATTTACGCCAAGGTAACAGTTAACGTGAGGATTGCCCCCGGCGCGCAAATCCGCACTTTCTCGCCCGACAAATGGCAGGTCATGAACGTTCCCACCTGCTCGTATCTTATGGAAAGGGCTGGGGACGATGCCGCAGACACCGAAGCCGAGTTCTTCAGCACCGACGCCCTTGGCTTCGAGACCGAAACAGTCTCCACCACCGCCGGCGACGTGTATGCCGATGGGAAAAACACCCCGGTTTCCATTCACAGTTTCTCCTTCTACATGATGGAAAACCGTAAGACTCCGGCCTCCGGAATATCGACCTATGCCGACAGAGAGAGGCGCGAAAAGCCCGCCTCCTACAGCGGAGGATACTTCCAGAACGGCGACTATCTGTATACCGACCCGCTGTCGGCCTATTTTACCATTACCGGCAAACTGCAGATGGCAGTGAGCGCCGGCGGAAACAGCAACGCCACGCTTGATGCAAATGTAAAATACGAGATTCACCTCGGAAACTTCAGCAGCAACCCGGCCGATTTCAATACCGAAAGGAATCACAGTTACGTATACAATATATATATAAACGGAGCAGAAGATATAAAGGCGGAAGTGGAGGCCTTTGGCGGTGCCAATCCCCTGCAAGAAGACGAGCCCGGCGCAACGGGCCGCGTTGTGGTTGCACTTGAAGAAGTGTTCAACAGCGACTGCCACTACAGCACCCAGGTGATTTCGTTCCACTACAACTATCTGGACCCCGACAACATCAGCTGGTACGTGGAAACCCCTTTCAATCCTGAAGGCATCGGCCCGGAGGGCGGGGTGGACCTTTCCATGATAGACTATAAGTGGGTGGAGTTCCACGTAAACGACATGGCCCAGGACGGAACCTATTATTCCGACCGGAGGGTGGTGTACCTGCCCCACGACTATAATTTCGTGGACATCGACGGAAATGCTCTGGACCGTCTGGACAAGGGGCGTACCATGTATGTGGATGAACTTGTAGATTACCTCAAGGCCCAGAAGCGCCAGTACGATGCCGACCTTCTTGCCATGACTCCCGGGGACCCCACATACGATCCTAACTATGTCCCTAAGAGTGATTTCGATGCCGGTGACGGTGGCCCCGGCGGCCCGAAAATCTCGGTAACGGCTTTCGTGAGCGAGTATTACTATACCGTGAATCCGCTCACCGGCGAGTATGACCCCACACTTTGGAAAACCATAGTGAACCATCCCATGAGGCGCATGCACATTCTGGCTTCGTCGGCAAGGTCGGCCGACGGCGAGAGCGACCTCATCGGCGCATCCTTCACCATCCAGCAGCGTTCGATCCAGAGTATCTATGCCGTACACGAAACTGCCGGCCTTGAATCGGCCTGGGGAATGGAATTTACCGACGATGAACATGAAACCGGGGCGGGCCACTATTGGAAGAATGAGAATATGGAGGACTGCGGCAATACCAGCTCTACAAACGGCCGTATCAATTCCATGAAGATATGGGGTATCCTGGACAAGGATGGAAATGATTCCATGGTTGGCGAGCGGTGGGACACCTTCCTTAACCTTGAAGGCACCAATGAAACGGCACAGCTCCATTCCGACTATAACTACTTGCGTTACAGTTGCCTTTCCCGTAACCGCGACAACGACGGAGACGGTATAATCGACCCCGAAGAGATTCGATGGTACATGGCATCCGACATACAGCTCATCGGCGTTTTCCTTGGCTCGTACGGCATTGAGGGCGATGCCCGTCTTTATCAGAGAAGCGCATCGGACCAGCAGAGCAGCAACAAAGACAAGTGGCGTCAGCATGTCATTGCCAGCAACCGCTTTATCTATACCCCTCAGGAACAGTCGGACTGGAATAACAGCAACAAGTATCCCCGCGTAGTGTGGGCTGAAGAAGGTGCGAACGGCAGTAACCTCAGTTATAAGGGCAGTTCCGATCAGACCACCGTGTTCAGTACCCGCTGCATACGAAACCTGGGTTATTATATGGAAGGTGGACAGCGCAAGGACATAACCCTGGCGCAGGATCCGAATGTGGAGCCCGTGGACTATGTAACCACAGTGCGAAAACACCTTGAAACGGACGGCTCGGTTACCAGTCCTTATACTGGGGCCTATGACGCCAACACCTTCTATGTCTTTGACTGCTCGCGAATAAACCTCGCATCAATTCGTGAACCCGTAGAAGGGCACGAACTAATCGGCCACGACGAAAACAGCAAGATGGCCTGCCTGTCATCGGCTTTTGAAACGGCACCAATGGTGAATCTGAGAACTGTGGGCAGTTCTTATACGTTTAACGGGCGCACTTACAATCTTCAGAGAATACAGGAACTTAACAATTATCTGGACGACAGTTTCCCCAATCTGGATTCGGGCTTCCGTGTATGCCCGGAAGGGTACAGGCTTCCGAACGTGAGGGAAATGTCGCTTATTTGGACAACTCTATCTGCAATGGACACCGGCGACCATGCATACCTCGGTGACTTGAATGACAATGATATCACCCCCTGCCGCACCCACTGGTCAAAGGGTGTTGACGGGACACCAAAGGTGGCCAATACATGGGGCTGGGCCATGAGCTCAAAGCATCTGCTCATGTCGGCAACGAACAGGACCTATAACGACCCGATCAGATGTGTAAGGGACGTGCAACTGTAAAACGGGGCCTCAGTTTATTGGACAGTATAATCCAGTGAGAGCCGTATATCCTCCGATGAAGAGCCTATAAGAATCTTGTAGTCCCCTGCATCCACTTTCCAGCTGTGGGAGTCCACATCGTAGTAGGAGAATGCGCACTTGCCCAGGGGAATCCTAAACTCCAAGCTCTTTCCCTTGGGGATGAGCATCTTGTCGAAGCCCTTGAGTTCATAGGCGGGACGAAGGACCGATGGCTTCACAGGCTGAACATACACCTGGGCCGATTCCATCGCATCCACCTTGCCGGTATTTTTCACGGTGAAGACAACCTCGCAGCCGCAGCAGGTGGGATTGACGGAACCGCCGGAATACTCGAAACTGGAATAGCTGAGCCCGTAGCCGAACGGGAACATGGGCTTCACGCCGAATTTCTCCACTCCGCGATATCCCACGAACAGGCCTTCCGAGTAAATGGCATGCGGGAACGGATCGCGGCCCTTGCCCTTCTGGTACACTTCAGGAGTGATTGCATGGTAATACTGTGCGGCGGGATTCTTTTCCTCCGAGCCCCAGAAAGTGAACGGAAGTTTTCCGGAGGGAGACACTTTGCCGGAGATGATATCGGCAAGGGCCTTTCCGCCTTCCTGGCCGCCGTACCATGCCATGATGATGGCGGCCACATCGTCCTTGAACGGGGTGATATCCACCTCTCCCCCGGAATTGATAACCACAACCACGTTCTTGTTCAGCGCGGCTGCGGCGGCGATAAGTTCGTTCTGGCCTTCCGGAAGGGCATATGTGCGGTCGCTGTTTTCCTTTTCCGTCTTGTCGTAAAATCCACCCACGAACACGACGGCATTGGCCTTGGCGATTGCATCCTTGTCCTCGGCGGAGAATTCACTGCCATCGATAAACTGAACCTTGTACTTCTTTCCAAGAGCCTCAAGCCCGGCCAGCGGGGTGATATTGCGCCCGGGGATGGGATCCATACGCCCGGAGCCACCGCCAAAGGCAACGATATTTGCATTCGGGCCGATGACCACGATGCGCCCCTTCTTCAGCGGCAGGAGCCCGTTGTTCGTCAGGAGCACGGGAGCCTCGATGGCGGCATTGTACGCCATCTCGCGGGAATAGTCATAATCCTCCGGAATGGACTCGTCCTTTGCCGGCTGGTCCAGCAGGCCGAAGGCGATGAAGGTCTGGAGGATATGCTGGCACATGATGTCCAGATTGGACTCCGGCAGCACTCCGTTCTCGATGAGGGGCTTGATCATTTCCGCCTTGGTGGTAAAATTCTCCGGCATTTCAAGGTCCAGACCGCCGGTGAGAACACCAAGGGTGGTGTAGGTGGATTTCCAGTCGGACATCACGATTCCCTCGAAACCCCATGCGCGTAGATTCTCCTTGATGAGCCACGCGCTTTCCGCGGCATGAACCCCGTTAACCGTATTGTAGCTGGTCATCACGGCGCCCACATCGGCCTTCTCCACAGCTTTGCGGAAGGTGGGGAAATAAATTTCGTTGAGGGTGCGCTCGTCCACGACTGAACCGGTCCAGTGGCGGCTGTACTCCTGATTATTCACTGCAAAGTGCTTGATCGTGGCAATCACCCTGTGCTGCTGGATGCCCTGAATGTAGTTGAGGGCAATCTCGGAGGCCAGGAAAGGATCCTCGCCGTAGTACTCGAAGTTGCGGCCGCAAAGGGGCGAACGGTAGATGTTCACGCCCGGGCACAGCATAATCCTCACTCCTCGGGCAGTGGCATCAAAGCCGATGCCGTCGCCAACGCCCTTCGCCGCATCGCGGCTGAAACTGGCGGCAAGGCCTATTCCGCAGGGGTAATAGGTGCTGTTGGTCTTGTTGCGAACGCCCTGCGGGCCATCCGCCATCCTCACGGAAGGGATGCCCAGACGGGGAATGGCGTAGGTGTGGAAACCATCGACCTTTCCGGAGATGAACTCAATCTTCTCGTCCAGAGTCATCCGGCTCACGAGGGACGCGGCGCGGTCTTTTGCCTCCTGGGTGATAACATAGGGCTGCGCGCTTGCTGCAGCGGAAAACAGCAGCACAGAAGCTGCAATGATCAATGCCTTTTTCATATCGTTACTGTTCTATAAATACAAAGGAATGGGGCTGAAGGGAAAGCGCAAGCGTTCCGTCCGGCCGAAGGGCCACGGGATACTCCGTGTACATGTTGAACTGGTCCGTGATGTGGCAGCGGACATTCCCGTCGAATTTGCCGCCATCAAGGCTCACGGTTACGTCTTTGGCAGCAGTGATATTTCCGTCGAGCTCGTACCGGCTCACCAGGATGCCAAGATGCCCGTCAGAGCCGCGGGCTGCGGTAACGCGCACCCCCGGAATATCGCATGAAGCCTTCACCTGAGTGCCCAGAGTCTTGAGCTTTCCCCAGGCATACAGGGCCCAATAGCTCCACAGAGGCGCATCACTGTATGCGTCGAAGAGGCCGTTGAATACAGTTCCCGGCCGCCAGTCATAGTACATCATCATGTCCGTGGGGCAGTTCTGCCCCTCCTGCATGGAGGCGCACACAAAGGCTCCGGCAATGGGAGAAGACATGGTACGGGAAGAATATGGATAATCGTCAGTCCAGCTCTTAATGTAGTTCCACTCGTTCAGGAAAGACTCGGTGTCCTTATATCCGTACTTGTCCAGTAGGGCACGCACCTGATAGGAATAATCCACATAAACAGTGGGATCATACTCGTAAATGTGCCAGGCAAAGAAGTCCAGGGGCACACTGCGGCGCTTCATCTCGGAAAGGAGCAACTCATACCA
>JAEEGG010023094.1_pt1 | contig 12181 bp, 11 predicted proteins | sample 9134161 | NCBI WGS metagenome assembly JAEEGG01 (sample SAMN16246543, study PRJNA631951) | gut metagenome | biome: gut microbiome; feature: rumen; material: CR-attached | host: Bos | place: Iran: Karaj | collected 2018-10 | reverse complement strand
AGAACGCCACCCCATGAACGGGTTGGCTTCGTTCACCGCCGATATACCGCTGACGAGTTTGTCCCCGCCAGCATCAAGCGTACGGATGACCACCGGATAAGGCGCCATCGTTTCAAGGATATGCCTATAGGCGCTTTCCTGTTCCGACTGCGTCGGGGCATCTTTCTTGAGGAACAGGAATTCCGAACGATAAAGGCCGATTCCTGTCGCGCCAAAATCCTTCACCTTGTCCGCCTCGGTCGGAAGTTCGATGTTCGCGTGCAGCACAATGTACTTGCCGTCGCGCGTCATCGGCTCCAGTTGGCGCATCGTAAAAAGTTCACGGCGCTGGCGTTCGAAAATTTCCTGACGTTCACGGAACTTGCGAACATCGTCTGCATTCGGATTGATGATGACCTTGCCGCCAGAACCATCGACAATAATCGTATCGCCGCTTTTGACAAGCGCGGCGACATTGCGAAGGCCGCCCACCGCAGGAATCTGCAACGCCCTCGCCAAAATGGCCACATGGCTCGTACGGCCACCCGTATCCATCACGATGGCGTTCACCTGTCCAGGCTTGAGCGTCATCAAAAAACTAGGAACAAATTCATGCGCAACAAGGACAATGCCCTTTTCGTCAGCCACGTCCTCCAATACCGGTCCGGAGTCGTCCATGGCGGACATCAGGCGGTTGTACAAGTCCCTCAGGTCCGCCGCCTTGTCACGCATTGCAGGGGAATTGATCTTCTCGAACTTTTCGATGTAGGCGCCAAAGACCACATGGACCGCCCACTTCGCATTCTTACGTTTTTTCTTGATCTTGTCGAGAACTCCATTGACGAGTCCCGGATCCTGCAAGATCATCAGGTGGGTCGCAAAAATCAGGCTGTCCTTGACGCCTGCCCTGCTCTCCGAAATCTCTTTTATCTGGGCGATTTCTTTTGCCGTCTTGGTAACGGCCTTCAAGAACATCTGCTCTTCAGCAGGAAGCCTGCTCTCCGGAAGCGTCTCCTCGACTACGGAAAACTCGCGGTTCGCAATAGGGAACACCGTCCCCATGGCAAAGCCCGGAGAAGACGGGACACCGACAAGCACCGTCCTCGGAAATTTCCGAGACGCCCCATCAGCAGACTTCTTAGCATTTTCAGCAGGGTTCTTCGTTGAAGTGGTCATCAAAAAGCTTTTCCAACTGCTGAACGACGATCTCCTCATCCTCGCCTTCGATTTCGAATTTGACTTCGGAACCCGCCGGGATAGCAAGCATCATCACGTTAAGGATGCTCTTCGCATTGGCCTTGGAACCATCAAACACGATGGAAACATCGCTTTTCGCCTGACCCGTGATATCAACTATCATACCGGCCGGACGGGCGTGAATGCCCAGTTTGTTGGAAACAGTAAATATCTTAGTAATCATCAATCCAATCCCTTAGAAGAAATCTACGTTAATATCAAGGCCATCCTGAAGGATGATTCTGAACAGGCTGTCAGCGGAATGCACCGTCTTGACAAGATCGTCATGCAACTGTCTGTCGTTTAACAAGATGCCCACGGTATTGTCCTTGGAGTCCATCTTGGCTTGCACCTTGGCTATCAGCCCATCCAAATGCTTGGTCACGCCTTCCAGTTCCGAAATCAGCTGGTTCGCGTTCCCCATAACTTTGTCGGTCCCGGCAAAGAGACCGTTGATCGGTTCCTTGACACCATCGACAAGCTCGTTCACCTTGACCGTCACCTTGTTCAGGTTGGCGAGGCTCTTCTTGAGTTGAGGATCGGTCGTTACCACAAGCGATGTCAGGCGGTCTTCAAGGTTCTCGGCTTTCACGAGAAGCGTCTTGAAGCGGTCCTGGAATTCCGGATTGGCGATAGTCCCGTTCAAAGCGGTCTTGACGGCTTCGAGCAGAACCTTCGTAGAGTCGCAAACTTCGCCAGCAAGCCCGAGCGCTTCGGCAATACCGGCATCGAACTGGCCCGTAATCGTATCGCCCGGCACAAAATATTCTTCGGAGTCACCGAGAATCATGCCGATCTGGCGTTCGCCCATGATACCGATGTTCTGCACACGGATTTCGGAATCCTTCGGGATTTTCACATCCGACTTGAGCCTGATAGTCACCACCACGCGATGGCCCGAAAGCTCGATAGACTCCACGCGGCCAAGCTTTACGCCATTGATTTTGACCGGGTCATCCAAAACTAGAGTACTCACCTGCGTAAATCGCAAATGGTAAACATCAAAGGTTTCGCGCAGATCTTTTTCGTTCAAAAAGAACATGCCAAATATCAAAATGAAAATGGCGAGAAGAACGACCAGACCTACAGAAAAGTATAGAACAGTATTCTTTTTCATTGCAAAACTAATCTAGCATATTTTGCGCTTAACATTTGATTGCAATAATAAAAATAGGGCCTTATTCCCAGCTATCCTTCCACCCTCACGATGGGGCTGTTGGTCTCGATGCCGTTCACGTGGCGGTCGAGCCAGTCGAGCAAAAGCGCATCGCGTTCCGCCTGCGGGAGCGCAAACTTCTCGCGCCCCTCTTTCTGCATGAACACGTCGAGGTAAGTCATCAGCACGCCGCCGGCCACCGAAACGTTCATCGACTCCGTGATGCCGTACTGCGGCAGCTTGAATTCGTAATCGGCATGCGCGAGCGTATCCGGGTGATTCCCGTGGAACTCGCTACCCAGGTAAAACGCCATCGGCTGGCTCAAATCGAGGTCCAGCACGGAATTGGTGGTGTTCGTGCTCGCCACCGCAATCTTGTAGCCCTTGGCACGCAGCTTTTCCATACAAAGCATGCGCTTCTTGTACAGATAAATGCTCATCCACTTGTACGAACCCTTCAAAATGGACTTGTTCACACTGTAGGCGTTGTCTTCTTCGATAACATGCACGTCCTGGAGACCAAAAACTTCCGCCGTGCGGATGACCGCAGAAATGTTGTGCGGGTCAAACAAGTCTTCAAGTACCATGCAAAAATGACGCGTGCGACGATTAACAACAGAAGTAAGCAACTCGCGACGTCTATCCGTAACGCGAGCAAGCAGTGATTCCAAATCCCTCGGTTCACTCATTATTCGAATCCTTTTTTATAGTAATATTCGCCTTGAAATCGGTCGGGTCAACGGACATCACCGGCACAGTGGAATCCGTCGTTTGAGCCGGTTCTACTACAGGTTCAGGAACAGTTTCTACGACAGCATCCACAAACCCCGCAGAATCCGTTGTCGCCGTAGAATCGACGATGACGACATGCTGCTTGGGTTCAGTGTTCAACAAACGTCTAGGCGGCCTGTTCAGTTCAAGCATCTTGCGTTCAATATTTATGGCATCGCCGAGTTTCCACGGGCCACCGGCAACCACACTGTTAAACTCCGCCAAGTGGCGTTCATTTTCCGGAGTGTGCAACCTCTTGTCCTTCGTGATAGGCTTCTTGTTCCCGCTAAAGTACTTGGTCGAAGCCTTCTTGATATCGCTCACGATACCGTCAATCTTCGAATTGACCACGCTCTTGAACACGCGCAACTGCATAATGGAATTCAGCACGGAATTGGCAGGGAACACGATAGCCTTTAGTTTGTACTTAAGCGTACGCGGGGCGACCAGGTCCATGTCCAGGTAGGCAATCGCAGTACCCTTCAGGGACCACTTCAGAATCTGCGCATAGCCATAACCGAAGAACATGTTGCGGAGCGCAGGCTTTGCACCGGCACTGTCCTGCAGCGCCCAGTAAAAATCGCCCGAAAGCCCATGGCCGTTGCCACCAGAGAAATAGCGGCGGTCACGGCTAGTGTATTGCAGCGTATATTCCGTTTCCAGGTAGGCGTTGACGAGGTCCGCCGTAAACGGCATGTTGTCGAACAGGTACGTAATTTCGTTCACTTCGAGCGGAATCGTCCCCTCGTTTTCGTAAATCGCCCTGTACTGGCGCCCCAGGCGCAGGAACACATCCACCATCATGGGAGCCTTGAAATCGGTCGGGAAACCGCGCTTCACGATTTCCTTGTAAGGCTCGCAGAACTCATCGTTATATTCGACCTTCGGCCACAGCTTGAGCTCCTCGCCCGTGCAGGCCTCGTACTTGATATCGAGGCACTTGTTCATGCCCGAACAGAACGCGCGCATGTCGTCGGCCTTGTTTTTCACCTTCATCAAGAGCTGCTTGCGAGTCACCTCCGACGCAGGCACGCTCGTGGTGGCATAAGACAGGGAATAGCCCAGTGCGAGCACAACGGCAAGGCACACGCTCACAAAAGAAGAACGGGAAATCTCGCATCGCATAAGGCACACCTCCTTTTTAGCTTAGGGTTACCTGAACTCCAGGCTGTCCAAGGGAATCACGGTAAACGGTTTCAGTGAATCGAACATGGAGACAGGGCCGACAATCGAAATCGTCATCTTGTCCTTATCAAAATACTTAGCTATCATCGCCTTGACCTGTTCCGCCGTCACCGCATTGATTTGCGTCACATAATCCAGGTAATGGTTGTCCGACTTGCCGAGGAGTTCGCCCTTCGCGAAAATGGAAGCCGTCGATGACGGGGAATCGAACAAGCTCGGCAGACTTTCGACCAGGGACTTCTTCGCCTGCGACAGTTCCTCCGCCGTAGGCCCGTCCTTCGCGAGCTTCTCCACTTCCTCGAAAATGAGCTTCATGGCAAAGCCGACCGTCTCGACCTTCGTCTGCAAGGCAATCGTCGTCATCGCCGTATCGCGGTAGTCGTTGCCGACCGTGCTATACACGCTGTACGCAAGGCCCTCGTCGCTACGGACACGGTTCATGAGCCTGGAGCTGAAGCTGCCGCCACCCAGAATGAAACTGGCGACCGCCGTCGGGTAGTAATCCGGATGCGGACGCTTCACGAACGGCTGGTTCATGGTGATGTTCGCCTGCGTGATATCCTTATCGACCACATACACGCCGGGCTTGCGGGCAAACGAAAGCGGCGTAGGCTTCGATTTTTCTTCTGCCGAAGATTCGACCTTCCAGCCCTCAAAGAACGACTTGAGCATCGTCACCGCGGAATCCCTGTTGACATTACCGGCGAGGGCGAAAACGATGCGCTTCGACGAGAACACGCCCTTCGCAAGACGCTTCACGTCGGCGGCAGTGACCGCCTTGTACTCGGTCGCGTTCGCATTCCAGAGCCTCGGGTTCGGCGCATAGTTCACCTTCGACTTGAGAGCCGAAAGCACCTTGGCTGGCGTCTCGTAGCGGCGTTCGTAAGAAGTCACGTAGTTCGCCTTCACGATTTCCAGCTGGGTCCTGTCAAACGACGGGTCCGTGAGCACTTTCCGCGAAAGTTCAAGCATCTCCGGGAAATACGTAGAAATGCAGTTGATATCGAAAGCCGAAAGGTACGTGCCCACGCTCGTCGAAATCGACGAACTCACGAACTCCAGGGAATCTTCAAGCGCATGCGCCGTAATCCCGCCGCCGCCACCGCGACGGATCATGGAACCGACCATCTCAAAAGCGGCCTCGTCCTTCAGCACCAGAGGCAAGTTGCTCTCTTCAAAATAAACGGAAAAATCCACAAGCGGAAGCGTCGTATCGCTGACGATGTAGCCCGTAATCCCGTCCGCGATTTTCACACGGTAATCTTTCGGATACGGGGCCACGTACTTGTATTCCGGGAATTCGATCTTGCTGTAATGTTCCGGCAACGAACTCGGTACAGCGAAAGGATCAGGCTCCTCCGCCGCAGCCGAAAAAAAGTCCGGCGTATGCTTGACATGGGACGACTTTTTGGGCATCAGCGAACACGATGTCAAGACCACCAAGGCCGCACAGAAGGCGGCAGAAATCACATATTTCGTTTTCATCAATTAGAAAATAGTAAACTAAAATGAAACATTCCAACCTAGACCAATGATTTTAAGGTTTATCGTTCCACATTCCAAATTATGACGTATATTAATACTTGAGCCTTCCTAGTGGCCACAACACGCGAAGTAAGTCACCTCCGGCTTCCGCACGGATCTCCAGTCGAGACACGAAACCACCAGGAAGGCTTCTTCAATCCCTCCTATGAAAAGACCCGGTGCGCATTTGCACCGGGCCTTTTCTGTAGTCGCAATAGATGAATCAGTTAAAAGATTAAAGGAGTCCGCCGCCAGACTGGCCGGGGCCGCCGTAGGTGGGAGCAGTTTGTAACGAGTTCTGCACCTCTTCAGAGCAAGGATCTTCTCCGGGACTTCCGCACAACAGGCTGTTTTCATAGTCCATTTCGACGAGTTCCATTTCGGGAATCATGTATTCTTTTTTCATTGGTGTTCCTTTTTTGAGTGTTAAATTCTTTTCGATCCATTACTTCATGAGCACTTTCTTGCCGTAGTAGGCGCCACGGGCATTGTTCGCGCCGTTCACGCGGCGACCCTTGAGGTCGTAAGTGTGCTTCATGTTGTTGATGAACTTCATTTCGCCCGTGCGAGTGTTGAAGCTACCGATAACGGTCGTTTCGTTGTTATCGCCTTCGATAACGATATTCATTTCATCAGGCAGGACATTCTGACGCAAAGCGTAAGAAGAATTTGCCGGAGCAATGGGCGATGCCGATGATGTAGTCAAGATAGCACGGAACGGATTGATAGAAACATTGTTACCGACTTTGACAAACTGACCCACATAGTCACCGGAACCGGCATAGCCATAAACGTTTTCAGGAGCCGTTGTCCACGTATAATTTTTAAATATGCCGCGGAACACCCAATTGCTCTTATTCTGGCAAGTGAAATCAGCAAAACCAGGTTCCATCGAAGTTCCCTCGAGTGTTACTGCACCGTTGAACTTAAGCGACGTGACACCATCTTTCATTACAACGATATACGGCTTGTAAGCTTCGAGCGTACCGTTCGTTTCAGGGCATTTTTCGCCAGCCGCAGCACAATAGACCTTCTTCATAAACACGGCATCATAACTTGAATTATTAGGATCTTCACCGACGCGGGTGAACTGCCAAATTTCCGATGCACCAACAATGTTATCCGTAGCGATGCTGAACGGCAAAGCTATCGTAGAACGAGCATTAGCAACATTGGAGAACTCACGGTCGAAATAGACGTAATCAACGTTGATGTCAACCGGGACAGGCATCATATCATTTTCATCAGCACCTCGAATCAGTAAGCCGTTGTTGGCCCCATCCGGAATTTTGCTTACATCAACACCGACCATTGCGGCCCCTGTAGCAAGCATGCCGGATTTGTCAATGCCCTGAACATTCAAGACCTGCATAGGACCGTAATCATACTGTTCCTGAGTCACCACCAGTTCAAAGCTCTTGTTATCCCCAGACACTGATTCGTAGGTAATATTCAACGCATTCAAACCCGTCGTCTTCGATATATCGCAAGATTTATTGGAACATGTAACTATAGGAGTTTTAGGCTGAATATCCTCCGTTGTCATACCCTGCTTTTGTAACAGAAAAAACACGTATGCCGGAATATCAAAATGGTCCAAATTAACCCTATTCAATATTTTCAACGTAGCGCCACCCGCTAAATTAGCAGAACCCTTAACACTCACAGTATTAAGGTCGGATTGGCAATGGATATTAAGTTTGCCCGTAAAAGTTCCATCTCCATCCTGATAAACCACCTTGAAAGATTTCACTTCGGGTGGAATACTCAAGGTCTCTGTGCCACTCTCAGGCATGTTATAGTAGCATTCGCCTGTCTCTTCATCTACTGACCAACCTGGTTCTGCATCAGTCGCCTCCGGACAGTTGGAGGTCGCCCACGATGAAGTAGCAAAGGCCGCCATCAGAGAACACACAGAAATAACACGAAAACTGTTTTTCATGAGTCATATCCTTATATTGATATTTTCCTAAACATACAACAAACTTACATTATTTTTAACAATGTGAGGGAAATCACAAACGATTTTTTACACGATTTGATATAAATTTGTGTTTTTTTTAGCCCGAACCACCCTCCCCAGTCAAGTTTTGTTCTGAATGCTCCACTTTTGTTCGGGATGACTCCATAAAAAAAGTCCCGGAACCTGTCCGGGATGAAAAATCGAAGGCCAAGGCCTCAGCTGAATCTTCCGTTGAGCTGTTTGCGGCGGCGGCCACGTTCCGAAACGACCGCTTCGATAAGGAAGAGCAGGGCTGCCAGTCCGAGGAAAATCTGGTAGCGGTCCTGGTAGTTTTCCATGCGGTCACTGCTCTGGTCCTTCTTTTCGAGCGTCGCGATTTCAGTCAGGACCTTCTGCAACTGGAACTCGCCGGGGCTCGCGTAAAAGTAGAGCGCTCCCGTCACGTTCGCGATTTCCTGCAACGTCCCTTCTTCAAGGCGGGTCGTCACGATGTTGCCTTGCATGTCCTTCTTATAGACGCTCCCGCCGTTCTTGTCCTTGAGCGGTATGGGCACGCCTTCGCGGGAACCGATACCGATGGTATAAATCTTGATGCCCATTTCGGCGGCTTCTTTCGCGGCGTTCACGGCGGCGGCTTCAAGTTCTTCGCCATCGCTCATGAGCACCATGATGGAATGCTGGCTCGGCCCGCCGGAGTTTTTGAACAAAGTCATTCCCTTGCGAATCGCTTTTTCCAGGTTCGTGCCCGGCATAAGCCATCCCGGATTCAGTTCGCGCAGCACCATCTGCACCGTGCCGTAATCCAGCGTCAAGGGGACCATCACCTGCGCCTCGCCACTAAACGCCACAAGGCCCACGCGGTCGCCAGTCAGCGATTCAAGGAACGAAGAAATCTCGTGACGGCTACGGACCAGGCGGTTCGGCTTCACGTCCTCGGCAAGCATCGAAAGCGAAATGTCCTGCAACAGCACAAGGTCCTGCCCGCGGCGTTCCACGTGCTCCATCTTGCGGCCCCACTGCGGGCGCGCAAGCGCAACGAACAAAAATGCAATTGCGAGGAGCAACAACAAGACCTTCGTGAGGCGCCTCCACGGCGAAACGCTTGTCGAAAGCTTCGTCAACATGGGCAGCGAGACAAAACGGGCAGCTAATTTTTTACGACGATGGTACGCATACACAAAAAGAAGTGCAAAAAGGGGTAGAGTGAAAAGGCCCCACAAAAAATTCGGTTCAGCAAATCTCATTATAGACTCCAGTAAAGTCGCCCTCAATCTCCGGGCAAGAAGAATATACAAAAGTCTGCGGGGAAAAGTTATATGGTGGTCATTGGTTATTAGTCAGGAATTCAGAATTGTCATCCTCCGTCAGGAGGACATTCTCTAGCAACTCCTTTTTCGAAGTTCTAAATTCCAAGCCCATTTCGTACGAAAAGTTTTTAATTATTTTATATTTTTCGCTAAGGTTCAGGTCGAGAGAATGTCTTATACAGGTCTTATAGAAATCAACATCATCTGCATAGCAGTGCTGCTCATTACGCTGCTGCAGTTCAAGGAAAGTGTCCTTAGGCATCTCGAAGAGCGCATTCTCGGCTTTACCATCATCGATACCATCATCTACATTGTGCTGAGCACAGTGACCAAGATGCTGTACATGATCCACGTGCAAAACGACCTTTACGGGGGCAACCAGAAAATCTGCGTCGTCTATGCGGTCATGTACTCGCTGAGCCTTATCTCCTCGCTCCTCCTCGGGCAACTCTGGTTTTCCTTCATCTTTCTCCGAATCCGCAAGAGCGTCTATTCCTACAAGCACCTGTTCCCGCTTTTCTCGACGCCAAGCATCATCGGCATCTTCATCTGCATCGGAATCTGCATCTACGGGTTCACCAACGACTGCCACGCGACAACGCTGCAGTTCAGAAGGCTACTGCCCTTCCTCATCGGGCTCAACATGCTCTACATCATCGCGACGATGGTCATCGGCATCCAGAACGCAGTCGCCCAGAAGAACTCCACGAACCGCAAAGAAGCGCTCTACCTCTCGTTCGTCGCCTTCATCCCCAGTTTTTCGTGTATCCTCCAATACTTCATCCCGGACATCCCGCTCACGGACCCCATCTTTGCGCTCACGCTGTTGCACGTCTATGTCACCCTCCTGAAGTACAGGATTACGTCAGACCCGCTAACCAGCGTCAACAACAGGATCCGCCTGATAGACTACCTGCAATACATCACCCAGCATCAGGACCCGAGCAAGCGCCTGTTCATCTTGGTGATGGAAGTGGACTATTTCAGGGCGATTGTCCGCAAGTTCGGCTACGAAATGGCAGACAGCGTCATTGCGGACCTCGCCTCGTTCTTCAAACGCCAATGCCGCGAGCAGAAAGGATTCCTGGCAAGAACCCGCGAAGACCAGTTCTCGATTATCATGGAAAGCAACGAGTTGTCCGAAATCGAGTCGTTCTGCCAGAAGCTCATCCGCGAATGCGAACGCGACGGCATGCAGGCGAGCATGAACTCATGGAAAATTTCGTTCAGCATCCATTTCGCCGACATTTCGAACATTTCTTCCAGCAACATTTCCAAGATTTTCAACGAAGCCAAGAAGAACTGCTACAAGCCCGAAACCCCGGCACCAAAGGAATAACTCCCTTACGGTATGCGTACGAATCTTGTGTTGGCTAGTACAAGTTCAAGCAGAATGAGGAGCGCGCCGACCAAGAGCCACGGGTAGAATTTTTCCGCGTAACGGGCGTAGGCGATTGTCTCGATTTCCGTCTTTTCGAGTTCATCAATTTCAGAATAAATCTTTTCGAGTTCAGCCTTGTTCTCGGCACGGTAGAAACGTCCGCCGGTCTTTGCGGCAACGCCCTTGAGCACGCTTTCGTCAATACCCTCTTCGGGAGTAATGTCGCGCTCGCCCCAAGAGATTTCGCCCGTCCACGGGTTCTGCTGGAACGCCAGAATTTTGCCGTCCTTCTTGCCGACGCCGACCGTATAGACCTTTACGCCCAGGGACTTTGCCACTTCGGCAGCACGCATCGGCGGGACGACGCTCGCATTATCACGGCCATCAGTCAAAAGAATCACCACGCGGGACTTCGCGTCCGACATCTTGAGGCGGGCAAGTGCGTTCATGAGGCCGTCGCCAATGGCGGTCCTGTTGTTGATAAGCGTATCGCGGGCAAGGTCGTCACTCGCCTTCAAAATTTCGAGCAACGAGCCATAATCGAGCGTGAGCGGGCACTGCGTAAACGAACGTGCGCCAAACGCCGAAAGCCCAATGCGGTCGCTATGGCGTTTTTGAATGAATTCCGCAATCACGTCCTGCGCATAACCAAGGCGGCTGTACTTCCAGTATTCGCCGCGCTTCAAAATCTTTTCGGCGTTCATCACGCCAAGCTTTGCCTGTTCCGCGCGCGTGAGCATGTCCAGCGTCCCCATGGAACCGGAAACGTCTAGCGCAAGCATGATATCCACGCCATCCGTCGAGGTGTATTCGACTTCCATGGCGTTCTGCGGACGGGCAAGCGCCACCACAAAGCAAATGAGCGCCGCCAATCGAAGCGCAGGGACAATATGCCTAAACTTCACGCGACGGCTCGGTACCGCCTTCTTTGCAAGCGCAAGCGCCGGGAACTTGATCGTACTCTTGCGACGCTGCTGACGATAGACATAAAGCGCAATCAACAACGGCACGAACAACAACAGCCAAAAGGCTTCGGGATTTTGAAAATGAAGGGCTCCAATATCCATTTCAGCTCCAAAATAACGAAAAACATTAAATTACACGCAAGAATATACAAATTGCGAGTTCCGAAGAACCGCTAATACCACTAATAAAATGATATTTTCTCCCCAGCCCCTTTACTTTAGAGCACTAGCATCAACCCATCAACGCCGAGGACGGTAAGGCAGGAAATCGCGGCAACAGTCACAAGGCCACCGCCAAGGAGCGAAGCGACCACCGCCGCCAAAAGCGCGCAGGCGCCCGTAATACGGCTATCCGTCGCGAAGAAAATCGCAGGCACGGTCATCGCGCTGAGCACCGTGTAAGGCACGTACGCGAGGAACGAGCTCCAGAACACGCTCTTGAGCTTTTTGCGCAACAGAATGAACGGCACCGCACGCAAAAAGAGCGTCACCCCCGCCATCACGAGCAAATAAATCACGTAGATCTGCATATCGATGTTCATTTTGCAGCTCCTTCGTCATCCGCATTGACATTCTTCATCGGGAAAAGCGCCGCCGCCAAGAGAGACGCCACGAGCGCACAAATGATAATCGCAAAACCGACCGAAACACCGCTAAGCGGCGGGAAGAACTTGAATGCGCAGCTGAGCGCAACAGCCACCGCGACCGCAAAAA
>JAEEGG010023085.1_pt1 | contig 12185 bp, 6 predicted proteins | sample 9134161 | NCBI WGS metagenome assembly JAEEGG01 (sample SAMN16246543, study PRJNA631951) | gut metagenome | biome: gut microbiome; feature: rumen; material: CR-attached | host: Bos | place: Iran: Karaj | collected 2018-10 | reverse complement strand
AGCCGGTCGAGGTCGAGCTGTTCAGGATGCCGCCGCCGCTGGAAGCCGCCTGGTTGTTGCGGATGACGACAGAGTTTTCCACGGTCATCTTGCCGGTGTTGTACACGCCGCCGCCGCCCTTTTCATCGGAACTCTTGTTGTAGGAAATCACGCCGCCCGAAAGCACGCAGGAGCCGTCCGGGGTGTTGTATACGCCGCCGCCCTGGCCGCCGGCCGTATTTCCGGTGATCGTGCCGTTGATCAGGTGGAACCATCTGGCCGAATGGACGCCGCCGCCGAGCTTGCCGCAGCTGTTTCCGCTGATGGTGCCGCCGAACATGTCCACCTTGCCCTTATTGTAGAGGCCGCCGCCGTAGTTTACGGCGTAGTTTTTGGAGATCGTACCGCCGTTTATGGTCAGGTAGCAGCCGTCCCTGTTGGAGATGCCGCCGCCGGACGTGTCCGCCTTGTTGCCGGTCACGAGGCCGCCGTTCATCACCATCTCGCCGGCGTTGTAGATGCCGCCGCCGGTGTTTAAGGATTCGTTGCCGCTGATGGTGCCGCCGTTTAAGGTCAGCTTGTTGAAGTTGTAGATGCCGCCGCCGTAGGCGATCTTGCCGAAGTTCCTGTTGCCGCTGATCGTACCGGAATTGTAGGTCAGGGTGCCGTGGTTGCCGATGCCCCGCGCGCCGCCGGTGATGTTGACGTTCGTCATGGTAACGACAGCGTTTTCAAAGTCCGTGATGCCGATCTGCACGGTCGCCCGGCCTTCGGGATCGCTGGTACCCTTGAAGTCCACGTTTTCGATCACGGCTTCGCCGTCCTTGACGTACAGACCGTAGGAGCCGCAGACGTCCACCGTGCCGTTCTTTACGATCATGCTGCCGCCGTAGCAGCTGATACCGTAGCCCGGGCCGCCGGACAGGGCAAAGCCGTCCAGTTCCAGCGTGCCGTAGCGCAGATCCGTATCCGTCGCGGAGTCGTTGCAGACGATGGTGCCGACCGAGCTCGTGGAAGTGATATCCTTCGCGACCAGTGTGCCCGCCCGGTTGTACAGCGCGTGGTTGCCGTTGGAGACGATCGTGATGTGCTCCAGATCCATCCTGCTGCCGACCTTGTTGAAGAAGGCCGTGGAGCCGATCTTGTCCAGGGTGGAGTTCTTCATCGTCAGATCCGCCGTGGCGCCTTCGTTATAGATGGCGTGACTGGCGCAGCTTTCCATGCTGACGCCCTCCAGCACGGCCGTGCCGCTGTTATAGAAAAGATAGTTTTCGCTGTCGTGCAGGCGGCAGTCCGTCATTTCCAGAGAGCAGTCCGGATAGTTGTATAACAGGCCCTGGCTCTTCGCCCCGCTGATCTCCACGTTTTTCAGCGTCATGATGCCGCCGTTGGAAACGGTATACAGGGCGCTGTCCGAAAAGGCCGCGTCCTCGATATCCGTTACGCCCCGGTTGTACAGGATCGTGCCCGTGGAGCCGGTAAAGGAACCGCCCCTGATCGTCACTTCCGTATTGCTTAAGACCTGCAGGCCGAATTCGCCGCAGTTCTCAAAAGCCGCGTTTTCCAGTCTGGCCCGGCCGCCGCTCTGCATGTAGATCCAGTTGGTGCCGACCTCGCTGATCTTCGCCTTTACCGTGGCCTCGCCGACGACGCGGATGCCAAGCTTGTCCAGCTTCGTCAGCTCGCCGCTTTCAAAGTCCAGCATGGCGTCCTTCGAGACCAGGATGCCGTTCTTCGCCTTGCCGGTACCGTCGATGACCGGTCCGTCGATCACGAGCGAGGCGCCCTCGGCGATCGTGATGATATAGTCGCCGCTTACGTCTTTCGCCGTGATCCGCCCGCTGCCCGTTAAGGTCTTTTTGCCGTTGACGGTCAGCGTCTCACCGGAAACGGCGACGTCTTCCGTCAGCTCTACCACGTCCTCGCCGTCCGCCATCAGACGCTCCCGCAGCAGATCCGAGGGCGTTTTTTCGCCGGCCGGTTCCGTTTCCGCGGGTTTCGCCGGATCGGTCTGCGACGGACCCGACGGACCGGCCGGTTCGGTCGGGTTCTGTCCCGCCTCCTGCGTCGGAGCGGTCGCTTCCGTTCCCGGCACGCCGGTCGTTTCCTTCCCCGGGCCGCCGTTCCTGCCCCTCGTCAGCGCAAAGACGCCGGCCGTGCCGGCTCCGAGCGCCAGAACAAGGATCAGGGGAAGCAGCCATTTCTTTTTCTTCCCGTTCTCGTTTCCGTTACTCATTTTGCTCTCCTCCGCCATGAGATCCTCCTTCCCGTTCTGCACATTTCGTTTCGTCCCTGAACGGACGCCAATCTTTCAGAATCGTTATAGCAAAAGCCGTTTGACAAGTCCACGCGGGAGCCGTATTTATCTTATTTATCTCGCATTTTTCTTATTTTCCAACGTTATCTGCACAAAAACAGCGCACTCCGCGTGCGCTGTCTTCTCTGCTTCCATTATTAATTTTTTACGGGATCCGGTACCGCTGCTTCGGCCGTCCGACCTTCCCGTAGTCCATCTGCTGCGTCAGCTTCTTTTCCTTGACCAGATACTGAAGGTAGCGGTAGGTCGTCGGATTGGCCAGGCCTACGCCTTCCGCGATCTCCTCGACGGTCTTCGCTTCGCCGCATTCCTCCATAAACTGCATCAGAAGAGCCATCGTCTCCTCCGACATGCCCTTTTCACTGCGGAAAGCGCCCGGCTGCCCCGCCGTTTCCTTCGTTTTTTCCAGAAGGCGCAAATGCAGACGGATCCGGCTGATGATATCCGGCGCCTTGATCGGCTTGGTCGCGAAATCCGTCGCGCCTGCCTCCAGGAAGGCATCCGCCGTCTGCTGGCTGTTCTCGATCGTAAACACGATGATCGGCGCCGCAGCACTGATCCGGCGCAGGCGCTTCACGGTCTCCACCCCGTTCTCGCCGGGCATGTGGTAATCCACCAGCACCAGGTCCGGCCGCTCCCGTTCAAAGATCTCCACGCCCTGCTCGGAATTCTCCGCCTCCAGAGTTTCCCAACCCTGCAGCGAAAAAAGCCGGCTCAAAGCAAAGCGGATAGATCTTTCATCGTCTATGCAGAGAATTTTCGTTTTACTCATCTTCCGTTTCCTCCGGGATCTCCAGAATGATCTCCGTGCCTTCTTTGCCGGAATTCACGCGGATCCGGCCGCCGCTCTTCCGGACCACTTCCGCTACGAAGGCCAGGCCGAGCCCGCTGGAGCGCCGGCCGGAAACGCCCAGATCCCAGAGCGTCCCCTGCGGATCCGTCATTCCGGTCCCGTTATCCTTCACCGAAAAGCAGATGACGCTGCCGGGCTCCGACGCCTGCCGGAAAACGCCGAGGCGGATCTGCGGCTGCCGGTCGGCGGGGATCGCCTTCGCGGAATTCTGCACCAGATTGACGAGCGCCCGCGACAAAAGGATCTTGTTGACGTTGATCACGGCCTCCGGCAGCGGGTTGTCCACGCGGATCGAGCGGACGAAATCCATGACCGAAAGCTGCGCCATGACCGTGTGAAGGATCTCCTCCGTGGTAGCCGGATACTGCCGCTCCTCGGACATGATCTCGGAGATCATGCGGTTCATCTGCTCCATGGATTCCTCCATGCGGTCCAGGCATTCTTCGTCCCAGGCCTCGTCCCGCGGCGAAAGCTTCATCACGCCGACCATGGTCTGCATGGCCGTCAGAGGGGATTTTAAGTCGTGGACCAGAAAGCGCATCTCCGTGTAGAGACGGTTCTGGATCTCCGCTTCCTGCTTGGCCAGCAGTATCTCGTGATTCTGCTCGCGCAGGCTGTTCATTTCCCTCAGGTCGTTTTCCAGGCGCAGCTGCATCAGGTAGATGGCTCCGATCAGGGCGAACAGCGCGAAGCCGACCACGCCCACGGCGTTGACCAGATCCTCCTGCTCCATCAGGATCACGACGTTTTTGATATCCTGCGAGGTCTCGCCCCGTCCGATCGGCAGGCGGTCGAAGGGGAAAAAGGCCGAACTCGAGTTAAAGAAGGGCATCACGTCCAGGAACTGAACGGCGCAGAGGAAAAAGCTGACGGACAGACTCTTTTTCAGCAGCTGAACGTAGCGGAAGTCCAGGCGGCCGAAAAGGATCAGAAAGACCGTCATAATGACGGCCGGCACGCCGAAATCGTAGTGGACGCCGTACCAGAAGCCGATCAGCACGTAGCCCAGGATCAGCAGCAGGACGATCACCGCCGCATTCAGCAGGGTATCGCGCAGGCGGTTCCGCTCCCGGCGGAAGGAAGCGCCTATAAAGAAAGCACCGACATAGAGCGGCACGCCCCGGACGATATTCAGAAGGACCAGCTTCACGGCCGTCAGGATCAGCTCCGTCACGTTTTCCCGCCGCAGCGAATCCGCCAGAGTCTCGTAGATCCGGAACAGGCCGACGTTCAAAACGGCCGGCAGGATCATGCCTACGGCAAACAGACCGATCCCCAGGATCAGTTCCCGTTTCCGCAGCAGGAGCCTGCCGTCCTTCTTTTCGCGTCCTTCTCCGGGCAAGTCCTTAGCCTCCCGCTCTTATTCCGTTCTCAGCGCGGCGACCGGATCCCGGCGGGCAGCCTTCTTCGAAGGGATAAAGCCGCCGATCAACGTCAGCAGCGTACTCAGGGCAATCAGAACCAGGGCATGCTCCGGCCGGATAAAGGCCTTCACGTCCACGTCTCCCGCGAAATGGTGAATGATCCGGTTGCCCGGGATCAGGAGCAGCTCGGCGATCCCGATGCCCATGACGCCGCTCACCAGGCCGATGATCAGGGTCTCCGCGTTGAAGACCTCGGAGATATTGCGCTTGGAGGCGCCCAGCGCGCGCAGCACGCCGATCTCCCGGGTCCGCTCCAGCACGGAGATATAGGTGATGATGCCGATCATGATGGAGGAGACCACCAGAGAGACCGCCACGAAGGCGATGAGCACGATGGAGATCACGTCGATGATGGAGGTGACCGAGCTCATCAGCAGGCCCACGTAGTCGGTGTAGGTGATCCGGTCCTCCTCGGCGACCGTATCGTTATAGGCAAGGATCTCGTCCGCGAGCTTTTCCTTCGCTTCAAAAGTGTCGCAGTACAGGCTGATGGAGGACGGGGCGTCCGTGCTGATCATGCCGAAGGCCTTCAGGTTGTCCTCGTAGCTGCCGTTCCGGATCAGGCTCTCGTACAGCGCGTTCGTGGTCTCGGTCGGCAGGCCCTCCAGCAGCATCCGGTCGAGGGCCGCCGCCATGTCGGCCTCGCCCATCGCGGCCATGGCTGCCTGCTGCTCGGGCGTCAGCTCCTTCCCGCGCATCAGCATCCGGTAGTAGGACGCCTTCTCGGTGACGCCGCGCCCGCTCATGTAGAGGATGACGTCCTCCGCCCTCTCCTCATCCGTCGAGGCCGTAAAGCGCATGCCGTTCAGGACGTTGATGTCGGGCCGGGCCTGCTGCGCTTTGACCAGTTCGCTTTCCGCCGTATAGCCGATCAGATAGTCCGTCAGCGCCTTGGTATAGCCGATGGGATCGTAGAGCAGGGAGGACGCGCCGTTTTTCTTGCTGCGCACGATCCCGCTCACGATCAGCAGCACGCCCCGTTTGGCCGCCAGCTCCGCTTTCGGCGCGTCGTCGCCGATATAGATCCAGCCGCCGTCCGCCTGCTTTTCATACAGATCGCAGGCCGGCACCAGATAGAAGCAGTGCTCCAGCAGCGTATTGTAGTCGAGCTCCACCGGGTCCTTCTCGACCGTTTCGCCCTTTTCCAGCAGCTCCGAGATCTCCTCGTACTCAGACGCGGGCAGATAGCCCAGCGAATACAGGCTCCGCAGGGACAGCTCGTTGTTTTCGTCCACGATCAGCACGATCTCGTTGTAGGCGGAGGGCCAGCTGCCGGTGATCAGCTCGCTCTGCTCCTTCAGCGCGCTGCTGACCAGGCCGGTCTCCGCGTCCGGCAGCAGCTCGGAAAAGTAGCTGTGGGACGTCTGGCTGCGGCTGGAACTTAGGCTGCCCGTGCTGCTGAGAGATCCGCTCATAAAGGCGCTGTTCTTCGCCAGGGATAGATCGTCCGTATTGATAAAGGCGCTGCTGCTGTCGTAGGTATAGACGTTAAAGGCCGTGTCGTAGCTGTACACGATGCCGTTTTCCCCAAGATACTGGCGGATCGGCGAGGCGGGATCGTCCAGATAGGCCTTAAAGCGCGTCAGGTTGTTTTCCGTGATGCTGGAGGACATGCCGGAACGCATCTCGAGCCAGGTATTGTCCGACCAGACCGAATCCATGCCGTGCTCGGGCGCCTTGTTCAGGCCCTCCCGCCGCGTCTGGGCCATCTCCACCCAGCCCGACAGATCCAGCGTCACCGCTTCCACCGTGACCGGGTAGGAGGTCATGGTGTCCCGCTGGATGTCCTGTATATACTGGTCCGCGCCGGTGGACAGGGACAGGATCAGCGCGATGCCGATGATGCCGATGGAGCCCGCGAAGGCGGTCAGCAGGGTCCGGCCGAGCTTGGTCTTTAGGTTGCTGAAGGAGAGCGACAGCGAGGTCGCCCAGCTCATGGAGGCCTTTTTCTGCTTTTTCTGCCCCATAGAGGCCGGCAGCGTCCGCTCCGCGTCCGCGAAGGAATCCGTATCATCGGTGATCCGGCCGTCCTTCAGGCGGATGATGCGCGTCGCGTAGGTCTCCGCCAGTTCCGGATTATGCGTGACCATGACCACCAGGCGGTCGCGGGCGACCTCCTTTAAGAGCTCCATGACCTGAATGCCGGTCTCGGAGTCCAGGGCGCCGGTCGGTTCGTCCGCCAGCAGGATCTTCGGATCGTTCACCAGGGCCCGGGCGATGGCGACGCGCTGCATCTGGCCGCCGGAGAGCTGTGAGGGCTTTTTGTGCAGATGCTCCGTCAGGCCGACCTTATCCAGCGCTTCCTTCGCGCGGCGACGCCGCTCCTTCGCGGACACGCCGCCGATGGTGAGCGCCAGCTCCACGTTGGCCAGCACGCTCTGGTGCGGGATCAGGTTGTAATTCTGGAAAACAAAGCCGATGACGTGGTTCCGGTAGGTGTCCCAGTCGCGGTCGCGGTAGGCCTTCGTGGAGACGCCGTCGATCAGCAGTTCTCCGGAATCGTAGCGGTCCAGCCCGCCGATCACGTTCAGGAGCGTGGTCTTGCCGGAGCCGCTGGGGCCCAGCACCGCCACGAATTCATTTTCACGCAGAGCCAGGCTGACTCCGTCCAGCGCGCGCTGGATGAAATCGCCGGTCTGATACGTTTTTGCGATATTTTTTAACTGCAGCATATGGTAGCCTGCTCCTTTGCTTTTAGAATAGCTGAAATATTATAACACATTTCCGCGCAGGATGACAGCAAAAAAACGACCGGTGCCCGCGGGCGCCGGTCTTATGAGGTTCTGCCGCGCAATTACAGTCCGTACTTCTCCACCAGATAGTTCGCGTAGCGGACCGCCATCACGTGCCAGTTGTACAGGCTCTCTCCCATCACGGCGCCGCAGGCCTCGCGGTACAGCGCCCAGACGTACCAGTAATAGGAAATGGCGGCCGTATAGGCCAGATAGTGCAGGTTCAGCGTCTCGTTCCAGTCCTTGCCCAGGTACTCGCGGATGAAGCGCTCCGCTTCGGGGACCTCCCACATCGAATCCATGATGTAGGTGCCCACGTCGCAGCCGGGATCCGCGTTGCCCGCGTACTCCCAGTCGATCAGGATCGTATCGCCCTTTTCGGTCAGCATCCAGTTCGGGGCGTAGGTGTCGCAGTGGCAGAAGCACATCGTGACGCCGTCGCCTTCGCAGGCCTTCAGGCACTTTCCGACCGCTTCCTTCAGCCGGTCGAACTCCGGATCGGCGATGCCGCTCTTCTCCTTCCGCAGGATCTCCTCGATCTTGCCGGCTTCCTCCCAGGGATCGAAGCTCCAGTCCACGCTCAAATGCCGGCCGTGCAGATTGCGCAGCACCTTCAGGATGCGCTTCGAATCCTCGAAGCTGTCGTAGGACGGCACGCGGATCCTCTCCACGAAGCGGGAGATCTTCCAGCCGGCCTCCGCGTCCATGTACAGGAAGGTCGGGTCCGCACCGATGGACTTCGCCAGCTCCAGCGCCTTCTTTTCGTGCTGACGCGAGATGATGGCCTCCGTGCCGTCGCCGGGGTGGCGGTACACGTAGCGTTCGCCGTTCACCTCAAAGACGAAGGAGGTGTTGGTCAGCCCTTCCTTGATGGACTTGAAGCGCAGGATCTCGCTTTCCTTGCAGCTTAAGACCTTCGCGATATTCTTCATGATCTTGCTGTGCGTGTGATCGATGTAGTTCGCGTCGAACTGCCGCAGCTCGTCCAGCGAGTCGAACTCGAAGATCTCGTCCGAAGGATAGACCTTGATCTCCATGGGCGGCAGGGTCTTCACGTGTTCCATCAGGACCTGCTCCCAGAGCGCTTCGTCATAGTTGCCGACCTCGGCGTCGTCGCTTAAGAGTTTCATCATCGCGGCGGAAAACGCACGGTCCCAGTACACGTGGCCGAGCATGATGTAGCCGTCTTTGCCGCTGCGCTCCACCTTCGCGATATTCATCTTCGCATCCGGGATCATGTACCACTCGTTGGTCTTTTCATGTACGTGCAGCGCCGCGTAGTAGCTCTGGTAGACGTATTCCTCGAAGGGATTTTCCTCAAAGTAGTCGTCCGAGGAGCAGATGTAGCTGTTTCCGGCGTACTTGCGGGCCAGATACAGGGTATGCGTGTTGTTCTTCGTGTTGAATTCCGGGTTGATGATGATCTTGATGCCCTCGAATTTGCGCTCCAGATAGAAGAACGCCTCTTTCTTGTAGCCCAGCACGATCACGATCTTCTTGATGCCTGCTTCCTGCAGCTGCTCGATCTGCCGCTCGATGAGGACTTCATTCTTCACGATCAGCAGGCCTTTCGGTTTCTCCAGACTTAAAGGCACGAAGCGGGTGGACATGCCCGCCGCCATGATGATGGCATTGTCGACCTTGTACGGGGAAAGGGCGGACAGGCCGGCTTCGGTCAGGCCGGCTTCATCCGTCCAGCCGGCAGCCGTAAAGGCCTTCAGCGTCTTGGAGATGAAGCCCACGGAGACGTTCGCCAGCTCCGCCAGGCGGCGGTAGCTGAGCATTCCGTTTTTATGGATCGCATAGAGCAGGTTGAATTCGTTTCTTGTCATGACGTCAGTCTGATTCCTCTTTCAGATTTTTACGGGCGGCGCCTCAGCGCCGCCCGCCCAGTATAGCATATTGTTTATACGATATCCAGTTCGTTTCTGTCGCGCAGCATGTACTTCTTTAACGGAGTCAGGCTGGCCAGGTAGTAGAGCAGGCCGCCGCAGACCGCGGTGTAGCCGCTGCCGGTCAGGACTAGGAAAATCGGGCTCTTGATGACCTGGTTCAGCGGGTCGTAGATGAAGGCGACGCAGGTGACAAACGCGATCAGGATGCAGGCCAGACCCACCAGGTTGAAGCCGTGCGTGAAGTCGTAGGCCTTGTGACCGTCTATGTTGTACAGCGACTTCAGCGAGATCTTCCTCTTCTTGACGATCAGGTAGTCGACCACCGTCATGCCGATGATCGGCCCCTGGATATACGCCGCGCAGGAAATGAAGCTCCCGAAGTGGTCCATGACCCAGCCCCAGATCGTCAGCGCGCTGACGTAGAACATGGCCAGTATGACCAGCAGCTTGTAGCTTAGTTTTGGTATGCCGCTCTTGATGATCATGCAGTTGACGTAGGAACCGGTGCCCTGCGTACCGATGTTCGCGAAAGCGACCATGAGTAAGCTCAGCAGCGAAAAGCCGGGGCCGGCCAGGGTCGCCAGCATCTTGGTGGGATCGTCGACGTAGGCGCCGGTCTTTAAGTACATGGCGATCGCCATGACGCCGCCGGCCGCCACGAAGAACGGAGCGACCACGCCGTAGGCGAGAGACGTGGACCAGTAGCCCGAGCGCTCGGTCTTGGCCAGGCGGGGCAGCACCAGCGCCTGCGTGGACCAGGAGAACGCGAAGGCCACGTTGCCTTCCGCCGAGAGCATGAAGTTGCCGAGCCTGGTGTCGTAGATGCTCTCGGTCGGCGTATACTTCAGGAAGTCGGGCAGCGGGACTGCGGTAAAGCAGATCGCTACGACGATGGCGCCGACGATCAGGAGGGCCGTGACCAGGAAGCGGTTGGTCCATTTGATGACCTCCGGCCCGCCGAGGGCGATCAGCGTGCCCAAAATGACGCACAGGACGCCGAAGAACGGCAGCCAGAAGTTTTCATTTAAGGTGACCCCGAAGGCGCCGAAGAGGTTGATCATCGACGAGCCGAACAGACGCGAGTCGACCGCGTACCAGCCGAAGTTCGCCATACTGATGACCGTCGCCAGGATCGCGACGCCCTTGATGCCCAGCACGGAGCGCAGCCAGACCCACAGGTCGATGCCGTAGCGTACGGCGAAGAAGACCGGGATGCACTCGATGGTCAGCCAGACGATGTTGAAGCAGAAAATGTTGATCAGCATCTGCTTGAAGGTCAGATACTGCGCCACGTAAGCGCCCTGCGTGTAGCACCAGGTCGCGATCGAGAAGCCGCTGGTGGTCAGGAACAGATCCCAGAAGCTGTACTGACGGTCCCGGGAGGTCATCGGCACGGTGCCGGTGACGGTCTCCTGTTTGATATAATCCGCGTGAGATAACTTCGCCATTATTCGATCACCCCCGTCATGCACAGGACGATCAGCAGGATGCTGAAGCCGATGGCGGCCGCGATCCCGATCCAGTCGGCCCTGGTCGCCTGCTTCGGGAACTCATAGTCCGGCGCCTGCATTTCCTTCAGGCGCGTGTCCGTTTCCTCGTAAATCAGTTCTTCAATGCTCTTCTCCATATTAAATCCTCTCTTTGGAGCCGTGATAAAAATGACACCCCTTGCGGAAAACGGTCGGAAGAGGTGTTCATTTTTGTGCATTATATATTAAATTGTGAACGGTGTCAAGGGGGTTTTCAGCTTTTTTTCGCCTTTTGGAGCGCTTTCCGCAGCAGAATCAGGGCAAAGACGGCGCTTAAGGCTTCCGCCGCAGGCAGGGCTGCCGCGAGGCCTTTCTCGCCGAAAAGCTTATCCAACGCGATCATGAAGGGAATGTACAGCAGCAACTCCCGCACGATCGAGTGGATCATGGTTTCCTTCCCCTTTCCCATCGCCTGCAGGCAGAAGGAGCTGTGATAGTTGATGAACTGCACCGGCGAGGCCAGGCAGCGGATGCGCAGGAACATGGCCGCAAAGCCGATGGTCGTCACCGCCTGGGCGGCGTCGGCGGCCTGCTTCTGGTTTAAGAAAAGGCGCGTTGCCGGCTCCGCGAAGAGTTGGAAAAAGACGATGGCGCAGGCCGCGACGATCAGTCCCCAGAGCCTGGCCGTATCGATGGTCTTCTTCATGCGCGCCCGGTCGCCGGAGGCGTAGTTGTAGGCGATTATGGGCATCGCGCCCTGGCAGAGGCCGATGCAGATGGCGTTCGGCACCCGCTCCACCTTGAGCGTGATGCCGAGGCCCGCCAGCACCAGGTCCGAATGCGCGGCCGCGATCTTGTTCGCGCTGATATTCGCCGCGTCGAAGAGACCGGTCAGGATCGCGGAAGGAACGCCGACCGCAAAAAGCTGACGGCGGCTCCCCTTTTCCGAAAGGCCCGCCAGCCTGAAGCTCATACTTAAAGGCGCCGAAGCCGCCGCCTTCCGGTAGGTCAGCAGCAGGTAAAGACAGGCGGCCAGGTTGGACAGGAGGGTCGCCAGCGCCGCGCCGACCACCTCATAACCGGGCGGCAGGATCACGAACATGAAGAGCGGATCCAGGATCATGTTCAGGATGCCGCCGCCGGAAAGTCCCAGGCTCGCCTTGGCGGAATGGCCCGTATTGCGCAGAAGATGCGCCAGCACGGCAGCCAGCTGGTTGGGCAGGCTCCCCAGCACCAGGACCAGCTGCGTGTACTGCACCGCATAGGCGCGCGTGTTCTCCGAAGCGCCCAGAAAATCCAGGACCGGCCGCGTAAACAGACCGATCAGCAGCGCGTAGCCTAGCGCCAGCAGCACGGCGCCCCGGAAGCTGTAGGCGCTGATTCGTCTCGCTTCCTCTTCCCGGCCGGCGCCCATGAGCCGCGCCACCAGAGAGCCGCCGCCGATGCCGAAAATGTTCGACAGGGCGACGTTCATCATCACCAGCGCCAGCGTGAGCGTGGTAGCCGCCATCATATA
>JAEEGG010023080.1_pt1 | contig 12186 bp, 13 predicted proteins | sample 9134161 | NCBI WGS metagenome assembly JAEEGG01 (sample SAMN16246543, study PRJNA631951) | gut metagenome | biome: gut microbiome; feature: rumen; material: CR-attached | host: Bos | place: Iran: Karaj | collected 2018-10 | reverse complement strand
ATATGTCCGCGTGACGGATCCGGACGGCAACCTGCTCTCCGACGGCCGCGGCACCACCTTCACCTTCGGCGGCGAGACGCTCGAGGCCACGGCTTCCCGTGAGGTGGATTACCAGGGTCAGGAAGTGGACCTCGGCATCTACATCAACAACATTCCTTCCTTCCAGAAGGGTGTGTACACGGTCAACGCCTACACGAACCAGGCGCAGCTTGGCCACGGCGAGCTCCTGCTCCGCTAATGGTCTATCTGCACGTCCCGTTCTGCAGGAGCTTCTGCACCTATTGTGATTTCTATTCGGAAATCGCCTGCCGGGACCGGGACGCGCAAATGTTCGAATCCTTCACGGACGCGGTCTGCGAAGAGATCTCCCGCCGACGGGACGAGATCGAAGCGACGCGTGACCTGAATACCCTTTATGTCGGAGGCGGCACCCCATCGGTGCTGCCTCCGATTTGTCTGCAACAAATCCTGGCTGCGCTGACGACGGGGGGCGTTCCCCCCGAACCCCCTGCGTCGCCTCGCTCCGAAGCCTCGAGGCACCGTTCGGCATTCACGGAGTTCACGGTCGAGGTGAATCCCGAGGACATCGTGGAGAAAGGCGCCGGCTACGTCCGGGAGCTGCTCGCGCTCGGGGTGAACCGCGTCAGTATGGGGGTGCAGTCGCTCGACGACGGGATCCTGCGCTGGATGAACCGCCGCCACGACGCCGCCCGCGCCCGGCAGGCTTTCCGCATCCTGCGGGACGCCGGCGTCGGCAACATCAGCCTTGATCTGATTTTCGGCCTCCCGCAGCTGTCGGAGGCCCTTCTGGAGCAGACGCTGGCGGAATTCACCGCCTGGCGGCCGGAGCATATTTCCGCCTATCAGCTCAGCGTCGAGGAGGGCAGCGCCCTCGGGCGGCTTGCCCGCGAAGGGCGCTTCACCGAGGCGCCGCAGGAGCAGTGCGCCGCGCAGTACGCGCTCATCTGCCGCCGGCTCCGCGAAGCCGGTTACGTCCATTACGAAATCTCCAACTGGGCCCTTCCCGGCTTCGAAGCCGTCCACAACAGCGCCTACTGGTCCCGCCACCCTTATGTCGGATTAGGACCCTCCGCCCACAGTTTCGACGGTCATACCCGCTCCTGGAATGGGTCTCCGCGCAACGGCAAGGAAGAACTAAGCGCCGAAGAGGCTTTGGAAGAGCAGATAATGCTGGGGCTGCGGACGGCGAGGGGGGTGCCGGAGGAGTTGCTGGATCCGGCCCGGGCGGCAGTGATGCTTGCCGACGGGCGCCTGGCGCGGGTGCCGGACAGCCGCGTGCGCATCCCCGAAGACCACTGGTTCGTCAGCGACGACATCATCGCCGACCTCATCTGACCAAGACGATACGATCAATACGGAATGCCGTCCGGCAGATGGCGGCGGACCGTCGTGAGCAGCTCTTCGAGGCTGTCCGCGCGGTTGGCCGCGACGACCAGCGTCGGGCGGACGATGGAAGGCGCGGAGCCGTCCCAGGTGGCGATGCAGCCGCCCGCTTCCTGCAGGATCAGGTTGCCGGCGGCGTGGTCCCAGGGCTGGAGGCGCATCTCGAAGAAGAGCTCGATGACGCCGGAGGCGAGCAGGCAAAGCTCCAGGGCGGCCGAACCCCAGCGACGCACGTCGTTGGTCCGATGATACAGGTCGAAGATAATGTCGGAGCAGCTCTTCGCGAACTCCTTGCGATACAGGCACAGCGCCGAGCAGAGCAGGCCGTTGGCGAAAGGACGGTCGGAGACGTGGATGGGATGTCCGTTGCAGGTGGCGCCTTTGCCGCGCTCGGCGGCGTACAGTTCCCCGCGGCGCGGGCTGTAGACGACGCCCAGCTGCAGCTCGCCGCAACGGGCGAGGGCCACCGAAATACAGCAGTCGGCGATGCCCCGGGCATAATTTGCCGTCCCGTCGATCGGGTCGATGACCCAGACGAACTCTTCATCGAGGTCCTGGACATCCTCCTCTTCGCAAAGGAAGCCGCAGCCGGGCAGCAGGGCCGCCAGCTTCTCCGTCAGGAAATGCTGCACGGCCAGGTCGGAACTGGTCACGAGATTGGTGTATCCATCCTTCTGCATCACGGCGAAATGGTCGGTGACCATCAGCGCGGACGCATCCTTTACGATGTTGACAACTTCTTGAAGCATAGTAGATTAATTTGATTCTGCGGGTATCAGCTGCAGGTACAGTTTATCAGGATTGAAAACGACGCGCCGGAAGCGGCGGAAGGCGTCCGCGCCAAGGTTGCCGTCCAGGCCTTCGGCGGCGTGCGCCTCCAGCTGGACCGGCACGTTGGACAGCTCGCAGGCGGAGCCGCAGAACACGAAACGCGCCGCCGGGATCACGTACACCTTCGTCGTCCAGGTGCGGTCCATCATCGTCGTGGTGACCGTGCCCTCCACATAGGATTCATCCTCCGGGAAACGTCCGTAGTACACGTCGCTCAGGTGCGTATTCGTGTTGCCGAGGTCCAGGAGCATCGAGACCGCGTTGCCGTTCAGCGTGGCCTCGACGGAGAAATTGTGGGCCGGATAGTGCCAGGACACATTCTTCGGCAGGTCCTGCGCCTGCGGCGAGAAAGCGACCGTTCCCGCCTCGATGTCCATCGTCATCTCGCCCGTGCGGGTCAGGACGTTCTCCCCGATGACGATGTCGAAGGGGTGCGTCCGCTTGACCGCCTCCAGGTGGTCGGAGACGTCCACCAGCACGTTCCGGACGACCAGGCCGCCGATGGACAGGGAGTCCAGGACCCCGATGTACGAGGTCGCCTTCCTGTTGCCGTTGACCCGGATTTTCTTGCCCGTCGGCCGCACGCCCAGCTGCTCCGCCAGGGCGGTCGAAATGGAACAATAGTCGGCGCAGCAGTTGTCGATCATCCCGACGAGGGGACGGCCGTTCCCCAGGACGTCTATCCCGAACTGGTCGTGCCCCGCGGGGCCGATCGACTTGAGCGGCAGCGAAACGGCGTCCGCGGGCCAGACGGCTTCCGTCGCGGGAATGAGCGAGAGCGTACGCCAATGGTTGTAGTCGGAGCGGTCCAGGTTGCGCCTGACATACCTGGAATCCAGGGCCTGCAGCAGGAGGTCCCGGCAATCGGAACGATAGGCATTGTCCAGCATCAGCTGGCAGAGCTTTCTCCGCTGGATGAATTTCAGCTTGCGCTGCGAGAGCTCCGTCAGCAGGGAATCGCACGCCGCGAAGCGCCGGGTCTCGAAACAGCTCCGCGCTTCGCCGAACAGGGTATGATAATCGCTTCCCGCCGTCGGATCGACCGTGGCACAGGAGACGATGGCCAGCAGCGCCATCAGCATCAGGATCCTTCCTCGCATACTAACTGTCCGTAATACCGTCACCAAAGATAGTGGTTTTTGCCCGGCCTGCCAAAAGCGTCATTCCCCGACGGCGGCAAGGGTCGCGACGGAGATGCGGACCTGCGGGCCGTAGTGCCGCCGGAGGGCTTTGTGGCACGCCGCGAGGGTGGCGCCGGTAGTGAAGACGTCGTCCACCAGCAGGATGTGGCGGGCGGCAGGAGCGGGAGCGCGCCGCAGCGCGAAGGCGCCGGAGACGTTGGCGGCCTTGGCCGCTACGCTCAGGCGGGTCTGGCTGCGGGTGCGGCGACAACGGCGCAGCAGTCGCTCCGCGCGCGGCGCCGACAGCGCCCGCGCCACTTCCCGGGCGACCACGGAAGCCTGGTTGTAACCGCGGCGCCAGTGCCGCGTCCAGTGGAGCGGGACGGGGACCACCAGGTCCACGTCCGCGTAGAGGGGCGAGGCCGCCAGCCGCGCACCCAGCATCCGGGCGAAACAGCGCCCGGCGGCGAAATCGCGGTGGTACTTCAGCGCCTGCGAAATCTTCTTGTAGCCGGAGTCCGCCCGATAATGGAAAAGAGCCGCGGCATAGGCGTACGGCTCATATTCTTCCGGGTCGATCCGGGCGTTGAAGCGGTCGGCCATCGGGTTGTGGTCCAGGGGGGCGTAACGGGTCTCCGGCAAATCGGACAGGCACTCGGTGCAGAGGTGCCGCTCCCGCGGAAGGAGCGGACGGCCGCACACCACGCACACTCTCGGCAGGACGAGGTCCAGCAGAGCCGAGAGGGAAGTTTTCAAGTCAAGTCCGGTCAGTCGGGGATCCATCCGTTAGCAGTTCATCGCCCCGCAGCAGTTGATGACCTGTCCGCTGACATACGAGGAGAGGTCGCTGGCGAGGAAGAGCGCCACCTTGGCGACCTCCTCCACCGTGCCGCCGCGGCGCAGCGGGATGGTCTTGACCCAGGCGTCGCGCACCTCCTGCGGCAGCGCCTCCGTCATATCGGACACGATGAAACCCGGGGCGATGCAGTTGGCGCGGATGCCGCGGGGGCCCATCTCCTTGGCGATGGACTTCGCCAGGCCGATCAGGCCCGCCTTGGAGGCGGCATAGTTGCACTGGCCGGCGTTGCCGCTGACACCCACCACGGAGGACATATTGATGATGCTGCCCCCGCGCTGGCGCGCCATAATCGGCGTGACGGCGTGGATATAGTTATATGCCGACTTGAGGTTGACGTTGATGACGGCGTCCCACTGGGACTCCTCCATCCGGAGCATCAGGCCGTCGCGCGTGATGCCGGCGTTGTTGACCAGGATGTCGATGCGGCCGAAGTCGGCCATCACCTGCTCCACCGTCGCGTGCGTCTGCGCATAGTCGGCGGCGTTGGAGGCATAGGCCTTCACCTTGACGCCCAGCGCCTCCAGTTCCGTGACGGTATCTTCGATGATCTTGATATCCGTGAATGCGATGGCCGCCCCTTCGGCGGCGAACTTCAGGGCGACGGCCTTGCCGATGCCCCGGGATGCGCCCGTGATCAGGGCGACTTTCCCTTCCAGTAATCCCATAATTACAGTTTGTCGTTAGCCATGGCGGTCTCGACTTCGTCCGGGGCGATCGGCAGGCGCTGCGGCCCGAGCCGGCGCGCGCCACCCTCCGTCACGAGGACGTCGTCCTCCAGGCGAATACCGCCAAAATCATAATAATCAGATAATTTCGCATAGTTGACACGGCCCTTGTCCGTGCCTTCGCGCTTCCATTGCTCGATGAGCGCCGGGATGAAATAGATGCCCGGCTCGTCGGTGATGACGTTGCCCGGCACGAGGGCGCGGGCCATACGCAGGCTGCCCAGCCCGAGCTGCGGGGAGCGGGTCTGCCCCTCGTCGTAGCCGACCAGGTTCTCGCCCAGGTCCTCCATATCGTGGACGTCCAGGCCCATATTGTGCCCCAGGCCGTGCGGCATGAAGAGGCCGGCGATCCCGTCCGCGACCATATCGTCCAGATTGCCGCGCACGAGGTCCAGCTGCCGGAGGTTGTCCAGCATATGGGCGGCCACGGCGAGGTGCACCTCGCGGTACGGCATCCCCGGACGGATCATACTGAACGCCAATTCGTTGCATTCATATACCGTCTGGTAGATGTCGCGCTGCTTCTGCGTGAAACGGCCGGAGGTCGGGTAGGTGCGCGTGAAGTCGGAGGCATAGTGGTCGTTGCCTTCCGCGCCGGCGTCGATGACCATCAGCTTGCCGGGCTCCACGGGGAGCGCGTGGCTGTGGCAGTGGAAGATCTCGCCGTGCTGCGTGAGGATGGTCGGGAAACTGGTGCCCCAGCCTTTCGCGAGGGTCACGCCCTCCATCTCGCCCACGATCTCCTGCTCGATGCGGCCCGGGCGGATGCCGCGGCGGGCGATGGTATGCATCTCATAGCCCAGCGCGCAAGCCGCGTCGATCTGCTCGATCTCGCGCGGCTCCTTGACCAGGCGAAGGGAGATGACGGCGCGCACCAGCGGCTCGGACGCCTTCGGGCAGCCGGCCTTGCCGGCCGACGTGACCTCGGACGGATCCAGGCCCAGCAGCGCGGCCAGCTTCATCCGGTTGTAATAGCGGGATGCCGGCAGAAAATGCACCGGGCGGCCCTTCAGCGCGGCGCCCAGAGCGTCGTACGACGCCGTATGCGCCACGCCCACGCGGTCCGCCAGCGAGCGCACGGACGGCATCGGCCCCATCCAGATGATGTCGTCGATGTCGAAATCGTCGGCATAGAGGGTCTCCTCGCCCGTCTCCAGGTCTATCGTCGCGGCGAAACGCGGCTCGTCGATCCCGAAGAAATAGAGCCAGTTGCTGTCCTGGCGCCACTTGTAGCAATTGTCCTTGTACTGGGCCGGAGCGTCCACGTTGCCCAGGAACACGGCGATGCCTTTCTGCTCCCCGAGGCGCTCCAGCAGCGCCTTGCGGCGCGCGATGTATACTTCCTTTTCAAACATAGTCGAAGCAAAGATAGCTATTTTATTGCACCCGCAGGCGCTGGCCGAGCTTGATCCGCGTCTTCGGGGTGATTCCGTTCATTTCGCAGAGCGCGTCGAGCGGGAGGCCGAACTGGCGGGCGATCTTCGCGAGGGTGTCGCCGGACTTGACCGTGTAGAACTCCGCCGAGGAGGCCTCCTCGAAGCGCCAGGTGGCATCCGCGTGGAGGACGAAATCCTTGTCGCCCGGCGGGGCGACGTACTCGCCGTTCTCACCCAGCAGCGCCCAGCTGCCGTCCGGGAAGAGCACCACCCGCCGCTCCTGGATGGCGTTGAGCACGGAATCCCGCGCCGCCGCGCTGCGGCCGCTGAAGAGCTCCTGCAGGCTGAACAGCACCTTGCGGTCCCGCTCCTCCGGCGGGAAATCCGGAAGGATGCGGCGCACGCCGATGAAGCGCTGCGCGTAGTAAGGCTCGTCGATATGCGAGATGGTCACGCCCGAATTGCAGGCGTGGATGAAGGTGAAACTCTTGTTCAGCGAATCCGCGGCGATGAAGATGCCTACGTGTCCCGGCGTCTTCTTGGCGGTGCGCCCGCCGAACACGATGATGTCGCCTTTCTGGTAATTCTCGATGCCGCCCTTGACCTCCCGGCCGTCCTTGGACTGGTCGGCCGAGGTGCGGGAGAGCTTGTAGCCGAATTTGTTGTAGACGTAGCAGGTGAAGCCGGTGCAGTCGAAGCTCTGCGGTCCGTTGCCGCCGTACAGATACGGCTTGCCGAGGTGCCGGCCGGCCTCCTTGATGATGGCGTCGGCGACCTCGCGGGGATTCTTCTGCGCGGCGGCATCGTCCTGCGCGGCGAGCGGTACGCCGCCGGCAAACAATGTCAGCAACAAGAGCAAGATGCAAGGTCTCTTCGCCATAGCCAACACAAAGATAACAAAAATCCTTCCATAAATTATTATTACATTTGTGAACGATTGAAACCGAAACCATGAAACAAACCAGGACTTCCCGCCTCGCCTCCCTGCTCGGCGGCGCCTGCCTGCTCTGCACGGGGCTGGGCGCCGGCGCGGCCAATCCCTATCTGCCCCTCTGGGAATACATCCCCGACGGCGAACCCTATGTCTTCGAAGATCCGGACAACCCGGGCCGGTACCGCGTCTATATCTACGGCTCCCACGACATCGAGCTGTCCGCCTACTGCGGACGAAACCAGGTCGTGTGGTCCGCCTCCGTGGACGACCTGCTGCACTGGCGCTACGACGGGGTGATCTTCGAGTCCGTGCTCGGCGCGGACGGCCAGCCGCTCAACCCGGACGGCAAGGGGGACATCCTCTATGCCCCCGACGTGGTGGAGAAGGTCGGCCCCGACGGCAAGAAGACCTATTACCTGTTCCCCAACACCCAGGCCGGCGGGCGCAACTCGATGATCGCCCGCTCCGACCGGCCGGACGGCCCCTTCACCGTGCGCAACTGGAGCAAGAAGAATCCCAAGGCGACCGAAGGCGTGCTGGGCTTCGACCCCGCCGTCTTCATCGACGACGACGGCCGCGTCTATGGCTACTGGGGCTTCCAGCAGAGCTGGGGCGCCGAGCTGGACCCGGAGACGATGTGCACGGTCAAGAAAGGCGCCCAACCCATCCGGGATATGGTCTCCCACCTCAACCAGGAAGGCGTCTTCCGCTTCTTCGAGGCTTCCTCGCTCCGCAAGGTCAAGGACAAATACATCTTCGTCTACAGCCGCTGGACGGCGGACGGCGAGTTCGGCCTCCCCGAGGCCAACAACACCCTCGCCTACGCCTGGAGCAATTCCCCGCTGGGGCCCTGGACCTACGGCGGCACCATCATCGACGCCCGCGGCCGCGACGTCGATGAGGACGGCAAGCCCATCTTCACCGCCTCCCCCGGCGGCAACACCCACGGCAGCCTCTGCGAGATCGGCGGCCAGTGGTACATTTTCTACCACCGGCAGGCGGGCCTGGGCGGCTTCGACCGCCAGGCTATGGTCGCCCCCGTCGAGGTGAAGGTCACCGAAGGCCCGGACGGCAAGGTGGAGATCTCCGAGGCGGAGTACACCTCCGAGGGCTTCGAACTGGGCGGTCTGAACCCGCGTGAGCGGCATTCCGCAGGCATCGCCTGCTATTACACGGGGCCCCGCCCCGCCGAGAAACACGACCTCGGCAACCGCTTCTCCGGCTCCTACATCCAGCCGTTCCGTCCCGCCTGGGACGGGAAGACGGATCCTTACGATCTCAGCATCAGCCACAACCCGGTCGTCAACAACACCGCCGGCTCCGTTGTGGGCTACAAATATTTCGACTTCAACCGCCTGTACCCTGCCCTGGCAAAGACCCGGCGTGCGCGCCTGGCGGCGAACAGGCTGCTTGTCCGCCTCATTCCGCAGGGCGTCAAGGGCCGCATCGTCATTATGGCCGACCACCCGCGCCACGGCACGAAGCTCGGCGTGATCCGCCTGAGCGGCCGGGAGCCGCAGCAGATCATCGAGAAATGCGCCCGCGTGCCCAAGGCCCCCGGGCTGACGGGCAAGCACGCCCTCTATTTCGTCTTCGAATCCAACACCCCCGACCAGTCCCTGTGCGAACTTGAGGACTTCGTCTTCGTCCGTAAAAAACAACAGATATGATAGCCCTTCCACCCGTCGATCCCGCCGACTTCATCATGAAGTCCGGCGACGAGCTGCTGAAATGCATCAACAAGTATTTTGACGAAATCCCCCTGGAGGAGGCCGTCCGGGCCGACATCCTGGATTCGAGATATACCCCGGAGCTGCTCGACCAGATCCAGGCCGAATATTACACGGCCCTGAAGAGCATCTGGGACACCATCCCCCTGCATTACCGTGCCGACTTCGAGGCAGTCTACGAGACCCCGAAGATGGAGGAGATCGGCGACCTCGACGCCCTGGAGCAAGCCTACCAGAAAGCCGTCAGGCGCACGCTCTGGGAGCGGTTGAGCAGGAATGAAAAAGACGTCTTCGAGTTCAAAAACCGCCTCAAGAGCTACTGTGAGGCGCTTCTCTGGACCATGCACAGCCGCTTCATCGACATCGTCGCCGAGATCAACTAGTCAAGCAGATTCGTGTGTCTTATGGAAGTCTCCAGCAAAATAACTTATGAACCTCCCGTGACGGAGGTCATCGAAGTCAAGGCCGAAGGTATCGTCTGCCAGAGCGGCGGCCTTGATCCCATGGGAGACCCCGAAGACCTTTAAACCCGTACGCCATGAAAACAGCAAAGACCATTCTTTGGGGCCTGATGGCACTGGCCATCCTCTCCGCCCCGGCGGGTTGTGGAAAGATTGACAACACGCCCGATGAAACCATCCCGGAAACCGTTGAAACGGAAACACAGGAACCCGTCAAATCCATCCCCTTCAGCGTAACCGTAGGTAGTAGCGCTCCCGAAACCCGCGCCACGGTGGATGCCGACAACAAGACGCTGCGCTTTGCAGCGGGTGATATGCTCTACATCGCCTCCGACAGCCGTGCCGACCTCAAAGGTACGCTCACCCTCAAAGCGGGGGACGAGGGCAAGGCCAGCGGCGCCACGTTCGAGGGTACGCTTACATACACAGGCGATGCCCCCGCCGATGATCTGGAAATCAAGGCCACACTCGTAGGCAGCAGCAACGCGGGCATCGCGGTCACCGACGGCAAGGTAACGGGCATCAACTATCCTTCTGATGCGTTCTGCACCAGCGTGAACGATGCTGTAGAGAAATATAGCTATCTCACCGGCACCAGCACCTACGCCGCCCGCTCGTGCTCGCTCTCGCAGGGAACGGCTTTCCTTGATTTTTCCGTAAGGCTGACATGCGGCGTGACGGCGGGCAACGACGTGACCGCCACGGTGAAGAACGGCGCGACGACGCTCTCTACTGCCGCGGTGACCACGGCCGATGTCAGCGGCACGGTGACAGCGAGCTTCGTGCTGCCCGTAGCGGCAGGCACGGTGCTCAGCGGCGCCATGGTGACCATCAACAGCCTCCCCGCCGTCAGTTTCGGCGGCGACGCGGCGAAGACGCTCAGCGCCAAGGTGTATAACGTGGCGAGGGGCATCGCCGACCTCTCTACGGTCAGCGCCGACTTCGAGGCGCAGAACGGAGATTTGCTCACCGGCACGCTCTCCGGTTCGACACAGAAGTACAAGATATCGATTGCCGACGGAGCGACGGTGACGCTCAGCAATGCCACCATCAACGGCAAGCACTCCGACGACTCCCACGAACTCTGGGCGGGCCTCACCTGCGAGGGCGACGCGACCATCATCCTCGACGGGACGAACGCCGTGGAGAACTTCAATCGCCAATATCCCGGCCTCCAGCCCGGCCCGGCGGGCACGACGCTCACCATCCGCGGCAGCGGCTCGCTGACGGCCACGAGCAGGGAATTCGGCGCGGGCATCGGCACGAAATTTCACGGCGGCAGCTGCGGCAACATCCGCATCGAGGGCGGCACCGTGACGGCTAACGGCGGCAGCGGCGCGGGCATCGGCAGCAACAACGGCAGCACCTGCGGCGACATCACCATCACGGGCGGCACCGTCACGGCCACCAGCGGCGGCAACGGCGGCGGCAACGGCGCGGGTATCGGCAGCGGAAACGGGGATGACGGCACCTCGCAGTGCGGCGACATCAGCATCAGCGGCTCGGCGAGCGTCACGGCCACGGGCGGCGTCAACAGCGCGGGCATCGGCACCGGCAATCAAGGCAAGTGCGGCAGCATCAGCATCAGCGGCGGCACCGTCATGGCCCGGGGCGGCGGGAATGCTACGGGCATCGGCACGGGAAATGGAGATAGCGAGAATAAAGCCGAGTGCGGCGACATCAGCATCACCAAGGACGAAGGCTTCGTCAGCGTGACCGCCATCCGCGGCGCTGGCCCAATAAGGAGCATCGGGACGAGGAATGGAATAGACGATGACTCCAATAAGTGCGGCCGCATCACGTTCGACGGTGAAGAGATATTCGACGGAAGCGATGGTAACTACTACGGTGTACCCGGCGACGGGGATTACGGCGGCCTGCACTTCGCCAAATCGACCACGGACGACGGCGACGACGGCACCAACGACACGGACAACACCTGGACGCTGACGCCCGTGACGCCTTAACCTGACACACACGCCATATGGTAAAGCACATCATTCTCTGGACCCTGAATCCAGCCTTATCCGAAGAAGAAAAGAACACCGTCAAGGCAGGGATCAAAGCCGGCCTGGAAGGCCTGGTGGGCCAGGTTCCGGGGCTTGTCGAGGTCAAGGTACACATTGACGGGCGACTGGAATCATCCAACGCCGACGTTATGCTGGACAGCACGCTGGAGAGCGAAGAGGCCTTGAAGGGCTACGCCAAGCATCCGGCTCACGTAGCCGTAGCCAACGAGAAGGTGCGGCCGTTCACGGTGCAGCGCTCCTGCCTGGACTTCGAGATCACTCCTTAGCGAACCACGTAGCCCTACCCCGTCTGCTGCTTCAGCGTTTCTTTGACGAGGAAATCGATAAAGGCTTTGCGGCTCTTGTAACCTTTCGGGATAGCCACATACAGATACCACGCGCCGGGATATTCCCAGTTCCACTGGAAATAGTCTTCCGCTGAATACGGATCGCAGACCGTCTCGACGTCGGGATGCGTCTCCCGGACGATTTCCAGGACCTTTTCGTGAATTCCGGCCCTGAATTCGGCCGCTTCCTCCAGATCTTTTTCGCTGGGGGAAGGCTTGTCGTACCTCGAAGAACTATTGTCCATAGTGGGATCTTTTTATTGCTTGGTCAGGACCACGTCTTTGCCCGTTTCGGGCCCGATCCAGGTCATTTCCGTCTTGGTGACGTCCTTGATGGTCACGCTCCAGGGCACCTCGTCGATGGTCATGGTCAGGACCTTGTCATCAAG
>JAEEGG010023077.1_pt1 | contig 12187 bp, 3 predicted proteins | sample 9134161 | NCBI WGS metagenome assembly JAEEGG01 (sample SAMN16246543, study PRJNA631951) | gut metagenome | biome: gut microbiome; feature: rumen; material: CR-attached | host: Bos | place: Iran: Karaj | collected 2018-10 | reverse complement strand
CGCCTCATCGTATGCGGGAAACCCGACACCATCAATGTTTTTATTATACCATGTATTGATGGAGATGTCATTGCCGATTACGGCCCCGCCCGACTTGACGATGATGTTCCTGGCCTCGCCGCCGAGGCCCACGATCAGATTGCCGCCGCTGACATTGCAGTTCTCGATCTGAGCTCTTGCATAGCTGAAGGTGCGGCGGTCATCTCCATTCGTACTGTCGGGTGCGAGCGTGGAGTCGTAGCTCTGCTCCAGTCTGCTCCCTTTTACGATGATGGAGGCGGCTTCGCATTGCCGCGCAACGCAGCCGCCGTCGACAGTAAGCTTCCCGCCGATCAGGCAACCGGAGGCGCTGCCGAAGTGATATTGATAGTTGGAATACCGTACATAGTCTGACGAGCTGCCGTAGACGCCTACTTCGTCATGGTCATACTCAAAGCTCACTCCGACATCTCCCGACACGGAGCAGTTGTCTGCGCTTCCGCCGTAGATGCTCAAAGAGGACAAAGACCCTCCCGATACATTACGGTAAAGCTCTGTCGTATAAGTCGGAGAAGAATAGACCGTATCGGGCTTCTCCAGAAATTCCGAGTCGTATGTGTCATAAACGGTAGTGATTTCCGTGCCCTCCGAACGGTATCGCAACGTAACGCCGTCGAGTTCGGATGGAGGGGAAACATACTTGTATTTGATCGTCTCGGTCGTTTTTGATTTCAAATATTTTACATAATATCCGCTGGGGTTGCCGCTGCCGCCGTTATAGATTGTTGTTGAATGCTGCCATGCATACCGGGCGAGCCCCGCGCCGCCGTGGTCGAGGGTGCCGAGGATGTGCCCCGCCTCGTGACGGATCACGTTCACGAGCTCGGCGTCATTTGCGGAATCGTCCAGCAGCACGAAGGCGTCGCCTTTGCCGATCCCCTCCGCCAGCCCGAGGAACGCGCCGTACTGGTCGAAGTCGGATGTGCACCCGATGCGGACAGAGGATACTGTTTCGGATGCTTTTTCAGCCTCAATCTCTGCGGCGACTGCCTTTTCAGCGGAGCTCGCTCCGACCTCGAATCTGACATGCGAATCCGCACAATCCCTGTTCAAGGCTTCTGCAAGCATCCGGGCGCGATCGGCGGAGATCCCGCTCGGCGCGATCCGCACCGGGATGTTCATTCCAAGTTCGGGGTTGCGGTAGACGTGGCTGCCGCCGTTGAAGTCGAGTGTTACGATGCGGGTCGTACGGGTCGTACGTTCGTCGTCGGTTCGATTCTGGTTCATGACCTGGCTCCTGTTGTGCTGCGTTCGCGGCGTAAAAGGCTTCACACCCGTTGCTCATCCATAATTATTATTGCAATATACTACCACATGAGCGAAAAGTCAACCCGGAAAACGAGAAAAAAAAGCTATTTGTTCTATATAATCCTACACGCGTCGCCCCTGTTGGATACAATGGGGCAACAGGCGGGAAGGCAGATCGCAAGATTCCTTCTAAGATAACCTGCTTATGATCCGGTATCTTAGGGTATCCGAAATATATAGAAGATGTGTTTATTTCAGTTCTCTTCGCGCGAATAAAAAACTGGAATCATTTCAGGGTGAAGCGCAGGTAGGTTTTCATAGAGTAATACCGGGTACTGCCCGTCCTGCCTGTTTTTCCGGTCGAAAACACTCCTTCGTCCAGTTTTTTTCCGGTTTTTTCACGATTTTTCACGATTTAAGTTCAAAAACAACTTGAATCTGCTGAAGAAAACGGCTATATTCGTGCTCAGATTTCCGGAAAAACGATGCCCCCTGGCTCAGTGACAGTTCACAGGCGCACAGGCTTTTCACGATCGTGAAATCCGGTGTGTGCTTAGAGGGATCTATTCTGAGCTCAACCGTTTTTCACGATTTTTTCACGATTTTTTCCGCGAAACCAGGAAAAATCGGGTTTTGTCGATTTCTATCAAATCTACTCTTTTTGAGCAGGAATGAGGACATAAAAATGGGGTGGATGAAGGGATTCGAACCCTCGACATTCTGAGCCACAGTCAGACGCTCTAACCAGCTGAGCTACATCCACCATAAAAAACGTATTAGATAATATAGCACCGGACCGGGCCGTTTTCAAACGGAAAACCGTAAAAACAGAGAAAAAACTGTTTCGGGGCGGCGGACACGATTTCAGCACTGCATGCAGTGTCAATTGCTTGCGAGGATGCCGGATTCCTCGAAGACTTTCCGCGAGGTAAACGCGTCGAACGCACCCATGGCGAAGAGCGATGCGAACTGAGCGGCGTCCTCGGGGCTGTTCTCGCCGAACTTGAGGGTGATCTTATCGGCGGAAACCCCCTTGACCGTGACGCTGTTCGAGTCTTCGGTGTAGGTCAGCGTCTCGGCGTTCCAGTTCGTTTCGCTGCCGTGTGCGAACCACAGCGTGACCGTACCGGATTCGAGCTGCTGCACCGTGTCAGAGCCCCAGTTGTCGCAGAACGTGAAGATGTCGCTGCCGCCTCCGCCGTGCAAGCGGTCGCTGCCGCTGCCGCCGACGATCACGTCGTTGCCGGACGCTCCGGAGATGCGGTCGTTTCCAGAGTCGCCGAAGAGGGTATTGCTGCCCTTGCTCGCCCAGATGACGTCGCTGCCGTCGCCGCCGCGGACGGTCATGCCGGTGCCGATGTACTCATACTTCTGGCTTGTCAGATCCACGACGTCGTCGCCCGCGCCGGCGCGGATCTCGTCGATCTGCGCGATACGCGCCTGCTGTTTTGCAATGCTTTCCGGCAGATCGGTGAACTCGTCGTCCAGGACGATGGCGTCTCCGTTGGAATCGTCGGTCAGGCACAGGATGTTGGCGTCATTCGAGCCGAAGAAGAGGTCGGCGATCCGGTTTTTCCCCTTCACGGAGACCCTTTCGCCTGTGCCCTTCCAATCGCCGACGGAGCCGTTGTGCTGGGCAAGATAGAGTTTGTCCCAGGTCCCGTTTGCTTTCGCAAAGAACAGGTCATCGATCCCGTTTTCCGTCGAAACGACGGCCACGGCGGACTTATTGTCTTCGACCTTCAGAGTCGATTTCGCCGAGGAAACGCCGAGGTCTTTTTCCGTCACCTTCGCGACATATTCGCCGTTCGGCAGGTTGAAAAGATCGCAGGCGGTGCCGGAATACCCGACTTGCAATGCGCCATCCGCTCCCTGCCGCCCCACGGAGAATACATACCCGGAGGAGTTTTCGACCGTGCTCCAGCCCGCGCCCTGCTGTGTGAGCGTGAACTCGGGCGCGGCGGACAGGCATTTCACCACGCGGTAAGTGGCATAGGCTCCTTCCTTGCTGTAGAGGGAACGCAGCTGGAACGAGATGGCCGAGGGGTCGTCAAGCTTGAACTCCGTGACCAGTTCGTCGCCGGAGATGTTCCATCCCCAGCCTGCCACGCCGTAGTCGCCGAGCAGCTGGAACGAACCGCACGCATAGGTGTCGTGCGGAGGACACGGGAGGTCCGCTTCGATCTTCGTCGTGCCGGGTACGAGCCAGCTTTGGAAGCCGTCGTTTTCGTCCAGCACGGTCCCGTCCTCGTTCAGATGGTAGAGGACGAGGTCGGTGGGACCCTGGTCGTTGTTATTGTTGAATGCGGAGAAGTAGCCGTTGCCGTGATAACGCAGATAATGCTGCCCGGAGGTCTTCTGGTCGTCGGTCAGCCCGAAGTCGTCGCCGACGCCGGACAGCGCCCACAGGAGGTTCCCCGTGCCGCCGTTCCGGTCGATCTTGATCATGCTGTTGAGGTGGCGGCAGGAAACGACCAGATTCCCGTCGTCGTCCACGACGATGGCATTGAGATGAACATAATCCACATAGACTTCGGGATCGGTGTTGGTGAAATCGGCCGCGCCCTCCGTTTCATCCGTGACGGTCATGCTGTACAGTTCGGGGTGTTCGGTGCTGAGCCAGTCGAACACCACTTCGCCGTGGTCGATTTCCTGGATGTACGTTGCGACAAGGACCGCGTTGTTCGCGTGTTCGATGGGAGCGCCTGTGTAGATGTTCACGTCGGGAATGTTGTTCACCTCGACCTGAAGATAGGAAAGGACGATGTAGTGGTCCTCGCCGAGCATGAGGAATTCGTGCCCGTCAAGCGACGTGTCGCCTTTGTTCTTTTCCGTGGCGACCGCCCTGATGCGGGCGACCACGTTGTAGTTTTCGTCCATGATCACGCGTTCGCCGGGATTGTGTCCGGTGAAAACGATCGACTCGGGGTGGCTTTCGGTCGAATGGTAGCTGTAATACGTTTTCCCGTCGATCTGATGCGTCCTGAAGTCCCACAGTCCGTACTGCGTATCCGGCGAATCCTCATTCCGGTAGTACAGGATGTTTCCGGCGTTGTCGGCCTTGACGATGGTCCGGGTGTTGATGAAGGAGACGAAGAAGTCGCCGGGCGTATTCGCCGTGCCCTCCACGGTGATCTCGGGGATATGGGTGTTCAGCGTGTTGATATTGAATGTCCGGGTGGTCTCTCCCTGCGTGAGCTGGACCTGGATCTTGTCGGTCTCGCTGATCTTGTCCAGGGCGAAATCGCATTTGCCGTCCGTCAGCGCGACTCCGTTGACCGTGATGGTGACGCCTTCCTCCGGTTCAAGCCAGACGAAGGAATTGAGCTGTTCCGTGGTGAGCGTGACCGCATCGAACAATGCCCCGTCGACGAAGTCCTTCCGCACGGAAAGCGCCTCGCCGTTGACCAGGAATTCATACTTCTCCACCACGACTTCCGCAACGGATACCGACAAGGTATCATCCGTCAGATTCAGCGTGTATTCGTTGTCGGCGACCCGGATCGCGTTCCCCTCCAGGGTGAGGGTGCCGAGCGCTTCGCCCGCGGTGTTCCCGATGGAGATCGTGCCGGTGAATCCTTCCGCGCCTTCGGCGAGCGAGTAGATGCCCGCCGCCTCGGTCCCGTCGACCGTGAGCGTGAAGGACGGCGTGCCCTGAATGACCGAAAGGTCGTTCACAAGCGCCTCGGTCCCGGCGGTCGTTCCGGTCAGGTCGAAATTCAGAATGGCGCCTTCCTCGAACGTGACGTTCGCTTCGTCCTCCAGCAGGATCTGCCCGGTCACGGTACCGCCGGCTTCCACCGAGAGAATGCCTTCGTCGTCCACGGAAATGCCGGAAGCGATACCGCCGGAGAAGATCACCATGTTCCCGTCTTCGAGCACGGTGGTGTTTTCCGCCGTGCCGGACAGCTGGAGCTGGCCGTATTCATAGACCGTGGCATCCTGCACAAGCCCGCCCTTGGAGATGTTCACAAGGCCGGGGGTGAACAAGACTTCGCCGTTGAAAGATTGGCTCGTAACTTTGCCCTGGATCAGAGTCCCCTCGGCGGTCCCGCCGTCCAGCACCTGGATCCCGGCGCCGTTCATGACATAGTCATCCTTGGAAACCTCACCGGAATCGACCGTCTTCGTTCCCTCGACGACGTTCGTGCCTTCCTTCAGCACCATCAGAGGTACTTCCTCCGAGTTGTTCAGGGCGGACGTCTCCGGAATCCCGTTGTCGGGATCGATCCTGACGGTGATCGTATGGAGTCCGGCGCCGAACTCCGTCACCAGCGGGACGTTTCTCAGTCGCGTGATGGTCCCGGCATCAAGCGTCATAGAGGGGATGTTTTCCGTCAGTTCGCCGTCGATGTAGATCGAGGCATCGAAGGGGCCGCATGCGGTCGAACCGAGGTTCGACACGGCGAAGCTCAGGTACAGAGGGCTTCCCGCGAAGCAGTAGTCCTCGGAAACAAGCTTGTCCTCCGCCGTGGCGACGATCAGCTTTTCGGTGACGCCGGCCTCCTTGTCGAAGGGAGATATGGCAAGGTCGGTGTCGTTGTCCGCCGCCATCATCCCGACTGTCACGATGGAGAGCAGCGGCCGGTCCGCTTTGGCATAGTTGTATGTGCCGCCCCAGGCCATCCGCTCATCGGCCTGATAGCAGTTGTCGAAAATGATCTCCCGGGTTTCGGCATTGTACCCGTAGCCGGCCATCACGTGTCCTTCGATAATGACATAGACCGGGCGTCCCTCGTCGATCTCCTTCATGTAGTCCTCGAACGTGAAACTGCCGCCGCACGTATCGACCGTATGGGCCTTGCAAAGTTTCATATCCAGGGAATACCCCCTGCTCCGGACATAAAGGTACACTCCGTATTGGAGGTCATTATACCCGACCATGATGTCCCGCTGAGTCCCCGTTTCCTCATCCGTGATCGTGATCGTGTTGTCCATAAGGAGATACTGCTCCAGGAAGTTGTCTGGATGATAAGTCGTGTCCAGATTGTCGTTCCCGCGCCAGAACTGGCCGGTGCCGAGGTAGTCCGCGATGCAGTTCCAGTTGTCGGTCCGGATGACCGGGCCTTCTTCCGTGTCAACGAACGAGTATTCGAGCTCCTCCGTCGGGGTCGTCTCCGTATTTGTGAAGGCAACAATGGCGTCAAGGGAGTCCTTGGAGTAGAACCGCTGCACGTAATCCATGGTGGCGGTGGCTTTGCCGAGGTTGGATTCGAAATCGTTCATCTTGAATTTGACATCATCCGATCCGCGCGGGTTCAGCTCCACGTCGCCCTCGATCAGTGCGGAGAGATCCATGCCGCGGCAGCCGTACAGGTCGTAATAACCGAGGATCATGGCGGTCGTCGTGGCGCCGCATCCGTACATGTATCTCGCCTGCGGGAGAGTGTTTTCGAGCAGGACGTCGCCGTTTTCCTTCGTGACGGTCGGCGCATTGACCGCGACGGTCAGCACGTCGTCCGTCAGGGTCAGCGTGTAATCGTCCTTGCCGATGTAGACTTTTTCGCCGAGCTTGAGCGTGCCGATGTCAGCGCCGTATGTGTTCTGAACCGTGATCGTGCCGGTGAATCCCGCCGCGCCGGCGGCGAGCGTATACACGCCTTCCGCTTCGGTCCCGTCGACCGTGAGCGTGAAGGACGGCGTCCCCATCAGGATGGAGAGGTCGTTCACGAGCGCCTCCGCGCCCGCCTCGGTCTGTGTGAGGTCGAAATCCAGGATTGAGCCGACGAACGGAATGACTACAGCGCCGTCCTCGAACGTCATGTGTCCGGTGATCCTGGTTCCGCTGTAGATCAGAAGGCTGCCGTCTGCGTTGACGACCGCCCCGCTGATCACGCCGCTGGAGACCTCGGCCATGCCGCCGGGATTGACGGTGACGCCGTTCACCGTGCCGCCGGAAGAGACATTGAGCTTGCCGCCTGCGTTGACCGTGACGGCGGACACGACGCCGGAGGAATTGACGTACATGTACCCGCCGTTGTTGATGGTCGTATTGCCAGCCAGGCCGTCTTTCAGAACATATGCGCCGCCGCTGAGGTTGAGCGTGGTATTCTCCGCCGTGCCGCCTTCGAGACGGATGAAACCGTCTGCGTTGACCGTCGTTCCGGTCGCGATGCCGCCGCGGGAGACGGTGACCATTCCGTCGGCGTTGACGGTCGCGCCGTTCGCGATGCCGCCGCTGGAGACCCAGATCACGCCGCCGGAGTTCAGAATCGCGTCGTTCACCGCGCCGCCGCTGGAGATTTGGATCCGGCCACCGCCCCAGGTGAAGCCGGAGATGATCCCGTTCTTCATTTCGAAGGAACTGCCTCCGCGCGTCCACTGCACATCGGTGTTCGGGGCGGCGACGAAACAGAAACTGCCGCCCTCGGCGACTTCGACACCGGATGCAGCCCCGCCGCTGGAAACATCGACAAAACCGCCGGCGTTGATCGTGACGGCGGACGCCCTGCCGCCGGAATTGACGTACATGCGGCCGCCGGTGTTGACGTTCGTGCTGCCTGCCACACCGTCCTTGTAGACGAAGGCGCTGCCGCCTTCGTTGACCGTGGTATTGTCCGCCGAGCCGTAGACGCGGATGCCGCCATTGGCGTTGACGACGGTCTCGGTCGCCAGGCCGCCGTTGGATATGGTCAGGGAATCGTTTTCGAGGATGATGCCGTTGGAAGATTCGCCGCTGGATATGATGGTATTCACGGTATAAGCCCTTTCCGGTATAAGAGTTCAAATAAAATCATAACAAAATATCACCATGCGGCGAAAAAAGCAAGCCTTTTTTTTGATTTTTTTACAACATTATTAAGAAAGGATCGGAGAAAAGAGCGCAAAAAAATCCCGCCGCCGGAATACGTGTTCCGGGGCGGGGAGGACAAGTCCTCCACTGAAGCAGTGCCGGGCTGCGCTCCGGCACCGGCGATGGCCGTCCCGACATCCTCGGGAGGAAGCTGTGCCTCCACTGAAGCAGTGCCGGGGAGGACAAGTCCTCCACGGAAGCAGTGCCGGGCTGCGCTCCGGCACGGGGGGGGGAAGCTGCGCTCCAAAAAAAGCGGAGTGCGAGAATGCGGCTCAGATGCCGAACGGCTTGAGCTGTTCCGCGAGCGTGTCGTCGTCCTTGGACGCCTCGACCTGCTCGATCTGCCAGGTCTCGACGTGTTCGGCGAAGTCGCCGGGTTCGACCGGGGCCTCGGGGCCGATGGATTCGACTTCGAGCATGCCGGGCTCGGTGTAGAACTCGGCGTTGCAGCCGTAATCGGTGTACGGCGCACCCTCGATATACGGGAAGTGCTTGATGAAGAGTTCGGAGTCGAACGCGTAGGCGGCCCAGCCGGGCTTGACCAGCGCGCCGAATTTCTGCTTGGTCGGATAGGTGTCGTCCTGGCTCATGCGGATGAAGCGCTTGCCCCAGACGAACCGCGGATCCGCCATGTTCGTGAACTGCCACAGCACGATCGGGCGTCCGGCCGCGAAGGACTGGCCTTCGCCGGGGCCGTGCGGCACGAAGGGTTCCTGCGGGACGATGACCGTGCCGCCGGGAGCCATGACGGAGAGCGCCCACAGAGCGAACTTTGCCGCCCACGGGCCGCGGTTCCAGATGCGGTGCGTGACCTTCACGAGGCTGCCGGAGGCCGGGAAGTCGATCACGATCTCCTTCTGAAGGCGGGAATTGGTCTCGGTCTCGCAGGTCAGCGTGAGGAGGGAGCCGTCCCATTCGTACTTGACGGGCTGGACGTCCGGGTAGTAGGTGCGCGTCCAGACTTCCGGCGCGTGCCACAGGCGGTGGCCGCCGTAGCTCTGCCAGGTGTCCTGGGAGATGTTCGCCATCTGGTCGTCGAAGTTCTTGAAGAAGTTCGCGCTGCCTTTGCGCTTGAACGAGAGGACGCGGGGGCCGAGGCCGACGGAGACGACGAGCTCGATGTCGCCGTTGTCGAGGAGGAGGCAGTCTTTCCAGCCGCGGTATTCGATGGTTTGCAGGCTCATGATGGAGATTCCTTTCGTATGTGATATTGAAAACGAGTTCAGGACTGAAGATGTTTCAGGGCTTTTTTCGCGATGTCGCGGCGGTACTGCATGTTTTCCCAGCTGATCGGGGCGAGCGCCTCATAGACGGCGTCGATGGCCGTCTGAATGGTCGGCGCGCTCTTCGACACTACCAGCACGCGGCCGCCCTTGTTCACGAAATGGCCGTCCTGGAAGCCGGTCCCGGCGTGGAACACGACCGCGCCCTTCGCCTCGGCTTCCTCGATGCCGGAGATCGGATGGCCTTTCACGATGGGCCCGGCGGGATATTCGCCGGATGCGAGGACCACGCAGATGCAGGGATCGGGATTCCATTCGAGATTGACTTCGGCAAGACGGCCCGTGGCGGTCTTGTAAAGGGCGTCGGCGAGGCTGGAACGCAGGCGCGGCAGCACGGCTTCGGTCTCCGGGTCGCCGAACCGCACATTGAACTCGAGCACCTTCGGGCCGTCCTTCGTGACCATGATGCCCGCGTAGATGAGGCCGCGGTAGTCGAGGTTTTCAGCCTGAATGCCCTTGAGGAAGGGATTCAGGACCTTTTCCTGCACTTCCGCCATCAGGGCGTCGGTCACGACCGGGGCGGGCGAATACGCGCCCATGCCGCCGGTGTTCGGGCCCATGTCGCCGTCGAGCTGGCGCTTGTGGTCCTGCGAACTGGCAAGCGCCGTGATGGTCTTGCCGTCGACGAGCGCGAAAATGGACGCTTCCTCGCCGACGAGGAGTTCTTCCAGCACCACACGCGCCCCGGCGGAACCGAACGCTCCGCCGAAACAGGCATCGACGGCGGCGAGCGCGTCGGCGCGGTCCTTCGAGACGATCACGCCTTTGCCCGCAGCGAGGCCGTCGGCCTTCACGACGAGCTCGCGTCCGGCGTCGTACTGCGCGTTCACGTAGGCTTTCGCGTCGGCGGCGTTGTCGAACGTGGCGAACGCGGCGGTCGGGATGCCGTATTTGTCCATGAATTTCTTGGAGAAATCCTTGCTGCCTTCGAGCTGAGCCGCCGCCTTCGACGGGCCGAAGACCGGGATGCCCTTCGCCCGGATGAGGTCGGCCGCGCCGTCGCACAGGGGCGCTTCGGGGCCGACTGCCACGAGGTCGATCCTGTTTGCCACCGCCCAGTCGGCGATGGCGGCCCAGTCGGAGCCCGGGACGTCGGCGGGGCATTCGGCGATCTGCGCGATGCCGGGGCTGCCGGGGATGCAGAACAGGCGGGTGGTTTCGGGGCTGAGCTTCAAACTGCGGCAGATCGCGTGTTCGCGTCCTCCGCTTCCAAGCACGAGGATATTCATGATCGGGAGGTCTCCTGGGATAGTTCGGGCGGACGATGCCGCTCCTGAATGCCTTTATAAAAAAAGAAACACGATAATCTACACGCGGAACCGTGAAAAGTCAAGCGTGTCCGGGGGAATCCTCCGAAAAGAAAGCATGCGTGACGATTGTAAACAGATCACGACGGGACGTCAGGCGTCGAGCGGAAATTAAATGCCGTTGACGGGGAATATGCTCAGCGGTCGAGCAGGAACTTCACGTCGTCGATGCTCAGCGAGGAAAGCGCTTCCGTCGATTCCTCGACCAGGTCGTTGAACAGCGCGCGCTTGCGTTCGTGAAGCGCCAGGATGCGTTCCTCGATGGAGTCGCGGACGACGAGGCGGATGATGTTCACGCTGCGCGTCTGGCCGATACGGTGCGTGCGGTCGGCGGCCTGGTCCTCGACGGCGGGATTCCACCACGGATCGAAGATGATGACGGTATCCGCGGATGTGAGGTTGATGCCGACGCCGCCGGCCTTGAGGCTGAGCAGGAAAACGCGGACTTCCGGGTCGGAATTGAACCGGTCGATGCGTTCGGCGCGGTCGTGCGTGGATCCGTCGAGGTATTCGAATTCGATCTGCTGGGCGGCAAGGCTGTCGCGGATGATGGCGAGCATGGAGGTGAACTGGCTGAAGATAAGGACCTTGTGGCCGGAATCGAGCGTTTCGAGCAGAAGTTCGTTCAGAAGTTCGAGCTTGGCCGAGGAAATGCCGCCGCCTTCGCCGTCGGGAAGCAGTTCGGGGGCGCAGCAGACCTGGCGCATGCGCATGATGGAGGCGAGCAGATGGATGCGCGTGACCGCCTGTCCGCCGGGGACAGGCTCGCTGAACAGGCGGTACTGTTCGTTGGCACGGGCTTCCACCTCGCGGTAGAGCTTGCGCTGAGGCGGCTCCATGTCGCAGTAGACGAGCTGCTCCTGTTTCGGTGGGAGTTCGAGGCAGACATCGGCCTTGCGGCGGCGGAGCATGAAGGGAGAAATGCGGCGCACGAGCTCGCGCTTGAGCTCGGCGTTTGCGGCGATCTCTGCGTATTTGTCGCGGAAGGAATTGAGCGTGCCGAGGAGCCCCGGGTGGAGGAAGTCGAACATGCTCCAGAGGTCTTCGGCGGAATTTTCAAGCGGGGTGCCGGTCAGGATGAACCTGTTCGCGGCGGGAATGGATTTGCAGGTGCGGGCGTTCAGGCTGAGCGGGTTCTTGATGTGCTGCGCCTCGTCCAGGATCACGGTGGCCCAGCGGATCGCGCCGATCTTTTCGATGTCGCGGCGGACAAGCGCGTAGGATGTGACGACGATCTCGCGGGAGGCGGCCTTTTCCCAGAGCGAACCGCGGTTCGGGCCGTTCACGACGAGCGTGCGGAACCTGGGCAGAAAGCGTTTGATTTCGCTGGTCCAGTTGCCGACCAGCGTGGTGGGGCAGACGATCAGCGCGGGGAGGCGTTTCTGCGGGGAAACTGCGAGGCAGGCGAGCATCTGCACGGTCTTGCCGAGGCCCATTTCGTCGGCGAGGATCAGGTTGCAGCCGCGCCGGGACATGCCGTCGAGCCATGCCACGCCGGTCTTCTGGTATTCGCGGAG
>JAEEGG010023072.1_pt1 | contig 12188 bp, 8 predicted proteins | sample 9134161 | NCBI WGS metagenome assembly JAEEGG01 (sample SAMN16246543, study PRJNA631951) | gut metagenome | biome: gut microbiome; feature: rumen; material: CR-attached | host: Bos | place: Iran: Karaj | collected 2018-10 | reverse complement strand
CGCCTTTGTTTCCCGAGCCTTCTTGACGGCAGCGGGAACGACTTCAGCCAAGAACTTGTCAGGAGTCTGCCCAATGGCCACCGTTCCGACTATCGGCAGGGCAACACCTATTGAATAATGCGCGTGACCGTTGCCGCAACTGGGCATCACAAGGCCCTTATCCGAATAATCCACCACTTCAGTCTTGCCTGTTTCAACAAATGCTTCGGCTCCTTTCCTGTCGCCTACATAGACATACTTACCATCCTTCACCGCAAAGGCTTCGACAATCTGATTGTTTTCGGCAGTAAAAATCTTACCATAGACCACGAGGTCTGCACTGGTCTTTACAAAATCTTGACTCATAGTTATTTAGGTTTTAGGATTCGTTACGTATCTTCGCTTATTCCGCTTATTCATCATGAGCGCTCATGTTCTTGATGAACAGATTGACAAGATACTTCGTGACGTACGTTTTTCTGACGGCATGACGAACCTTTTCTGCAACTGCGTTCGAGTCGTCGGATGGTGCAGCCGCCTCTGCTGCTGCAACTTTCTGCTCTCGCTTATCAATTCTATTACGCAAGCGCGCTGAAGCGTGATTATAAAAGAACGTATAGCAAGGCACAGTGGCCTTCATAATATAAGGTGTGAGGAAGGTGGTCACCACACTCGATGCCACGATGATAGGATAGATGACAGGATCGAGAACGCCCAAACTGGTACCCAGTGCAGCGATGATGAACGAGAACTCACCTATCTGCACAAACGAGAAACTGGTCAGCATGGAGTCGCGCATCGTCTGACCACCCCACCAGCAACCCAAGGTGCCAAAGAGAATCATTCCGATGATAATCACCAAGCAGACCAACACGATACTTGGCCAAAATTCCACCAATGAAGTCGGGTCAATCATCATACCCACGGAGATGAAGAAAATGGATGCAAAGACATTCTTCAGCGGTGTCATCAACTTTTCGATACGATGCGCCTCCACCGTCTCGGCAAGGATAGAACCCATGACGAAAGCACCGAGGGCACTACTGAACCCTGCTTCCTCTGCCGTCAGCACCATACCTAAGCACAGACCTAAGGCGAAGATGATCAGCAACTCGTCATTCAAGTGTTTCTTCACTTTGCGTATGATTGTCGGGATAATCAGTATTCCGCTGATGAACCATACCACGAGCGTAATGGCCAGATAGATGACCTTGTTGGCCAGTTCGGCACCTTCGAACTGATGACGGATGGCGATACTGGAGAGCAACACCATCAGCACCACTGCCACCACATCCTCCACGATAAGAATACTGGTCGCACCCTTGACGAAACGCTCCTTCCTCAAGCCAGCCTCATCAATTGCCTTCATCACGATAGTGGTGCTCGACATACAAAGCATGCCCGCCAGGAAAAGGGAGTTGATCATATCCAATTCGGCAAGTTGTCCCACACCATAGCCAAAGACCATCATGCCCAAGATGATTGTCAATGCGCCTATCGCTGCCACTTTGCCGCTACTGATGAGGTTCTTGAGGCGGAATTCCAGGCCAATGCAGAACAACACAAACAGCACGCCAATGTCGCCCCATGACTTGACATTATCCGCATTCACAATGGTCTCGCCATACAGATGCGGGCCCACCAAGACACCTGCAACGATATAACCCAGCACCACAGGCTGTTTTATCCACTTAAACAAAAGACTGACCAGTGCGGCCGTAATCATCAAAACATATAAATCCTGTACCATAGTAAAAAATGGATATTAGAAATCGTTGGTTGAATTAAGTTTAGTAATCATATAGGTTGAAAAGTTTCACATATCGCAGATTATTAGTATCTTAGCGTTAACAAAACCATGAGGCACTATATCATACATATACGCACCTTCATTGCAAAGTTCCGAAACATTCTTGAGATATGCAAGAATGTTACAGAAAAATCAAACAAACGAGAAAGAAAATGTTCCCCGTCGAGGAAGTTACAGTAAGTCCGCAGAGCATAAGTCTAAATATGCTTCATCTCTGCATCGACTACAAAGATGTCACCCTCAGCGTCAACGAGGACATTACGAGGAACAAGATCCCACACTTCATAGGTATTATTGGAGTAGCGTCCTTCTGTGGCAGTTTTTTTTGAAACCAAGTGCTGCCATATAAGTGTCAATCATCACCTGAGTGGCCGGATGAGCCGAAGCAGCCCGTTCCAATGCAATGTACATCAGCGAACCGTAATCAATCCCAGAACAAACCTCCTGGGTGCTTTGCCCCGAGTCTCCGGTTTTCCACAGTTCCTCACGTCCGCCAAACGTGGTCTCCGTGATGCTCACCTGCTTCTCGTTCATCTGAGCATTCACCGTGTAAGTCACCCGCGCCTGTGGAATCTCGCCCAGAAACTTGTTCGTGTCCCAATCGTACACCCTCCGCATTTCCCCCTTCGCATGCGAGCCACCCACATGGTGATAGATGTTCCCAAACATCCCATACGAGTCAGCATTGTAACTGACCATCACACTACCATCAACACTCGCGCCCTTACCTACAATGATATTGGTGCAGGCCACCGCCGATGTGGCAAAAACAAATTGGAGAAACTGGCAAAACTAAAAAATGCAGGTATCTTATCAGAAGAAGAATTTCAGGAACAAAAAACAAAATTACTCAACAAGTAACATGAAACAATAGAAAGATAATAAAGCTTTTTCCGTTCAAGTCAAATGCCAGAGGTACAGATACTTTCTTTACAAAAATTTTGAAGGGAAATAGAAAAAAGCTTGTGAAAATTTGTTCGTATCAAAAGATTGGTGTAATTTTGCCATCAAATTGGCGGCATAATGCCACCGTAACAAAAAAAATAGATAACGATAGATTATGGCACAATCGGCAGTTACAGTGAGATTAGAATCTGGCATGAAGTCGCAGTTTGATGAACTTTGTGCACAGTTTGGCATGAGTGCTAACACGGCTTTCAACATCTTTGTGAATGCTGTAATCAGGAGTCGCAGCATTCCATTCACAATCAGAGGAGACAGGACGGAAACGCCCAGTGCCCTTGACTTGTATATGCAACAACGCAGGTTTGCAGAGGCCAGCCAGGAGCCAGAACTCACATTGGATGAAATCAATGCGGAGATTCGTGCCGCCAGAGAAGAACATCGTAAAAAGCAACAGACCGCATGATGTATGCAGTGATTGACACCAACGTCCTTGTGTCGGCTCTTATCACTAAGAATCCTGACGCCGCAACAGTCAAGGTGGTGAGGCGTTTGTTGGATGATGCTTTTGTGCCCATGTACGATGCCTACATCATTGATGAATATAACGAGGTGCTTCACCGAGCAAAGCTCAAGATTCTTCCTGAAGTAGCTGATGCTCTTATATCTCACATCATCGAGCATGGTGTTGAGGCATCAAGGGTAAATTATACAGAGGTGATGCCAGATGAAGATGATAGAGTGTTCTATGAAATATCTCTGAGCAATGAGGATTCTTTTCTCGTGACAGGAAACCTGAAACATTATCCCATCTCACCTCGTGTGATAACTCCAGCGCAGTTTATTGCCCTGACAGATTAAGGGACGCCCCCCCAAAAAAAGAACAAGTATGAAGAAACTACTGACATCCATTTTGCTTTGTGCTGTCACCCTTGTGGGTGCGCAGGCACAACAGGCAAAAGTGTATTTCACCAAAGAAATCACACCTGAGTCGTTGGTGAAAATCTATGAGGCACTCGGTGTGAAGGAACACGGACGTGTGGCCGTGAAAATCAGCACAGGCGAAAGCGGTGGCAACAACTATCTCAAGCCCCCACTCATCCGCAACCTCGTGGAGCAGGTGAACGGCACCATTGTGGAGTGCTGCACCGCCTATGGTGGGAGCCGCCAGGATGTGAGCAAGCATTGGGAGACTATCCACGAGCATGGTTTCGACAGCATCTTTGCCGTCGACATCATGGACGAGCACGGCGACCTGCGCATCCCCGTGAAGGACAAGACTTGGATTAAATATGACATCGTGGGGGAGCATCTCGGCAACTACGACTTCTGCATCAATCTCGCCCACTTCAAGGGGCACGTGATGGGCGGCTTCGGTGGTGTGCTCAAGAACCAATCCATCGGATTTGCCTCCACGGCTGGAAAGGCCTACATCCACTCACATGGTGTGACCAGCAAGACTCCCGACTGTTGGCGGTACACACAACCACAGGATGCCTTCCTCGAAAGTATGGCTGCCGCCGCACAAGCAGTTGCCGACTGGTTTGGCAAGGGTAACATCGTTTATATCAATGTGCTCAACAACATCTCCATCGACTGTGACTGCGATGCTCACCCTCATGCTCCAGAGATACAGGACATCGGCATCGTCGCCTCCACCGACCCCGTTGCTTGCGACCGTGCTGCCTACGACCTCATCTATCAGGTGAAGAAAGACGACAAGAACAATCCCGACCCGCTGAAACAGCGCATCGAAAGACAGCACGGCATCCATATCGTGGAATGGGGCGAGAAAATCGGCATGGGCACCACCAATTACAAGTTGGTGAACCTCGACCGTTGAGTATCAGCAGGAACCATACAAAATCATCACATACATTCACCATCGTTCCCCCATTGGGCCTTGTATCATCAAGTCCGATGGGGGAACGATTTTTCCCCAATCTTTTTACCACTAATTTTACATAAACACTTTCTTTTTTCTACTATTTCCAATTATTTTCAAGACAAATTGAAAGTTTTTTAAATTATTTTGCAACAAAATGAAATACATTTCATACCTTTGCACCCGAAATCACATAACACAAACAAAATAATCGTACAAAAAGACATGAAAAAGAGTAATTTGGGTTTGTACAGCAAGGCCTACGAGCATGACGCTTGTGGTGTGGGCATGGTGGTCAACATTCATGGGGGCAAAAGCCATGAGTTGGTGGACAATGCGCTGAAGGTGCTGGAGAACATGGAGCACCGTGGGGCGGAAACGCGCGACAAGACTGGCGACGGCGCGGGCATCATGGTGCAGATTCCGCACGAGTTCATCCTTCTGCAGGGCATTCCTGTGCCTGAAAAGGGAAAGTATGGTACGGGACTGGTGTTTTTGCCGAAGGAGGCCAAGGCTCAGGAGGCTATTCTGAGCGTGATGATTGAAGAGATAGAACGTGAAGGATTGACGCTGATGCACATGCGCACAGTGCCGACCTGTCCAGAGGTGCTGGGTGTGGGCGCAAGAGAAGTGGAGCCTGACATCAAGCAGGTGTTCGTAACAGGTGTGGCAGAGGAGCAGGTGGAGACTTTCGACCGTATATTATATAAGGTACGCAAAAGGATTGAGAACCGCATCACCAACGAGGATTTCTACATTTGTTCGTTGAACAGCAAGAACATCATCTATAAAGGTATGTTGACAAGCGGGCAGTTGAGGAGGTACTTCCCCGACCTGTCGAGTCCATACTTCACGAGCGGACTGGCGCTGGTGCACTCACGTTTCAGCACGAACACCTTCCCCACATGGAGTCTGGCACAGCCGTTCCGCTTGTTGGCGCACAACGGCGAGATCAACACGATTCGTGGTAACCGCGGCTGGATGAAGGCGCGTGAGAGTGTGTTGAGCAGCGAGGCGCTGGGCGACATCAAGGACATCCGTCCTATCGTGCAGGAGGGCATGAGCGACTCTGCCAGCCTCGACAACGTGTTTGAGTTCCTCATCATGAGCGGACTGAGTCTGCCGCAAGCGATGGCGATTCTCGTGCCAGAGAGTTTCAACGACAAGAACCCAATCAGCGAAGACCTGAAGGCGTTCTACGAATATCACTCCATCTTGATGGAGCCATGGGACGGTCCTGCCGCCCTGCTTTTCTCTGACGGTCGTTATGCGGGTGGTATGCTCGACAGAAACGGTCTGCGCCCCAGCCGTTACACCATCACGAAGGGTGGTATGATGGTTGTGGCCTCTGAAGTGGGTGTGATGGACTTCGAGCCTAACGATGTGGTCAGCAAGGGACGTTTGCAGCCGGGCAAGATTCTGCTCATCGACACACAGGAGGGCAAGATTTATTATGATGGAGAAATCAAGGAGAAACTCGCCAAGGCACATCCTTACCGCGAATGGCTCTCGACGAACCGCATCCAGTTGGAGAAACTGAAGAGTGGTCGCCATGTGGAGAACAGCGTGGAGAACTACGAACGCAAGCTCATCAACTTTGGCTTCGGACAGGAAGACATCGACAAGACGGTGGTGCCAATGGCGACAGCAGGTCAGGAGCCTGTAGCAGCGATGGGTAATGACACGCCTCTGGCAGTCATCAGTGACCGTCCACAGATTTTCTTCAACTACTTCCGTCAGCAGTTCGCACAGGTGACGAACCCCGCCATTGACCCGATTCGTGAGGAGTTGGTGATGTCGTTGACAGAGTATATCGGTGCGGTGGGAACAAACATCCTCACCCCTGATGCTTCGAACTGCAAGATGGTGCGTCTGCCACAGCCTGTGCTGACGAACACGCAGTTGGACATCCTCTGCAACATTCGTTATAAGGGCTTCAAGACGAAGAAACTCGCGATGCTTTTCGATATTGAGAAGGGTGCCAGCGGACTTCGCCAAGCCATCGAGGATCTCTGCAAGGAGGCGGAGGCAAGTGTGGATGAGGGCGTGAACTATATCATCCTTTCAGATAGAGACATTGACGAAAAGCGTGCAGCCATCCCCAGCCTGTTGGCAGTGAGCGCTGTGCATCATTATTTGATCAGCGTACAGAAGCGCGTGCAGACGGCACTGATTGTAGAGAGCGGTGAGATTCGCGAGGTGATGCATGCCGCTTTGCTGTTGGGGTATGGAGCGAGCGCCATTTGTCCATACATGACATTTGCCGTGTTGGACGATCTCGTGAAGAAGCATAAGATTCAGGAAGATTACACGACGGCCGAGGCACACTACATCAAGGCGGTCGATAAGGGCTTGAAGAAAATCATGTCGAAGATGGGTATCAGCACGATTCGTTCGTATCGCGGCGCGAAGATATTCGAGAGCATCGGATTGAGCGAAGACTTGCTGAGAAGATATTTCGGTACAGAGGTGAGCACCATCGGCGGCATCGGTCTGAAAGACATCGCCAGAGATGCCATCCGCCTGCACGACGAGGCATTCAAACCAACAGAAATCAACGAGTTCCTGCCCAACAACGGACAGTTCTCATACAGAAAAGACGGCATCTTGCATGCTTGGAACCCTGATACGATTGCCAACCTCCAGATTGCCACACGTCTCGGTTCTTACAAAAAGTTCCAAGAGTGGGAGAAGATGGTGGATGAGAAAGAAAAGCCCATCTTCATCCGCGACTTCTTCGGATGGAAGAAGGCTGCAAAGCCTACACCTCTTGAGGAAGTGGAGCCGGTGGAAAGCATCGTGAAGCATTTCGTCACAGGTGCCATGTCGTTCGGAGCCTTGAGCATCGAAGCACACGAGGCATTGGCACTGGCAATGAACAAATTGGGTGCAAGAAGTAACACGGGTGAAGGTGGTGAGGACAATGTCCGTTACCATACAGACGTGGACGGCGTGTCGCTCTCCAGCAAAACGAAGCAGATTGCATCTGGACGCTTTGGCGTGACGGCAGAATATCTGGTGAACGCCGAAGAAATACAAATCAAGGTGGCACAGGGAGCCAAGCCTGGTGAGGGTGGTCAGTTGCCCGGTTTCAAGGTGAACAAAATCATCGCCAAGACGCGTAACGCCATTCCTGGCATCAGCCTCATTTCTCCCCCACCTCATCATGATATCTATAGTATCGAGGACTTGGCTCAGTTAATCTTCGACTTAAAGAACATCAACCCAACTGCCGCTGTATCAGTCAAATTGGTAGCAGAAAGCGGTGTTGGCACCATTGCTGCAGGTGTGGCAAAAGCAAAGGCCGACCTCATCGTCATCAGTGGTTCTGAAGGTGGTACGGGTGCCAGCCCTGCCAGCAGTATGCGCTTCGCCGGCATCAGTCCTGAGATTGGTTTGGCTGAGACCCAGCAGACACTCGTGCTGAACGGATTGAGAAATCAGGTGCGCCTCCAAACCGACGGACAATTGAAGACTGCCAAGGACGTGATTCTGATGGCCATGCTCGGTGCTGACGAGTTCTCGTTCGGAACGCTGCCGCTCATCGTCCTCGGTTGTGTGATGATGCGCAAGTGCAACACGAACACCTGCCCCGTAGGTGTGGCTACCCAAGACGAAACCCTGCGTCAGCGATTCAGAGGCAAGTCTGACTACGTGGTCAACTTCTTCACCTTCCTCGCGGAGCAGGTGCGCGAATATCTTTCAGAGATTGGTGTACATGGCCTGAAGGACATTATCGGCCATACCGAACTCATCGAGGTGCATACCGATCATGCCACCGACAAGCAGAAGACCATCGACTTCGCAAGATTGCTCCACAAACCCGACACAGACAAGCCTCTCTACTGGGATCGTGGCCAGTTCACGAAGGTCAGCGGCGTGAAGGATGAGGACATCATCCAGTCTGCAACTCCTGCCATCGAGCAGAAGGAAGAAGTGAGCCTCGACTATACCATCCGCAACACCGACCGCGCTGTTGGTACGATGCTCTCAGGTGTGATTGCCAAGAAATATGGCGAAGAGGGACTCCCCGACGGCACCATCCGTCTGAAGTTCAAAGGCTCGGCAGGCCAGTCGTTCGGTGCCTTCGCTGTGAAGGGCGTGGAAATGCGTCTCGAAGGCGAGACCAACGACTACTTTGGCAAGGGTCTCTCCGGCGGCCGCATCAGTATCTTGCCACCTGTCAGACGCAGTGCCGAATTCGTGGCTGAGGACAATATCATCGCCGGCAACACAGGTCTGTATGGAGCCACCAGTGGCGAACTCTACGTGAATGGCCGCGTGGGCGAACGCTTTGCTGTTCGTAACTCTGGCGCCATCGCCGTCGTTGAGGGTGCAGGCGACCACTGTTGCGAGTATATGACAGGTGGCCGCGTGGTGGTGCTCGGCAAAACTGGCCGCAATTTCGCCGCAGGTATGTCAGGCGGTGTGGCATACGTCTATGACCCCGACCACACGTTCGACTACTTCTGCAACATGGACATGGTGGAACTGGGACTCGTGGAGGATACGGTGAGCCGCAAAGAACTCCTCGAACTCATCCGCCAGCACTATCTCCACACAGGCAGTGCGCTTGCAGGAAGGATGCTCGACGATTGGAATCGCTACGTGGAAGACTTCATTCAGGTTGTTCCAATTGAATACAAGCGTGTGCTACAGGAAGAGCAAATGGCGAAACTTCAACAGAAGATTGCGGACATGCAACGCGACTATTAGCCCCCCACCCCCAAAGGGGGAGGGCTAACGCAATGTAGCCATCTCATAGTGAATATATCTTTTTTAATAATAAATTAAGGCCATCCCCCCCTATCTGAATGGCCTCCCCCTTTGGGGGTTGGGGGGCTTCAAAATGGGAAATCCTAAAGCATTTCTAACAGTGCCTCGCAAAGAGGCTGGATATCGTCCTGTTCACGACCGTATTCACGATTTTGGTGAGGTGGAACAGACACTAAACACAAAAGACCGACAGGAACAGGCAAGCCGCTGTATGGACTGCGGTGTGCCTTTCTGCCACTGGGCGTGCCCGCTTGGCAATAAGGCACCGGAGTGGAACGAGGCTCTGTACAAAGGTGACTGGGAGCTGGCATATCAGTTGCTCTCAGCCACAAACCCCTTCCCTGAGTTCACCGGACGCATCTGCCCGGCGCTCTGTGAGAAGGCCTGCGTGTTGAACCTCTACAACCATGAGCCCACGACCAACCGCGAGAACGAGTGCGCCATCGTGGAGGGAGCGTATCGTGAAGGCTATATCACAGTACACCACCCCGTAAGAAACGGCAAGCGCGTGGCTGTGGTGGGAGCCGGTCCGGCAGGTTTGGCGGCTGCCAATGACCTCAACCTGATGGGATATGAAGTGACGGTGATAGAGAAAAACGAGGCAGCAGGAGGTCTGTTGCGCTATGGTATTCCAAACTTCAAGCTGAACAAGGCCGTGATAGACCGCCGTATAGCCTTGATGGAAGAAGAGGGAATCACGTTCCGCTATGGAGAAACTGTTGAGAGTACTGAGATGATATCGCAGCTGTCAGAGCAGTATGATGCTGTCATAATAGCTACCGGCACTCCCACAGCACGTGACTTGAAGGCTCCCGGCAGGGAACTGCAAGGGGTGCACTTCGCCCTTGAGCTCCTCTCACAACAGAACCGCGTGCTGGCAGGCGTGGAGTTTTCGAAGGATGAGCGCATAACGGCAAAGGGCAAAGACGTGCTTGTCATTGGCGGTGGAGACACCGGAAGCGACTGTATAGGCACGGCGCACAGGCAGGGAGCGAAGAGCGTGACGCAGATAGAGATAATGCCGAAGCCGCCAATTGGACCAGAAGATCCGAAGAATCCGTGGCCGAACTTCCCACGTACATTTAAGACTACATCAAGCCACGAGGAGGGATGTACCCGCAGATGGAACATCAATACCCTTGAGTTCCTGGGCGAAAATGGCAAGCTGACGGGCGTGAAGGTACAGGAAATAGACTGGCAACCCAACCCCGAAGGAGGTCGCCCAATCATGGTGGAGAAAGGGAAGCCGGAGATTATCAAGGCCGAACTGGTGCTGCTGGCAATGGGATTCCTTAAGCCTGAGCATCCGGAATATCCGGGGAATGTGGTCGTTTGCGGTGATGCAGCATCGGGAGCGTCGCTCGTCGTGCGTGCTATGGCAAGCGGAAAGGAAGCGGCGAAGAAGGTGGATGTTGCGATAAAATCGCAACGCAATTAACGAAGGAAGGATGAATGAAGATAGAAGAGGGAAGAGGGAGAATGGAAGAAGGGTGAGGGAAGAGGAATGAGGGATGAGAGTTTGCTTGTTTATTTATAATGCGTAATTCATAATTATGGCATCTACTAAGTATATTTTCGTGACGGGCGGTGTGGTATCATCGTTGGGAAAGGGGATTATCTCAGCCTCGATAGGAAAGCTGTTGCAGGCTCGGGGATATAAGATAACGATACAGAAGTTTGACCCTTACATCAACATTGACCCCGGAACGCTGAACCCCTATGAGCATGGGGAGTGCTATGTGACGGCAGACGGCATGGAGACCGACTTGGATCTGGGGCACTATGAGCGCTTTACCGGCATCGAAACCACGCGGCATAACTCGCAGACCACAGGCCGAATCTATCAGGCTGTCATAGACAAAGAGCGTCGCGGGGACTATCTGGGGCACACGATACAGGTGGTGCCGCATATCACAGACGAGATAAAACAGCGCATCAAGCATCTGGCTACCATTGATGATAACGCCCCATCGGGAGCCCCGGACTTTATCATCACAGAGATAGGCGGCACAATCGGCGACATAGAGAGTGCCCCGTTCTTGGAGGCTATAAGGCAGTTGAAGTGGGAGTTGGGGCACGATGCCGTCTGTGTACACCTGACATACGTGCCCTATCTGAAGGCTGCAGGCGAACTGAAGACCAAGCCTACGCAGCATAGCGTGAAGGAATTGCAGTCTGCGGGCATACAGCCTGACATACTCATACTAAGGACAGAGAAGCATCTGGATGACAATCTGCGCAGCAAGGTCGCTGGGTTCTGCAACGTAGATCTTGAGTGTGTGATACAGAGCGAGGACCTGGACAGCATCTATGAGGTGCCTGTCAACATGCAGAAACAAGGACTTGATGCGGCGATATTGCGCAAGATGGCTATCCCCGTAGGCGAAACACCAAAGCTTGGACCGTGGAACAAGTTCCTTGAGCTGCGGCGCAAGGCAAAGGAAGTGGTGAGGATAGGACTTGTGGGTAAGTATAACCTGCAGGATGCCTATAAGAGTATCAGCGAGAGCCTGAGTCATGCTGCGACATATAACAACAGGCGATTGGAGCTCACCTTCATCAATTCGGAGCTGGAAGACCAGTCCGCATTCATGGAAAAACTGAAGGAACAGGACGGGCTGGTCATCTGTCCGGGCTTCGGGCAACGCGGTACTGAGGGCAAAATCCTCGCCGCTCAGTATGCCAGAGAGAATAATGTGCCGTGTTTCGGCATCTGTCTCGGCATGCAGATGATGGTGATAGAGTTTGCGCGAAACGTGCTGAACCTGCCTGATGCCAACAGTACTGAGATGAGCACCTACGTAAAGAACGGCGCTTGCAACAGCTCCGCTGCCC
>JAEEGG010023071.1_pt1 | contig 12188 bp, 11 predicted proteins | sample 9134161 | NCBI WGS metagenome assembly JAEEGG01 (sample SAMN16246543, study PRJNA631951) | gut metagenome | biome: gut microbiome; feature: rumen; material: CR-attached | host: Bos | place: Iran: Karaj | collected 2018-10 | reverse complement strand
TTGGATACCATTGGATTGCTAACTAATGTCCTCACGTGGTACACGTTGGACACATTTGGACACTATTGGACACATTTGGACAGAATTAAGAAACGGTAACATACAAAAAATGGACATATGGAAATAGTTAAGAAATGCGAATGGTGTCACAAAACATTCATTGCACAGATGGTTACGGCAAGATTTTGCAGCAGTAAATGCTGTGATCAAGCCTACAGGTACAAAAGAAAGATTCAATCAGGGAAATACACACCCGTAGATGGCAAAACTGACTTGAGTACCTTATCACGAAGAGTTGATGAACGTAAACGCTTCAAGGAATCTCTAAAGGAGAAGCAGTTCCTTTCTCCCTCAGAGGCAGCAAAGCTACTTGGCGTTTGCAGAAGTACCATCTACAATTATTTTTGGCAACATGAACTGAAGGCCAAGCAGTTTCGTGGAAAGACTATCATCAGAAGAAGTGACATCGAGAAACTATTCGATGATGCTCCATCCTACAAGAAGCGTGGCAATATGCAAAAGGGAAAGAAAACTCAAAATGAGTATTACTCCCTCAAAGAAATGATGGAGAAATTCAAGATCAGTAAGACAACTGTATCACGCAGATGCGAACAGTTTGGCATTCCCAAAATCGTTGAAGGAAGAAGGACTTTTTGGAGGAAAGAAGACGTAGATGTACATTTCAAAGAATTGCTTGTACAATATGACCTGAAGGATTGGTATAATGCCCAGCAAATAGAGGACATTTACGGAATGAAACGTTCCGCTCTAAACAAGTACGCCCTTCGGCATAATGTGCCACGCATCCAGTTTCAGAACATTACCTATTACTCGAAGAACCACATTGATAATCTCAAACGACTTACAACAATGCCGGACGACAACTACTACACCGTTCAAGACGTTGTCAAAAATAGCAGTTTCTCTACGTTTCAAGTTCGATATTATGCAAAAAACGAGAAACTGAAGGTCAAGAGAGTCAATAGGAAACTACTCATCTTGAAGACGGACTGGGATGCATTTGTTGCAAAATACCAGGCAAGTCATTTTTCTGAAGCTCCCAAACCGCAAGAACCAAACCCGTTCTACACCATTGATGAGATCATAGATAAATATAAGGTAAAAGAAACAACAGTCTATCGCATTGCCAAAGCCCAGAATATAGATGTATTCACTTTAGGGGATAAGAAATGTTTCCCTAAAGCAGCCGTTGACAACTATTTCATCAAGGACAATCCCATTCCAGAACTGACTGAATGGTACACTTGTGAAGAAATCCAAGCGAAATACGACATGACCTACAATCAAGTCGCTTCTTTCGTTTGCAAGCATCATATCCCTCGAAAGTATGTCGGCACAAAGCCGTACTACTCGAAGATGCATGTTGACAAAGAGAAGAACATACTCCAGCCTGAGGATGATTACAAGACCGTAGAGGAATTGATGAGCATGTATAAAATGACCATCCATCAGGTAAGAGAGGTTATACGCTTCTATCATGTACCGAAGAAGAAGTGTGGCAAGTACATCAAACTCAGTTTTCATGATTTCAACCGTATTATAGAGGAACGCAAGCAAGGTAAAGTACCAGCGAAATGTGATAACATACCTCAAGATCCATTGTCAGTATAGTTTATTCTCAGTTTATAGCAGTTTAAGGATATACTGACGATACACTCCCTAATTTTGCGCCCAGTTTTTCAAACAGAAATATAAACGATTAAACATTAACACATTATGAACAGAAGTAACACATGCACAAAGGTAACCGTTCGCCAAGCCAAGCTCAAAAACGGAATGATCTCACTCTATCTGGATTTCTATCCTGCAATCCGCAATCCTAAGACAATGAAAATGACTCGTCGCGAGTTCCTTGGCATTTATATATATGCCAATCCAAAGAATCAGATAGAAGATGAGTTTAACAAAGACATGCTCATGAAGGCCGAAGGTATTCGTTGTATCCGTGTACAGTCGCTTATTAATGAACAGTTCGGATTTCTCGACAAGACAAAGCAGAAGGCTGACTTTCTCGCTTATTTCAAAGAGAAAGGCCGTACCAAGCAACAAAAATGGGACATGGTGTACAAGCATTTTTCCAAGTACGTAAACGGGAAGTGTACCTTTGGAGAAATCACTATTGAACTGTGCAGAGGATTTCGCGAGTATCTTCTCAACGCACATCAGTTGAAACACACCCACCTGATGCTTAGTCAAAATTCTGCGGCCAGCTACTATTCCATCTTCAAAGAACTATTGTATATGGCTTATAGAGAGAAATGGCTGAATGAAAACATCAATGACTATCTCGACAAGATTGAGACTGTAGATGTGCGCAAGGAAACACTCACTCTTGATGAGTTGAAGAAACTAAATCAGACTCCCTGCAAGATTCCTGTGTTGAAGCAGGCTGCACTATTCTCTTGTCTGACAGGATTGCGTGTAAGTGACATACTCAGGTTGAGCTGGGACAATATTCGCATTGGTAGTGATGGTGGTTATGTTATTCAATATCGTATTAAAAAGACTGGTGCAGAAGAAACACTCCCTATAAGTGAGGAAACCTTGGAATTTTGTGGTGAACGCAGTACAGGCAAGATTTTCAAGGGACTTCGTTATAGTATAGTCGGCTACAACTTAAAAGAATGGCTGGAGGCTGCCGGTATAGACAAGCACATTACTTTCCACTGTCTTCGTCACACTTTTGCTTCCCTTCAGGTAAGTATGGGATCCCCCATCTACACTGTATCAAAGATGCTTGGTCACAAGAATGTGACTACAACCCAAATATATGCAGATTTGAACGATGCCAACAAGCGTAAGGCTTCCGAGCTCATTTCTCTGAAATAGTCATCAAAAGACATCATTAACAATCAAGCCATATCCTTCTTATTTTCATAGTTTTACGGAAAGAAGGATAAGGCTCGATTTCCTTATTGAAAAGTTTATTTTTCGCATCAAATATTACTCGTTATCAATAATAATTAGTACCTTTGCACCCAGTTTTTAGGATAACAAGTAATGAGTATTGACGAATATTTTCACAAGACGCTGTTTGCAAGCATCATTGTTGGGCCTGCTCTGGCAATGACGCTGCCCTTGGCATACTGGGTTCAATACCAGCACATGTTGCTATTCCCAAGTCTACTCTACTATGTAGTGGCTACTGCATGTATCTCTGCTATGTTACACTTCTTCCTATACGTTGTACCAGATAACTGGCGTAAACGAAAGAAAAAGATGAAGCACGCAGAACTACTGATGCTCCCCTATTACCCATCTAACACATCAAGAGAAGAAAATAGTCCCACAATCATCTCCAATACAGCTGAACCTATTATAGAGAAAGAACCTGTTGAAGTAACAGAGCCTATTATATATAATAAGGTGAAAGAGGAACCTCCAACTCTTTCCCCTTCAAGCCCCAACGCAATTAATCAAGCTCAACAAGAAGAGTCTACAAAGTACAAGAATCTCTTTTATGCCTTTGTTGATAAACACGTTAAGGGAATTATACCAGATGAAGATGCCAATATTCTTTTGGATGATATTTACCTCGCTGTAGATAATCGGTTGTTGGATTTGAACACAACAGGACTAAAGCCACATCTTCCATATACAGTTAAGGCCACATCAAAATTCTCGAGCCTCGTTACGGAAGACATCTATCACATTGGTTTTGTCGTGAAGTTCTTCCTCAAAAAACGTAATGAATATGGTGCAGCCTTCATAAAAGAAGTATTTCCTCATCAGCTTAAAGACGTAGAATTCAGCACCGTTGCAACAAAGTTGTCTTCAAGCGAATCGAAGAATCTATCTATCCCAATTCCAGAAGTATGTTGGGGTGACAACCACAGTATATCGAAGAAATTCTGCGGTCATATTACAGAAGAACTTATCAAGCAGATATAATCAATAATCACTGGGAATAAGCTTAATAGTATAGTTTATTCCCAGTTTATTTTAGTTTATAGCGGTATAAGGATATACCATTGATAAACCCAGTTCCTTTGCAGCGATGTTCCACTAAAGGGACTGGATTTATCATATGTTAGAAGAAGAAATAAAAAATCTGACTGAGCAAGTCAATCAACTCACTCAATTCGTTTTTGAGTTATCGAAAATGATTACTCCATGTGAGCAATCATCAGTATCTAACCGTCATGTCCTCACTGACATTGAAGGAGCCATGCGTATTACCGGCAAGGCAAAGCCCACCATCTACGCCAATGCCCGTAAAGGTATCATCCCCCATTACAAAAGAGGTAACAAACTCTACTTCTACGAGGATGAACTCTACAAATGGATTGAAGGTGGCAAGCAAGACTGCTATGGCATCAATTCTGAAGAGATGCTCAATGAGATTCGCCAGCAAATTCGCCACCTGCCCAGTAGTAACCGCTAATCGTTGACGTATGATTAACAAGCTATGTTTACCCTTTGAGAGCTTGAAAGTGGAGATTCAAGACATCATCAAGAACTTTGCCGACGTCTATCAGTGTGATGCTGACATTATCGTGTCTACCATCTACGCTATTGTGAGTATTGCCGTCAACAAGTCCATCAAACTGTTTGACGGCAAATACACCAACTATCCCTCTATGTGGATATGCCATGTGGCTCCCAGTGGTAGTAACAAGAGTGCGCCAGTGAAGATGCTATTCAAGCCAATCAACGAACTAAATGAGGAAGCGGTGGTGGCTTACTATGAAGAACTTCGACATACAGACAAGGACGATAGCAACAAGCCTAAGCCTATCTGTAAGAAACTGTCACTAACCGACACTACCCCCGAAGCTATTTACAAGGCACTTTCCTTTATGCCGCAGATGGTTTATCGTGATGAGATAAAGGGCATGATTGATGACTTCGACCGCTATAATCGTAGCGGTATCATCAGCAATATGCTCTCCATCTGGGATAGTACCAGTTTCTGCATCGACCGCAAGACTGAAGACCCAACCTTCATCCGAGAGCCATTCTTGGACATACTTGGTGGCATTCAACCAGGGCTCTTGAAATCAACATTCGGTAATCCGCAGTTGATGATTAGCGGATTTAACCAACGCATTCTTTTTGTCTATCCCGATAAGCTTCCTGTCACCTACTATTCCGATAATCTGCTCAGTGAAGCCATCATGCCCTACTGGACAAACTTCGTTAGAGATCTGATGAAGTTAGAACCAACTACGCTATCTCTTTCCCCTGAGGCTAAAGACTTCTATTGCACTTACTATAACATGCTGCAAGACAAGAAGTCCTCTTCTGATGACTATATGCAGTACGTCTATAGTAAGTTCCAGATTATCATCCTACGCTGGTCTATCGTTACTCACCTGCTATGGGAGAAAACTTTCGAATACTATCGCAAAGACACTATCTCAGGTGATGAAATGTTACAAGCTATTCAGTGTATGAACTACTTTGAGAGTGGAGCAGAGAAGGTCTATCATGAGATTAGTGGAGGAATGTATCAGGGTTTCACCAAAGAGCAAAGCCTACAGATACTCTATAACACCTATAAGGGTGAAGTAAATCTGCAGAAGTTGGCCGATGCGCTTGGCTGTTCTCGTCAATATGTAAGCAAGGCTGTCAACAAGAAAGACCCGAGTTGACAAGTTGCGCCAAATTTTCAAGTTATGTCTTGGTTATCAGTAATATACACAAGAATAGGCCGCAACTACGCAACATTTGTGACAAATATGGCCGACATAAGCCCTCCGCAGGAGTTCCCTGTCACTCTTCCTTAGAAGGGTGATAGCCCACTAGCACCCTAAAGAGTGCAATGGGCTCAGGGAAGCATTCCCTAAGAACCTTTCCACAAGGGCTTCGCCCCTTGACCCCATCTTTTGAAGTAACAATCATAAGATCAAACATGCACTATGGCTAAGACATCAATACATTTCGTCCCAGTAAAATCTGGGAGTGAGATACACAATCTCCGTGAGAAAGAACTTGATTACGTGATCAAAGAACTCACACCAAACAACGAGCACTGGGTTGATCCTCGATACGAAGGTCAGACCTTGGCAGATATTCGTAAGGAAATCGCAGACCGTTATCAGACTCATGTAGGTCAGAAAATGCAAGCAAAAGCCGCTCCCATCCGTGAAGCAGTCATCGTTATCAAGCCTGATACCACAATGGCAGATCTCCAACTATTGGCAAAGCAACTTGAAAAGGAGTTCGGCATCAAATGCATTCAGCTTCATATCCATCGTGATGAAGGCTTTAGCAAGGATAATCCAGATCCCTCGAAGTTGAATCTACATGCTCATTTTGTAGCAGACTGGACACATGCCAATGGAACGTCATTGCGCCTGAATCCACAAGACACCTCAAAAATGCAGACTATTGGAGCCGAATGTCTCAAGATGGAACGTGGTAGTAGTTCTAACGTAAAGCATCTCAATGCAGTACAGTACAAGGAGAAAAAGGCTCTTGAGAATATCTCTTCCCTAAGGAAACTGGTCTATAAGTCATTTCTCTCCCAAAATGCCAAGAATGCACTCTATAAGAAGATAGACCAACTCGTTGAGGATCTTAAGGCTGACCCGATGAACATCCAACTTCAGCAACAAGTAGAGCAACTGACTGAAAGAATCACTCAACTACAGGCAGACATCGAACGTCGTAAACAACAACGTGAACAGGATCAGAAAGCCATATCGGCTTTAAGGGAAGAAAACATGCAGCTGCGCCAAAGCAATGAAAAGAGTACCGCCATCAACGAGAACCTGCGAAAGGAAAATCTGGAATTGAAACGCAAGGCTTACCCAGAGCGTAATGTCCTACCCTCCTTCATTGACATAGAGGCTACCCGTATCTATAAAGACAAACAGGGAGCATGTCACATCACAATGAAGTTTACTGGTTGCCACAAGGAATTTAACGAGGCTATGAGTAACGAGGACTTTACAACATTCAAGAACGGAGACTTGACAAAAGAAGAAGTTATCGCCAAATATCATAAGTCCCGTATCGAGAGTTATATTCGCAAAGAGTTTTCAAAACCTGAGAAACGCTCAGCTGCTGTTTCCCTCATAGAGAAGACCATCTTCAGCTATATGAAACTCTACGCCAGTTCAACTTATGTCCCTTCAGCTAATGGTGACAATATCCCTCGTAAACGAAGGAATTATGATGACATTGACGACATGAATGAAGAAGAACACAAAGGAAGAGCATATTAAGCCTATACTGTCCACGCCCCAAGATGGACGAGACTATAATTTCGTCCATCTTTCTTACTGTTTGTAAATCCATTTTTCATCATAGTTAATAAACAAATCCTAATCTTCTCTATTCTCATTAATCTTTATCAAATCTGAAAGTAACAAATGGCAAAATTAAAGAAAACCACAGTAAATAATGTTGTTTTGCGACCTATTTAATCAATTATTACTTAAAAATAAAACATGAAGAACAAAAATTTAGGCTGTTTGAAGAATTTTGTGTATCTTTGCAACGTGTTTTTGAACACATGACTTATTGAAAAACGAAGCGTTATGCTCGACTTGCTGACGGAAATGTGAGAAACTTCCAATGAACTGCAAGGACGGTGTATCGGTTCGCGCGTATAGCGTGGGCTGGTTACTCCTTCTCAGTTCAAGGCAATTCTCACAGCCTCCGTCAGAAGAAGTGGCAAATCAGCGCCACGCTTCTACGTACTATTAACTGTCCTAAATCGGTGCTGATGGGACGCTGATTGTTAGGAATGGCTATGGCTGAAATAAAGTTTCCGGTTACTGCACTTGAAAATGAAAGGTTTCAAGTTGTTGTTGATATGTCGCTATACGCAAAAGAATCTCTCGTCGCTACTTGCTACAAGTTTACTGACCGATTCTACATCCATCAGCAAACAGATGGTGGCAACGTTATTGTGGTATTTGAATCAAAGGATGGCAATGCTGTTTCGGATTCCATCGTCAAGGATTTCTGCAATGAGCTTATTGACCAGCAGGTTCGTTATAACACGAATCAGCAGTTTGGCCATATTCGTGATTTGATAGTTGAGGAAGCATTTAAGCCTGTTAGTAAATGAAGAAGATTGTCTTGCTTGTGGCTTCAATACTTGCCACATTACATTCTATTGCAAGTCGGAGTAGCAATGATTCTAGTAATCCATTGATTTTGTCACCATCTGATGGGATTTATAATCATGGGTCGCATGCATCTCACCGATCGCATTATTCTGCACCCGTTAGTCAGACAAGTAGAGTTTCCAGCAATCCCCCGACTACCCAACAAACATCATACTCCACGAAGGTAGAGTTAGATTCATTGGGTGAACTCTCTGAAAAACAGAAAAAGTATGCTATAGAAAAAGTTTCTACCGATTGGAAAGAAAACAAAGAAAAGTTGCATTTGAAAGCCGCATGTTATGCTTATGTATTATCTATCAAAACACAGAATGTATCAAAGGTTACTTCTGAAAAGCAATTCCCAGAAAAACCCAAATCCATTTATCTTGAATTTACGAATGGCAATTGGTATGTAATTCCTCTTTCTGCTGGAGAATCTGTCATTCGTGGTACTTCTTCGAGTTTTATCGAGGTGTCAAAAAGCGATTGGATGTCTAAACTCACTAAAATGCGATAAAAAATGTACCAAATATTACCATTCCACTTTGCCCGTTTCAACGAATCGGAGTACTTGCTGACAAATGATGTCGGCGAGTATATCTTTCTTGGGAATGAGAACTTCGAGAAGTTCATCAACATGGAGCTTGATACGAAATCCGAGGTGTTTCAAGACTTAGCATCAAAGCAAATAGTCACGACAGACAATGTGGAAGATGTTGTGAACATGCTGGCAACAAAGTTCAGAACGAAGAAGAGCATCCTGCGTGATTTCACAAGCCTGCACATGGTAGTGCCGACACTTCGATGTAATTCTAGTTGCATCTATTGCCAGGTAGCACGAAAGAATATGGATGACCACGAGGCTGATATGACGAAACAGACAGCCAAGAATGTAATAAAGACCATTTTCCAGTCACCATCACCTTGCATCAAAATAGAGTTTCAGGGAGGTGATCCATCGACATATTTGGAAATGGTGAGGTACATGATTGAAGAAGCGGAGTGGCAAAATCTCTTCAAAAAGAAAGATCTCAGTTTTGTTATCTGTACCAACGTCACCCTGCTTACTCCTGATGATGTGAAGTATTTGAAGAAACATAAGTGCGACATATCAACTTCTCTTGATGGCCCGAAGGAACTTCACAATACTAATCGTCCTTTGCAAAATACGACGCATACACACGAGAAGTTTGAGGAGAATATAAAGATGATTCGTGATATTTGCGGCAATGACAGCGTTTCTGCTCTGATGACGACATCGAAATACAGTCTCGGACATTTCAAGGAAATCATCGATGAGTATGTGCGTATGGGCTTCAACAACATTTTTCTCCGTGCGCTGAATCCATATGGCTTTGCCAAACAATACAAAGATAAGATTGCCTATCCTGTAGAAGATTTCATCGAGAACTTCAAAGAAGGATTGGACTACATCATTGAATTGAACAAGCAGGGGACATTCTTCATAGAGGGATATGCCGCTCTGCTATTGAAACGAATTCTAACTCCATTCGCAACGGGATTCGTGGACTTGCAATCACCTGCTGGCGTTGGTATTGCCGGCGCTATTTACGATTGGGATGGCAATGTCTATGTGGCCGATGAGGGCAGGATGCTTGCACGATTCAAAGACTACTACTTCAAGTTGGGCAATGTGAACGAAGACAGCTATCAGTCGATGTTCAACGGCGAAAAGTTGCACCATATCATCGAGAATGCTTGCACGGAATGTTTGCCGATGTGTTCAGAGTGTGTATTCCAGCCCTATTGCGGTGCTGACCCTGTGCGTAACTATTCTGAACAGGGTGATATTGTGGGACATCGGCCTACGAGCGATATGTGCAAGAAGAATACTGCTATCATGCACTACTTGTTTGAGTTGCTGAAAAAGCATGACCCAGAGATAAACAGAATATTTTGGTCTTGGATAAATTGATGAAGTATGAAACAGATTAATGGCACTCCAATCAATATAGAGTCAGATGTCCTTGGCCGTATAACACTGAAGGGCAAGAGTTTTTTTAACCGTAAGGATGAGATTCTTGTCAAGGTTGACGCAACAAGTGTGCCATCTGGCTATTCTGCTGTAATTACAAATAGCGAAACTGTCAATGGGTACAAACCTTGCGTTGGAAATGTGCAAACACTTGATGAATTTAACGAGGGTGACGTGGTTTTGATAAACAAGCAGGGTGAGATAGTCTTCTTGTACGAAATCAAGTCTATGCACAACGCTATCTTTGCCACTGAACGATGCAATCATCGTTGCATTATGTGCCCACAGCCACCGGTTGCTGAAGAAGAAGATAAAACGCCTTTTAATCTCAAACTGATTTCTCTCATTGATAAGAATACCGTTGAAGTTGGTATAACTGGTGGCGAGCCGACTCTAATTGGGGATAAGCTATTTGAACTAATTAGGCAGATTCAAAAATATCAGCCCCATGCTGGTATAAGCCTCCTAACCAATGGTGTAAAGTTCGCTGATAAAGAATACGCGTTGAAACTCGCCTTGTGCAAACATCGTGATTTGCAGATTGATGTGCCAATTTTTTCGGATATTGCCGATGAACATAATCGTATCGTAGGTGCCAAGACGTTCTATAAGACAGTCCAAGGACTTTACAATCTTGCACTTTTTCATCAGCGAATTGGTTTGCGTATTGTTGTGCACAAGCAGACATACAGGCGTTTGCCCCAGTTAGCTGATTATATCTATCATAATTTCCCATTCGTTAGCCAAGTCGCATTCTTGCAGATGGAAACGACAGGCAATGCGAATACGAATCTTGACGAATTATGGATAGACCCATATGATTATAATGAAGAGTTAAAGCAGGCTGTCCTATTGTTATCTAATCGTGGCATCTGCACTCGAATATATAATGCTCAACTCTGTGTGTTACCTCATGAAATAAGGGAATTTGCAGTCAATGCTATCTCAGACTGGAAAGACACCTATCTGCCAGAATGTGAAGGCTGTAAACTGCGTGAGAAATGTGGTGGGTTGTTTGAATCGAACCAAAAGCACCACAGTATACACATCAATCCTAATTTAGAAGACATCACGGCTTCGGCCTGTGTCTAGTGATAGTTCATTTAATGTTTAACAGTTAAAAAAGGAGGTTCAATGAAGAGATTACTATTTCTTTTTGTCTCTGCCCTTCTTGCTGGAACCACGTATGCTTCGAACCTGAGCAAGGATGTAATTGCGATGGTGACGAACAGCAGCCCGGTTTCTATCACTGAGCAGGGACAATCACTGATCCTGGAGCAGCCTTCGAATGTACAAATGGATGCAAATGGGCATTATTCGCACAGTTCGCATTCGTCTCATTCATCGCACAGCTCTCACAGTTCGCATTCGTCTCATTCATCGCACTACTCAAGTAGTTTCTAAATGAGCGAAAATGCCTTCTCTAAAGTTAGGATGCCATGGTTTGCCATGACATCCTTTCTTTTTTGTTAGTGTATCCAAAATAATTATTCATATGTAGATTCTATCACCATGCGTTGAGAACTACCTGCAGGCCTTTGTTTATTAAACATCTCCTCAACGTTTAAGAACCATTTTCCACCAGACTGAATTGGCATGTCTTTTAAGACAAGATAAACACTATAGGATAGTGGCCCATAAAATTTATCGTCTCGTTTGATTTCTCTATTTACTTGGTAAGAACGGCAGGCTTCCATCATCACAATGTTAGACTTTGCTGGCTCTTGTGTTATGGGATAGTGCTTTACCGTATTCAGTTTTGCAACGAATTGTTTATCATTTTTACTGATTCCCATAATACTACCTCTTACGGGTGCTTCATCATCGTCTTCCTCTCCTCGAAATTGTTCACCAGCATGACAAGCATCCATAACAACATAAAGAGCTCCAGAGGGTCCCAACTTAACACGCAATTGTTCTAACAATCCATTAAGAGTGTCATCAATGAAATGCTTATCTCCTTCGTACACTCCTTGGATGTATTTTTCTCCTGCATCATATGGGACAAAAGCTTCATCCCAACCATCAGCTTCATCTCCGTCATAGTCTTCTACAGGTTGTCCATGTCCAGAGAAATGGATATATACTATATCGGCAGGCTTGCTTTG
>JAEEGG010023065.1_pt1 | contig 12189 bp, 8 predicted proteins | sample 9134161 | NCBI WGS metagenome assembly JAEEGG01 (sample SAMN16246543, study PRJNA631951) | gut metagenome | biome: gut microbiome; feature: rumen; material: CR-attached | host: Bos | place: Iran: Karaj | collected 2018-10 | reverse complement strand
CGATGCCGTTCTGGAAGAGGTCGTTGATGGCGAACGCGAAGCAGCTCTCCAGGGCTGCGGAGGAAGAGAGGCCGGCGCCGATGGGCACATCGCCCGCAAAGACGGCATCGAAGCCCTCCACGCGACCGCCGCGCTTGATCGTCTCCCGGCAGACACCGAAGACGTAGCACGCCCACTGCTCAGCGGGTTTATCTCCCTCTTCCAGGCCGAAGCCCGTCGCGGCGTTCCTGTCGACGGCGAAGAGGTTCACGGTCTTCGTGCCGTTGGGGCGGATTTCCGCCACGATGCACTTGTCGATGGCGCCGGGGAAGACGTAACCGCCGTTGTAGTCCGTGTGCTCGCCGATGAGGTTGACGCGGCCGGCCGCGGCATACAGGGTGCCGCCTTCGCCGTAGAAGGAGAGGAATTTCTCGTGAATGGTGCTGAGCATGTTGTCCATGGTATGTGGTTTTAAGATTTTGTCGCAACCACAAATTTATCAATAATAAACGATAAAGACAACAGGCAGGTGGTCGCTGACGCCGCCCGTGTAGCGCGGCCCGACAAAGGTCCGCCGGGGCTTCATGCCGCCGAAGGCCTTGTCCTCCTCCAGCAGCAGCGGGTCAGCGAAAACCTCCTCCCGCACGCGCGGGAAGCCTTCGGCGAAGCCGCCGTCGATCTTCTCCCAGCGCCCGTTGTACTTGATCGTCCCGGCGCCGCTCCCCCACAGATCCTCGTTGAAATCCCCCACCGCCAGCGTGCGCGGCTGCCCGGCGGCGTGCAGCGAGTCCGTCAGGGCGCGCAGCCGCGCCTGCGCCGCTTCCCGCCGCTCCGCCTTGCCGCCCAGCTGCGAGGGATGATGGTTCACCAGGATGGCCAGGCGGTCGAACTCCGCCAGGAGAATGTCGCGCGTGGCCATCACGCCGCCCGCGCTGTCCGGGAGGTGCTTCGGCGTGCTGACGCGCACGGGAAGCGTGGATTCGCGGCAGAGCAGCGCGCAGTCGATGCCGCGGTGGTCGGGGGAGTCGTAGTGGACGATGCGGTAGTCGAGCTTGCGCAGGGCCGTCTCGCGCGTCAGCCGGCGCAGCACGAAGGCGTTCTCGACCTCCGCGAAGCCGACCGCGTCCGGCAGCCGCCCGTAGCGGTCGGCGATGCGCAGCAGCGTCTTCGCGATGGCGTCGCATTTGGCCTGAAAACGGCCTTTCGTCCAGTATTGGGGCTTGCTCTCGGAATGGTAGCTGAAGAAGTTCTCTACGTTCCAGAAAACGACCAACAGCGAGTCCTGTTGGGAAAACGCGCGGGGACAGAAGCCCAGCAGCAGGGTCAGTATAATCATAGTCCGTTTCATGGTGCTAATATAACGAAAAATCCCGCAGTTTCCTGCGGGACTTTTCGGCTTCTGGCCGGAACGGCTAGAAGAAGCGCTCTCTGTTATCCTTGACGTTGTCGTACTCCTGCATGACCGGGAGGATCATCTGGGAGAGGTACTGGGCCTTCTGCGTGGCCAGGTTCTTGGCGTCAGCCTCGCTGTAGAAGCTGCCCTGCGCCTTGTTCGCCACACGCACGACATAGGTGCCCATCACACCGTTCACCGGGCCGTAAATCTCGCCTTCCTTCGCGGCGGCGATGGCGCCGATCAGCGCCGGCTCCACGCTGGAGGAACCCAGCGAGAGGGCGTCGCGGTGCTCGACGGTCACGCCGAGGCGCTCGGCAATCTCCTCAAGGGAGGAAGCACCGGCAATCTGCTCGGCCACCTTCTTCGAACTGGCCTCCTGCTGCTTCTGGGAGAGGAGCAGCTGGTAGATCTGGGAAGCCACCTTCTGCACGGAAGCGTAACCCTCCTTGTTCGCCTCCTTGACGGCGGCCACGAAGAAGTAGTTGTTGTCCACGGTGATGATGTTGGAGGACTTGCCGGGCTTGTTGTCGAAGGCCCAGCGGGTCACTTCCTTGGCGTTGTCGATGGCGCCGTAGGCGGCCGTCGCCTCGGTGATGGTGGCCTGGTGGGAGTAGACCTTCGTGGAATCCAGGGCCTTCTGGTAGCCTTCATAGGTGCCGCCGGCGAGGGTGGCGAAGGTGTTGGCCTGGGAATAGAAGTTATTGAAGGTCTCCTTGCTGGCCAGGGCGGTCTTCTCGAGGATCGCGACCTGCTTCTTGGCCACCGGCTTGGTCTTGTTGCTCACGAGCACGACATGGGTGCCGTACTGGGTCGTCAGCACGTACGGGGTGCCCACCTTGGCGTCGAAGACATCCTCGAAGCCCGGGATCATGTAGGTCTGGGTCATCCAGCCGATGCTGCCGAGTTCGCCGTCAGCGGCGGAACCCTGGTCGGCGGAATAGGCGGCGGCGAGGTTGGCGAAGTTGCCGCCCTTCTTGAGGACGTTCACCAGGCTGTCAGCCACGTGCGCGGCGTTGTCGCCCTGCAAGAGGATGTGCTTGACAAAAGCGGAGTCCGGCATCATCTTGCTGGCCATCTCGCGACCCGCGAAGAAGCTGGTGCCGTCGGTCACGATCTGGGTGAGCTTGTTGCCCCCGAAGATCTGGTCGTCGAGCTCGGCGTTGACCGTGGCGAGCTCACCGGCCTTGTACCAGTAGTTGTCCAGGCCGCGCTCGGAGTTCTTGAGCAGGAAGGCGCGCATGTTGTCGGTCGTGGCGAACTCGTCGAATGCCTCGCTCATCGCGGTGCTCGCGGCGGCGATGTCCTCGGAGGACGGAACCACCTCGAAGACGACATACTCAATCTCGCGGTTGGCCTTCTGCTTGAAGATTTCCTTATGGGCCTTGTAGTAGGCGCGCACCTCGTCGTCGGAGACGGTGACGGTGCTGTCAATATCGTTCATCGGGTAGAACACCATGCAGTAGTCCACGTCGGCGGTGGTGTTGCCTTCCTTGACGGCCTGGGCGAGCTGCAGCGCGTTGTCGTTGCCGCTGGCGGTGAACAGGGCGCCGTACTTGGCATAGTACTGCTGGTTGTGGACGTTGTTCTGGATGTAGTTCCAGTAGGTGCGGAGCTGGCCGCTGTCGTCAGCGTCCACGTTCTGGATGAAGGCCTTCAGGCGATCCGCGGAGAACACGCCGTTCTCATCCATGAAAACGGGGTTCTGCACCAGGACCGGGGAAGCGTACTCCCCGCCCATCAGGGCCAGCATCTCGTCTTCACCGACAGTGATGCCCGCCTCCTTGGCGTTCTTCACGAACAGGTATTTGTCGAGCAGCTCCTGCCAGGCAGCGTTGCGGATCTGCTTCTGGCTTTCCTCGTCGCGGGTGGCGCCGAGGAGCTCGTTGATCGTCGTATAACGGTCCACGTCCGCCTGGAAATCCGAGTAGGAAATACTCTTGCCGGCGATCTGACCGACGTCATACTTGGAGGACATCGAGTTCAGGGCCGACTCCAGGGTGCTGGGATCGATAATGAAAGACAGGAGGGCCAGCGCGATGATGATCGAGATCGCGAGGCCGAACTTTACGCGTATTTTTTCAAGTACCGCCATGGTTATATAATTTTATAATTTTCCGTTAAGGGGCTGCGAAGATAGTTATTTTTTTGGAAACGGCCCAATAAAATTCACAGAATCAATGATTACGGCCGTGCTGTCCTGCACCACCACACCGTAGCCGTCGAACGGACGGTACAGGATGGAGTTGCGCACGTGGTCGTCGGAACGCATTCCGAAGCCCTGCAGGAAGCCCTGACGGGAGTACAGCTTGACATAGCAGTCCGTGTAAATCTCCCGTTTGGCCTGGTCCCAGTAGACCGTGTCCGTCTCCATCGTCTCCTGTTCGAGGACGTTGTGCATGATGACGTTGCCGAAGGCCTCCCAGATCTCGTCCCGGCCGCTCCTTTTGGGCACGATGTGCCGGGCGTCGTCCGCCACGATGATCGACTCGAGCAGGCCGTCTTCCGTATAGCCATAGACCGAAATCCCCTGCGGGAACGCGTCGTACGAGACGGTGTCCGCGTCGTAGTGCTCCATCAGGGGCGTTTCCATCCGCATCGAAACCGCCCCGTTGCGCGTCTGCACGGCAAAGACGTCGTGCGAGCGCTGCGTGGGCGTTTTGCTCAGGTCCAGCTTCTCCGCTTCGCCGATGCCGCTCCGGCAGGAAACGACAATGCTGGCAACCACGAACGTGATTGCCAGCACTTGATGTCCGAAGTGTCGCCGGGCGCCCAATTTATCTGGTGCGCACCGTCGTCGTGGCGCGCATGCCGCCGCAGACGACCGTGTAGGACTGACCCTTGGTGATGTCGTACATGAAGGCTTCCGCCGTCTCCGGGAAGTACACGCTGTACTGGCCGATGTAGCGGTTGGCCTCGTCCGTCAGGGACGGATCGGCGGCCTTGGCCTTGTTCATGTAGTCGCAGGCCACCCAGTACGGGGCGCGACGGGAAATCTCGTCGCCACCGCAGCGCGTGGAGCCCCAGATGTTGCCGATGAGGAAGTAGGCCTTACCGGCCAGGGCCTCGTTCTCGGCAGCCACCTTGCTGGCATACTCGAAAGCATGGGCGCTGTCTCCGTTCTTGAAGCAGAGCGTGGCGAGCTCGTAGGTCCAGTCGCCGGTCTTGGAGTCACCGGCCTCGAGACCGGCGATGGCGCTCTCCAGGTAAGAGATGGCCTCGGCATAGTTGCCGCGGGCGCCGTGCAGGCGGGACAGATAGTAGGAGCTGCTGGCGGAAGGATCCAGCTTGTTCATCGTGGTCACGGCCGCGAGGAAGAGGTCGTTGTTGTCGCAGTTCTCGGTCATGCTCATCGTCTTCACGATGGCCTGGGCGAGCTGCAGGTTGTCCGGATCGGCGGCGAGGCGCGGGGTGTAGAGCTCGATGAGGTTGTCGCAGCTGGCCACCTTGCTGCCGGCGAAGACGCTGCCCATGTCGTTCTTGACGCTGGCCACCTGCTCCTTCTCGGTGTCGTTGGCGGGAGCCATCTTCTCCAGGAGGTCGTTGTTACGCTGGTAGACGTTGATCACGCTCTCGGCATCCAGCTCACCGGCCTGAAAGAGGTCGATGGCGGCCTGCAGGTCATAGAGCAGGGTGGTCGGGCGAACCTTCTCCTGGACACGGCCGATGATGAACTCGAAGCCGTCATAGAGGCGACGGTTGTTGTCCTTGACGTAGTTGTGCAGGTCCTGACCCATGTTGTTGTAGGTGGTCAGGGCGTTGTTGGGATAGTTGTGGGCACGGGTCTCGTGCAGCGTCATCAGGGAGTCCACGAGCGCCTTGCGGTACGCGGCGTTGCGGGCGTTCTTCTGGATGAGGTGACGGAGCAGGGTCGTACCGTCGATGAGCATCGTCTGGTTGGCCGTCGGCGGGCAGAAGTGGTATGCCTGGCGCCAGCTGGGCAGGGCCTCATCGTAATTTTTCTGTTTGAAGTACTCCTTGTAGAAGGAAAGGTTGGTCACGCACTTGGCGCTGTCCGCACCATACTTACCCTGGGCGAAACCATTGGTTCCCAGGAACATGGCGGAAAGGGTCAGAATGACAAGAGTTAATTTTTTCATATCGCGATAGTTTTATTGTTATTCGTATTGAGGTTTACGGAACCAGATGTCAAAGAGGTTGAAGCCGATCGAAATGTTGACGTAGCGCTCGCGGATCATTTCCCCGCTCAGGGCTCCGCGCTGGCCCAGGTCGACGCCGATGGTGAAGCCGTTGTAGTTGTTCACGATCGGCAGGGTCACGCCCAGGGTGATGCCGGTGGAGGCTACTTCCTTACCGTTCAGCAAAAAGTATTCCTTTTTATGATATGCGCCCACGCGATAGGCCACGTGGTTGAAATAGTAACGGATGTCGTTTCGGTTCGGAACGATCTCGAAACCCGCGCGGAAGGTCTGCGCCACGGAGGAGGTGAAGAGGCTGCTCGCGGTGAAGCCGCGGGCGCCGTCCAGGCCGCTTGTGCGCCAGTCGGAGCGGGAATAGTCGAACGTGACCACCCAGCGGCCGCGCTCCTGGAAGGAGATGCCGACCGCGAGTTCGCTCGGGATCTCCACCTTGCTGTCCACGCCGAGATTGTCCATCTTGTAGTAGAGCGTGTCGGATACGGCGCTGCCGGCGGAGTAGCGGTAGGACTCCATCGTGCCTCTCAGCTTCACGGGCAGGGAATAGGTCGCGCCGACCGTGAGGGCGTGCTTGGTGCCGAGGGGCTGCTCATACTGGACGCCGAACTTGAAGCCGTTGCCCGTGATGATGCCCGTGGTGCCGTTCAGAACGCCGTTGTAGGAGGCGTCGTTGAACGTCGTCGAATACACCTTGTCGATCTTGCCGAAGTAGTAGTTCCACTGCACGCCGAGGGACAGGTGCTTGAAGAACGTCACGCCTGCGGCGGCGAACGCCTTGTAGATGCTGCCCGCGCCGGTGGCGGAGTAGGTGATGTTGCCGGTCTGGCCGATCAGTTGCGGGTCGGTGTAGTTGAAGCTGTAGCCGAAGCCCGTGTCGCTGTACGGCATGATGCCCACCATCATGGCGGACTTGCGCCAAATCGGGAAGGACATCGCCAGATCGTTGATATTGAAGGTGTTGCTGGCAGACTTGACGCCGGCCTGCTGGAACAGCTTGTTGTCGTTGTAGAGCGAGAAGTCGGCCATGAAGGCCAGGCTGTCGCGCGCCGTGACGGCGGCGGGGTTGATCAGGTTCAGGAAACGGTTGTTGCGCAGGGCCACGCCCGTGCCGCCCATCGTCTTGCTGTAGGCGGAGCCGGGCTGGGCCAGGTCGCCGACTCCGTAGATGGAGTACGGCGTGTAGGTACCCGTCGTCTGGCCGGACGCGGAGAATGCCGCGCCCGCCGCCAGCAGGACGGTCAGGATAGCGCTATGTAAGATTCTTCTTGACATAATCATCGGTTATCAAAGCCAGGCCCATCAAAACCAGATTGCAAACTGCAAATATCGAGTTTTTCATCTTCTTGGCAAAATAAATTGCATCCCCACCGGTGAAAATAATGATATTTTCCGGTCGGAGCCTGATGTAGCCTTCAATTTCAAACATTATGCCCGAAATGACGCCGGACTCGATCGAGCCCTGGAGCGACTTCCCTTCCGGGAGGATTTTTTCGGGCGTGTCCACCAGCGGGAGCGACTTGGAATAGCGTTCCAGCGCCTTGAAACGCGTCCGGCAGCCCGGCGACACGTTGCCGCCCAGGTAGCGGCCTTCGCGGCTGAGGAAATCCACCGTCAGCGTGGTGCCAAAGTCGAACACGGTCACGGGCTTGCCCCGGAACAGGAAGGCGGCGGCCACCAGCTCCGCGGCGCGGTCGTAGGACAGGTACTCCGGGAAATCCTGCCGGAGCAGCAGGTCCGTGTGCGAACGGTCCAGGATCAGCAAATGCCCGCAGCGCGGACGCAGAAGGGCTTCTTCTTCCGGCGTAACGCCCATCGCGGACGCCACCGTCAGCACCTCCGGGCGCTCCTTGTCCAGCAGCGAGAGCAGATAATCCATCATCTTCTCGCCCTGGTACCGGAAGGTCTTGCCGAGGGTGGTTCCCTCGGCCCAGGCCGCTTTTAGCGCCGTATTGCCTGCTTCTACCAGAAGATTTGCCATATCCGGGCAAATATAAGCATTTTATCGCAATTTACTTAAAAGGGTATGGGCGTCTTTGAGCGAAGGTACGCCCCGTACCACGATTTTGAGCTTGCTCTCCGCCTGCTTGAGCTCGTAGCGCGGCGATTCCGACGCCCGCTGCAGGATGGTCGCGAAGGTGTCCGACTTGTAGTACGGGGACATCTGGTTCGCGATGAAGAAGGCGATCAGCAGTCCGTTCTTGACGATGACTTTTTCGAAGCCCAGCCGCGCGCCGAGGTTGCGGATCTTGACCACCTCGAAGAGGTTACCGATTTCGGCGGGGAACTCGCCGAAGCGGTCGGCCAGCTGGGTGGCGAAACGGTCGATTTCCTTGTCCGAGGACATGGCGTCGATGGTCCGGTAGATGCGGATTTTCTCCGCCGTGACGTCGATGTAATCGTCGGGGATCATCGCCGGCTGGTCGGTCTCTACCGTGCAGTCCGTCACGAACTTACCGCGGTCGTTCTTCGGGATGATGCCCGCTTCGACGCCCAGTTCCTCCATCGCTTCCGCGAGGATTTTCTGGTAGGTCTCGAAGCCCATGTCCATGATGAAGCCGCTCTGCTCCGCGCCCAGCAGGTTGCCGGCGCCGCGGATGTCGAGGTCCTGCATCGCGATGTTGAAGCCGCTGCCCAGGTCGGAGAATTCCTCGATGGCCTTGAGGCGCCGCCGCGCGTCGTCGCTGATGCTGATCAGCGGCGGGACGATCAGGTAGCAGAAGGCCTTCTTGTTGGAACGTCCCACGCGGCCGCGCAATTGGTGCAGGTCGCTCAGGCCGAAGTTCTGCGCCTGGTTGATCAGGATGGTGTTGGCGTTCGGGATGTCCAGGCCGTTCTCGATCAGCGTGGTGCAGAGCATCATGTCGTAGTCCCCGCGGATGAAATCTAACATCTTGTTTTCCAACTCTTTGGATTCCATCTGCCCGTGCGCGACGCAAATTTTCATGTCCGGGATCAGGCGATGCAGGATGTCGTAGATGGCGGGGAGTTCCTCCACCTTGTTGTGCAGGAAGAAGACCTGGCCGCCCCGGTTGAGTTCGTAGTTGATGATGCTCCGGATTTCCTTCTCGTCGAAGAGGATGATCTCCGTCTGGACGGGAATGCGGTTGGGCGGCGGGGTGTTGATGATGCTTAGGTCGCGCGCGCCCAATAGAGAGAACTGCAGCGTGCGCGGAATCGGGGTCGCCGTGAGCGTGAGCGTGTCCACGGACGCCTTGAAGGAGCGGAGTTTCTCCTTCGCGGCCACGCCGAATTTCTGCTCTTCGTCGATGATCAGCAGGCCCAGGTCCTTGAACTGGAAATCCTGGCCGAGAATCTTGTGCGTGCCGATCAGGATGTCGATCTGGCCGGCGGCCAGGCGCTTTTTGATGTCGCTGATTTCTTTGGCCGTCCGCAGGCGGCTGACATAATCGATGTTGCAGGGCAGGTTCTGCAGGCGCTGCTTGAAAGTGTTGAAATGCTGCAGGGCCAGGATGGTCGTAGGCACGAGAACGGCCACCTGCTTGCTGTCACAAGCGGCCTTGAAGGCGGCCCGGACGGCGATTTCCGTCTTGCCGAAGCCGACGTCGCCGCAGATGAGGCGGTCCATCGGGCAGGTGTCTTCCATGTCCCGCTTCACGGCGGCGGTGGCCGTCTCCTGATCGGGCGTGTCTTCGTACATGAAAGAGGATTCCAACTCTTCCTGCAGGTAGGTGTCCGGCGAGAAGGCGAAGCCCTTGGACGCGCGCCGCTTGGCGTAGAGCTGAATGAGGTCCTTGGCGATATCCTTGACCTTGGATTTTGCGTTGTATTTCAGCGTGATCCAGGACTTGGAACCCAGCTTGTTGATGCGCGGCGCTTCGCCGTCCTTGGAGCGGAAACGGGAAATCTTGTGCAGTGCGTGCACCGACACGAACACCACGTCGCCGTCCTTGTAGGTAATTTTCACCACTTCGCGCATGCGCCCGAAGTCGTCGCGCAGTCGCACCAGGCCGCCGAACACGCCCACGCCGTGGTCGATGTGCACGACGTAGTCGCCGATATTGAAGGAATTCAGGTCGTTGACTGTCAGCTGCTCGCTCTTCTCGACCGTACGCCGCAGGTTCACGCGGTGGAATCGGTCGAAGATTTCGTGGTCGGAGTAGCAGCAGACCTTGTCCTGTGCGTCGATGAATCCGTTGTGGATGTTCTTGCCGCTCACAAACTTGGGCTGCAGACCGCCGTTCTGGACCAGGATGGAGCGGATGCGCTCCAGCTGCTGCTCTTTCTCGCCGTAGATATAGACCTGATAGTTGTTTTCCAGGTGGCTGCGAATATCCTCCGTAAGGAGCTCGAAGTTCTTGTTGAATGACGGTTGCGGAGAAATTTTGAACCACACGAAATCGTCTCCTTCGTAGGCCAGCGGCGGATCCAGGAATATGCGTTTAAACGGCTTCAGCGCCTGGAAAAAGGCTTGCTTGTGATACATATCCGAAGAGTCCAGCCAGATGAGGCTGTCCTTCGGGAAAATGTCCGTCAGCGGCTGCCCCTGCACTTCTCCGCCGCCCACGACGTCGGATACGATTTCCGCTTTTTCCACCTGCTCGCGGGACAGCTGCGTGTTGCAGTCGAAGGAATGAATCTGCTCGATTTCATCGCCCCAGAAGGAGATGCGGTAGGGGTAATTCTCTGAATAAGAGAAGATATCGACGATAGACCCGCGGATCGCGTACTGACCCGGCGCGGAAACGAAATCCACCTTTTCAAATCCTTTCCCGACCAAGGTTTTGATAATCTCGTCATGGGAGATTTCCTGCCCCTTTTCTATCTTGAAAACCGCCTCCTGGATGGCCTGGGTGGCCGGAATTTCTTCCGACAGCGCCTCCGGATACGTGACGATGACCAGCAAGTCAGCATCTCCGTAAGACAATATCTTCCCGATGGCGGAGGTGCGCTGGACGCCGAGCGAGGATTTATAGTTGCTCCGCTCCACGCTTTTTCCCGACTCGGGAAGGAAGAATACCCGGTCCCCTTCGATGAGATGATACAGGTCCGCCGCGCAGTATTCAGCCGCTTCCCGGTTCGGCAGGACGACGATCTGCATCCCCTTCTGAACTGTCTGGGAAAGGACAAACCAGCGGGCGGACAAAAACAGCCCGCGACAGAATACTTCCCGCGAGGTTTTTATTCTGTCACGAAGGAGTTCAGTGGATTTTGAACTTATCAACATGCTATGTAAAAAATCGGTTGAAAAGTATGTTGAAATCCTGTTTACCGCCGGATTTTTTCTGTGGATAAAATATACCGGACCGTTATCAACAACGGCGCACACATAAAATCAACAGACTTTTTAACGCTCCTCTCTTATTTTAAAAATTTGATAAATAATCACTTGATTGAGTTATCAACATTTCAACAACCCAAAAAGAAATAACAGATTTTCAAAATAAAAGAAGTATATTTGTATTCTAAAAGTCAAGCCCCTCGCATGCAGGAATTCGACCCTCATAACGCAAACGACTGCAAAGATAAGGAATTGGACGGAATTATCCGGCCCCAGGAGCTGGAAGATTTTACCGGACAGGGTGAAATCGTGTCCCGGCTTCGCGTCTATATCCAGGCAGCCAAAATGCGCGGGGAATCCTTGGATCACACGCTTTTCCATGGCCCTCCGGGCCTCGGCAAGACCACCCTGGCGCACATTATCGCCAATGAGATGGGGGTCAATATGAAGATAACTTCCGGTCCCGTGCTGGACCGTCCCGGCGACCTGGCGGGCCTGCTGACTTCCCTGGAGACGGGCGATGTCCTGTTCATAGATGAAATTCACCGTCTCGCCCCGGAGGTAGAAGAGTATCTCTACTCGGCCATGGAGGATTTCGTCATCGATATCATGATCGACAAAGGGCCTGGTGCCCGATCGGTCCGGATTTCCCTGAATCCTTTCACGCTCGTGGGTGCCACGACGCGCGCCGGCTTGCTGACCGCTCCGCTGCGTGCCCGATTCGGCATTACCGAAGGATTGGAATATTATGATACAGAGGATCTGGTCAAGATCGTCAAGCGCAGCGCCGGGATCCTGAAAGTGGAAATAGAGCCGGAAGCGGCGAAGGAGATCGCACTCCGCAGTCGCGGCACACCGCGAATTGCCAATTCCCTGCTGCGTCGCGTGCGTGATTTCGCACAAGTGATGGGGGACGGCCATATTGACCTGAAGATAGCGCGCTATGCGCTCGATAAACTGAATATAGACAAGCGCGGACTGGATTCTATCGACAATAAGATCCTCCGCACGATCATCTCCACCTTCAAGGGAGGCCCTGTGGGTGCCAACACGCTCGCGACGGCCATCGGAGAAGATCAGGGAACGTATGAGGAAGTGTATGAGCCTTTCCTGATCAAGGAAGGATTCATTGTCCGGACGCAGCGCGGCCGCGTGGCGACGGAACTTTCTTATAAACACATGGGGCTGGATCCCTATCAGAACAACGCCAATACGCTTTTTTGAGTAAAGTAACAATATATAAACACCTAACAATGTCTGACAAGTTAAATTCCAAAATTCCTGCAGGACCGCTTGAAAGCAAATGGACCCGGCGTAAGTCGGAAATCCGTCTGGTGAGTCCGAACAACAAGAGAAAACTTGAGATCATCGTGGTTGGTACCGGTCTGGGTGGCGCATCCGCAGCTGCTTCCCTCGGCGAA
>JAEEGG010023063.1_pt1 | contig 12190 bp, 10 predicted proteins | sample 9134161 | NCBI WGS metagenome assembly JAEEGG01 (sample SAMN16246543, study PRJNA631951) | gut metagenome | biome: gut microbiome; feature: rumen; material: CR-attached | host: Bos | place: Iran: Karaj | collected 2018-10 | reverse complement strand
TTGAAAACGGTTCTGAATCCGAGTTCCTTTCTGATGGCTCCCACATACTTCATTGAAGTGTGATATTTCTGCGCAAAGAAGAAGCACATTCCTACTTCGTCAAGCAGCTCGAGGCACTTATCGGGGCTCTGATCGATATTGACTCCCAGTGCTTCAAGACAGTCTGCGGTACCGCATTTACTTGAAGCGGCACGGTTACCGTGCTTAGCCACTTTCATTCCGCCTGCTGCGGCAACTAAAGCAGATGTGGTTGAGATGTTAAAGCTCTGTGCGTTGTCTCCGCCTGTTCCCACTATTTCGAAAAGATCGTAATCGCTCTTTACGGGAGTAGCATGCTCTCTCATGGCTGCCGCACAGCCTGCGATCTCATCCGTGGTCTCTGCTCTTGCGCTCTTTGTTGAGAGTGCGGCAAGAAATGCAGCGTTCTGCGTAGCGCTTGATTCGCCGTTCATTATCTCGTTCATTACTGCATATGCTTCATCGTATGTAAGGTCACCTTTGTTTACTATTTTTGCGATCGCTTCTTTAATCATGATTTAATTTTCCTCCGTTTTATAAGTTAAGAAAGTTGCTGAGAATCGTTTTTCCGTCGGGTGTGAGTATCGATTCGGGATGGAACTGAAGTCCGTATACCGGATACTCTTTATGGCTTACCGCCATCACGTCGTTTTCACCGGTCAAAGCGGTGATCTTAAGTTCTTCCGGGATCGTATTTACGTCCGCCGCAAGTGAGTGGTATCTCGCCACCGGTATCTCTTCCTTTAATCCTTTAAACAAAGGACAGCTCTTATCGAGTTTTGCTATGGATTGTTTACCGTGCATTAGCTTTGATGCGTAAGTTACAACCGCGCCGTATGCCATGCATATCGCCTGATGTCCGAGACAGACACCGAGTATGGGAATGTCTTTTCCCAGTTTCTTTATTACTTCGATTATCACTCCCGCGTTCTCGGGTCTTCCGGGACCGGGTGAGATTATTATCTTTTCGGGCTTAAGCGCCTTAATCTCTTCGACGCTGAGCTCATCGTTTCTTATTACTTTGATATCGGGATTAAGTTCTCCTATGTACTGGTAAAGGTTGTAGGAGAAGCTGTCGTAGTTGTCTATAAGTAAGATCATAAGTCGTCCTCCTGTGCCAGTTCCAATGCTTTAAGAGAAGCTTTTGCTTTATTGAAGCACTCTTCAAATTCTTTTTCGGGAACCGAATCTGCCACGATGCCCGCACCGCTTCGTACAAACACCTTTCCGTTTTTCTTGTAAGCGATCCTTATGGCGATACATGTATCCATGTTTCCGGTGAAATCTATGTATCCGATCGCTCCGCCGTAAATACCTCTCTTATCGTTTTCAAGTTCACCGATGAGCTGGCATGCTCTGATCTTTGGTGCTCCCGAAAGAGTTCCCGCGGGAAGAACCGCTTCTATGGCATCCAGTGCGTCTTTATCATCCGCGATCTCGCCTCTTACCGTGGAGCCTATATGCATTACGTGTGAGAATCGCTCGATGGAATGAAGTTTCTCAACCTTTACCGTACCGAACTTGCTTATCTTTCCAAGATCGTTTCTTCCAAGATCCACAAGCATGTTGTGCTCGGCCAGCTCTTTCTCATCCTGTAAAAGTTCTTCTTCCAGTTTAATATCTTCTTCATCAGTCTTTCCTCTCGGTCTTGTGCCGGCAAGAGGAAATGTATGAACGACACCGTCCTCAAGTTTAACGAGGGTTTCGGGAGAAGCACCTGCAACTTCAACGTCCGTCCCCGAGAAGTAGAACATGTAGGGTGAAGGATTGATCGTTCTCAACACCCTGTATGTGTTGAGGAGACTTCCTTCGAAAGGAGCCGACAGTCTGTTTGAAAGAACTATCTGGAAGATATCGCCTTCGTAGATGTAACGCTTTGCTTTCTCAACCATCTTGCAAAACTCTTCCTTCTCAAACAAGACGCTTACCTCACCCTTAAGTTTTCCGCCCGGCTCTTCTTTCTTTTTACCGTTACGGATGAGTTCTTTCATGTTGTTAAGTTCCATGACCGCTTTGTTGTATCCGACTTCGACGTCGTCAAGCTTCATGTTTGCTATAAGAATGATCTTTTGCTTTAAGTTGTCGAAAGCGATTATCTTATCAAAGAGCATTAAGTCGATGTCTTTGAATGCCTCGGTATCGTTAAGATTAACCGTTACCGTAGGCTCGCTGTACTTAATAAAGTCAAAAGAAAAGTATCCTACAAGCCCGCCCGTAAAAGGAGGTAGATAATCAAACCGGGGGCTTGTGTATTTGGCGAGCATGTCTCGCAGAAATTGGGAGGGATTATCGGTCTTTATCTCGATATCACCCGCTCTCATTACTTTGTCCGAGCAGGTTACGTCAAGTATCGGATCGTATCCGAGGAACGTATATCTTCCCCACTTTTCATCTGCCTGAGCCGACTCAAGCATGTAGCAGTGGGTGGAAACATTTTTAAGGATCTTGATCGTTTCAAGTGGCGTCGTGAAATCGGATAACATCTCACAACTTACGGGAAGCACTTTATACTTTCCCGTTGCGGCAATGCGCTTGGCTTCTTCCAAGGAAGGAACTGTTTTCATTTTGATAACCTCCGTTAAATGATTAAGCGTTTGATTAAGTCTGAGCAGGGGTTATAAAAACAAAAAACCCTCGACAGACTAACTGTCTGTCAAGGGCGAATTATCTATTATCCGCGGTGCCACCTTGATTCACGAAATACTTCGTGCGCTTAACAGGATACCAACATATCCCCGGCAACTTACGTATGCCTTACGTCGCAGAATACTCTGTAATGATCTACATTTGACTGCGCCCTCAGCGGTCCATTTGACAATTTGTTTCTCACCCGATTCTCAGCAGCACGGGTTCTCTGTACAGGCATCGTTGCCTTTATCTCCGCTTCAACGGTTTAACACTATATTTAATTAAAATGTTTATATCATAAAAGAAAAATTGTTGTCAACAAAAAAATGTCTCAAAATCAAAGAAATTTAATACTCACCCGAATTATAAAGCTTTTTACCTTCTTTAATGCCGGCGTTTATGAGTTTATACGCCTGCATACGCTTTATCTCGCCTTTAAGCATATCTTTTTTTGTGAGCACAAAACGCAAGTTCCATATCCATGCCTTTTTCTTGTAAAGATAATAGAACAGAACCCCTCTGTCAAAAAAGAATTTCTCGGTATATCCCTTAAACCAGGTGGACTCTCTCGGGACCTCTTTTGCTATATAAACATCGGATGCATACATCCTGACGCCCTTTTCATACGCCTGTCTTAAAAACAGTGAATCTTCACCGTTACTGTATTTGGCCCCTCCTCCGAACAAAGTGGAGAAAGAAAGCTCTTTTTCTTTGAGCACCTTTGTCCGAACGGCGATCGAATAAGCCGGATATCTTCCGATGTTAAGTTTCGAAAGTCTTTTAAACTTATCGTTTGTGTAAGTCCGTCTTTCATCACAGACTTCCACGTTAAACATGATCATATCGGCTTCGGGATGGGCCTCAAACTCATCGACAACTTTTTTTGCGTACGAGTCCTCGTATACGATATCGTCATCCGAAAAAAGACAGATATCGCCGAATGCGTTCTTTATGCAAAGATTCCTGCTGACGCCCACACCGCGTTGTGAGGAATAGATGATCCTGACTCTGTAATCGTCTAAGAACTCTTCCTTCCTGTCTTCATCGCATTGATTGACGATCACAACATCCGAAGCGATATTCATTTTTAGCATGAGTTCGTCCGTATTCTGATTAAGAGCGGACACCAAAAGCGTTAATTTCATGAATCAATGATACCCTATATTCCACATTTACACCACAACCCTAAAGTATCATTTCCATTCCGGTCTTCTGCGGCTTCATGCCTACACTTTCATAGAAACGTTTCGCGCTGTCATTACCTTCCCAAACGTTGAGTGTAATATTATAACATCCGTTTTCTTTGGCAAATTCACACACATGATCGTATAAAGCTCTGCCTACATGCTTTCCTCTTAAGTGTTCGTAAACACAAAGATCGTCGATGTATAAAGTCTTTATATCGGTCAAAAACTCCTCGGTTAAATGCTGCTTAAACATGCAAAAAGCATATCCCATTGCCTTATCGTTTTCATCGACGGCCACAAAAACGGGTGTTTCATCGTTTTTGATTATCTCAAGCACCTGCTCGTCCGTATACTTGTTGCCGATATTAAAAAGATCCGGGCGAATCAGGTGATGCACAAGATCCACCTGTGCGAGGAGTTCGTTTATTTCTTTAAGATCCGAGTCTTTTGCTCTTCTTATATTCATTCTCTCACCGTTATCAATCGTGTTTAATGTATTCTTCCGTATTTCCCTTATAATTTAACTTTATCCCCGCCAGATCGTTTCCCAGAAAGATGGCGTTCAAAGATGATCCTCCCAGAAGCGAATCGGCTATAAGTTCATTTAGCATTTTCCTCGCGTCTTCTTCGGACACATTCTCATTTTTAGTCTTTATGAAGCTTTCGAATACAGGCCAAAGAAAATCAAAGGTATTGTCCGTATCCGGAATGGGATAGATCTTATACAGGAGCTTATCAAATTCGCTTTCCTTGGGGTCGAACCAAAAATTTTTGAAAGTGCAGGGCGAATACGTGTCTGTAAACCCGAATTTTTTGTGAAGGGCGATCGAAATCGCATTTTCTTTGGACACCGATGCACAGACACACTTGGCATCGCAGTACCGATCCAGCACTTCAAATACGGTCTCATACATCTTGGACGCTATGCCTTTTCTTCTGTAAGCTTTTCGTACGTTAACATCTCCGATGTACCACTTCGTCGCATTGTCGGGAAAACGAAGGCAACGCAGATATCCGACGACCCTGAACCCTTCATACGCTATGACTTCGAACCATTTGACGGCGAATTCATATTCAAAATATTCGCTGCAAAACATTACCTGCGAGAATGAGTCTTCTTTGTTCATCCCTTTGACTTCCCTAAAGAAGTCTGCGAGCAAAACCTTATCAAACTTTTTTAAATTTCTGTGAGAATCTCTTACGACGATCTTCAATGGTACGTCCTCTATGAAAGTTTAAGATCTCCCTCTTTAACCCAGCCAAGCTTAACCACCGCTTTATGAATGAGAACAGACAATACAGCGGGAAGTACAAGGCATATGAGTACAAGGCCCAGCCAATCGAACCAGGTTATCGCAGCCTTTGTACCTGCAGCGATATCGTTTACCCAACCGGTATATACACCGAGAGGACCTACAAAACCGCATGTTCCCATACCGGAAGAAATGGGGGTGCCGTTCATCTGCATCTTAAATACACATGTGGCAATGGGACCGGTGATGGCTGAAGCCACCGTGGGTGCTATCCAGACTCTGGGGTTTTTGACTATATTGCCCATCTGTAACATCGAAGTACCTATTCCCTGAGATACAAGGCCTCCGACTTTGTTTTCTTTGTACGAGATTACCGCAAAACCGATCATCTGCGCACAACATCCGGCTACGGCCGCACCGCCGGCAAGACCGGTAAGCAAAAGTGCAGCGCAAATCGCTGCGGAAGAAATAGGAAGCGTTAACGCCATACCTACAATAACCGATACCAAAATACCCATAATGAAAGGCTGCTGCTCGGTAGCCCACATGATAAGTTTTCCCACCGACATAGCCGCTTTTCCCAGAGGCGGCGCGATGAGCCAGGACAATAACATACCGATTCCTATCGTTACCAAAGGAGTCACCAAAATGTCGATCTTGGTTTCTTTGGACACTGCCTTACCAAACTCGGCTGCGATGATCGCAACAAAGAGAACTGCCAAAGGGCCGCCCGCTCCGCCGAGAGCGTTCGAGGCGAATCCTACACTGATCATTGAAAAAAGAACAAGTGGCGGACATTTAAGCGCATATCCTATGGCAACCGCCATTGCGGGGCCGCTCATTGCGGAAGCTATACCGCCGACCGTGTAATCTACTCCTGCTACCGTGGCAACCGTCTGCGTAAGAAATCCGATATGGAACTGTGTTCCTACGGTGTTGATGATCGTTCCAATAAGGAGCGAACAAAAAAGGCCCTGAGCCATTGCGCCGAGGGCATCGATGCCGTAACGCTTAAGTGATATTACAATGTCTTTCTTTTTTAGGAATTCTTTCATTTTAACCTCCTTGGTCGAAGCCGCTTATGTTGGTCTTCGCCTGATAACTCCAATTTTTCGCTAATACTTTATCATATAAATCACCAAGATGCCACAATTAATACGCACAACTAAAAACACCGCACCCGATCGGGTGCGGCGTATGTCGTTAATGAATATATTGGTCGATATTCTGAGGAGTTATCGGAACAAAAGGAACCCAGACATATTTAAGATCCTCCGTTGCTCCGTCGAGGGTTGAAACCGATTTTCCGTTCGCCAAAGTCACGGCGCTCTCCAAAGCGGCTTCTCCCTGCTTTGTGGTATCCTGCAAAACGGTCATGTAAAGGTCACCGTTTCTGATTGCTTCACAACCTCCTGCGGTAGCATCTATTCCCGCAACCAGTTTTTTCTTTGTATCGTATCCATTGTCTTTAAGCCAATTGATCGCTCCTATCGCCATAGGGTCGTTATTTGCAATGATACAGTCGAAATCCTGGCCGGTAAGTTTGAATATCTCAAGTTTATCGTATGCTACGGTATCGGACCAGTCGGCATAATCAACAAATACCATATTGGCATTTACGTTGTTGTCCTTAAAGAAGTATTTAACCGCGTTGGTACGTTGCGGAACAGCAGCATGTCCGTTCATGCCTTCAAGGATGATAACGTTAATCGACGAAGGCTTCCCGAGACCGTTCCAAATGTATTCGGCCTGGAATCTTCCCGCATCCTGTTCATACGAACCTACGTAAACGTATTTGTCCGCCTTAAGATAATCGGAACTGGGCTCATTGTTTATAAATACTATCGGAACATCCCCCGCTGCTATCTCCATCTGCAAAATGGTGGAGGCATCGGCCAAACGGCAGATGATCGCATCGTATCCGTCGGATACAGCCTTTTCGATCTGCTGCTTCTGTACTCCGGAATCACCCGCGCAATATACGGTATCAAGCGTTATTCCCATACTTGAAGCCTTTTTATCCATGGCTTCAACCAATGTGATAAGGAACGTATCGGTATCGTCATGAAGCGTCATAAGGATTCTTGCTTTTCCGCCGCCGCCCGATGATCCGGATTGTCCGCATCCTGCCAGTGAAGCGATAAGAAGGGTTGCCGCGGTAAATATCATAAGTGCTTTTTTAATAATATTTCTCATATCAGACTTCCTCCTTCCTGCCTCAGATCTTGAACTGTTTTACGTAAGACGTAAGCATATCGGATGTCTTTGCCAATTCTTGTGAATTGTCGGCAACCTCATGGCTGTGCTTCGTAATGTTGTTTGCCTGTTCAACCATCTGTCGGCTGGTTTCAAGTATCTCGTCCGTACTTGCAGCCTGTTCTTCGGAGATGGCCGCAACGTTTGTTGCTACATCGTCTACCTTCTGAACATCCTGGATCATCTTGTCTATGAGTTCATTGGACTTCTCGATGTTGTTGTAGATATGATCGAAGGTTGATACTGCCTCATCGATAAGAGCACTGTTCTTTTCAATATTCTCGGCACTTGTTTCGGCCTGTTTTACAACGGCATCGATAGCTTCTCTTACTTCACTGATAAGCCTTGAAATGTTCTCTGCACTTGCAGCAGAATTCTGAGCGAGTTTTCCGATCTCGGTTGCAACAACCGCAAATCCTCTTCCGGTTTCACCTGCTCTTGCCGCCTCTATACTTGCATTAAGGGAAAGAAGGTTTGTCTCTTCCGCTATCTCTGCGATCAATCCGACGATCTTTGTGATCTCTTCCGAAGATCTTCCTACTTCGTTTATGGAAGCTACCAATTCATCGTTACCGGTCTTGATCTCCTGCATTGCCTTGCCCAGCTGTTCCATATCCGCACGACCGTTTCTGCTGATCTCAACGGTTTCTTTCATGCTTTCGTCAGCCTGACGCGAATTATCTTTCGTATCCGAAACAACCATCGCAAGAGTGGTCGCATTTTCAGCGATCTCGTTAACCGCTATGGCCAGCTGATCGACTGTACTGTTAAGATTCTGCATTGCTTCAGCCTGTGACTGAGATGCTTCGTACATGCTCTTGGATACTGTATCGGAGCTGTCGGACTGCTCTTTAAGTTTAACCGACTCGTTGCTGATGGAGGAAAGCATTTCTCGCATAGTTTCAACAAACTCACGAACTTTACCGCCCATAAGTCCGATCTCATCGTTGGAATCATTCTTTACCTCGATAGTAAAGTCACCCATCGACATATCGGTAATATTCTTTGTAATACCGCTAAGGGGTGCTATAACCTTCGATACCACGAAGTTAATGATCACTACTATTATCGCTATGGCTATCAAACCGATCAGTGCCAGCGTAAGGATAAGTTTGTTTACGTCCTGCATGATCGTTTTCTTTGCAACATACGAAACAAGCACCCAGTCCGTGCCTGATATGGGCTTGAAAGCAACCACATAATTACCAAGGGTGGCCGAAATATAATTTCTGGTCTTAATTCTTTTGGCTATGTCAGCCATAAGTTTATCGCTGTCGCTTTCGCTGAGTTTTGTGGAAACTCTCGCATTGTCTCTGTGTGCGATGATCGTATCGTCCATAACGTCCACCAGGAACGAAGCGGCGTTGTCCATCTTAACTCGGGAGTTGACGATAATGCTGATCTGTTCCAAAGAAAGATCGGCTGCGAATACTTTTACATCGGTCGAACCGTCGTTCAAAATACCCGATGCACTTATTACACTCGTACCGTCTGCATCTTTATACGTTCTTCCGTAAGCAAGATTAACTCTTGTGATACCCTGCTTAAACCATTCCTGCCCGGTCACATTATCGATAACCTTTGAAGAATCGGCTGCCTTAAACACCTTACCGGATGTCGATGCGATATAGGGTCCGTTTTTGCAATATGCGTTAAATCCGTAACCCGCATCCATCATTTGCTGAAGTTTTTCGTCACTCGGGGATGTTTTTTCAACAAGAAGCTTAACGGTGTTGAAATTCTGCAGATTTTCATTAAGCCATGCTTCAATATTGTCTGCCTGATTTGAAACAGATGAATTCAACTCAGCCGTTGCCATAGAAGTCAGGCTCTTACTGGAAATAAAGCCCGAGATGATTACAAGCACCAGAATTGCCAATACAACTGCGGGCAAAAGGAACAACAGCAGTTTGTTCTTGATCTTCGTGCTTTTTTGCTGTTTTGTGTTTTCCATGAATATTCTCCTTTACTCACTACACAAACAATAAAGTATCTCCGAAAGCCCTGCCATAATCCCCTAATTTTCAAGATATTACCGGTCTATTAATGAATAATTATAAAATTGTTATACAAAAACAGGGTCAAATGCCGTATTTTTACGACACTTGACCCTTAAAACTCATCAATTGTTCTCCAGGATTTTTAACCCCTCTGAATAATCCTGTCCCAAAATTTCCTGAGTCTTCTCAAACTCATATTTCTGATGCATTCTTGTCTGGACCTTCAGGAATTCCTTCTTCCCATACTTCTTTATATACAAAGACTGGGCTTTTGCGGCATTTGCTCCGTCATTCGACGACACAAAGAATCCCTTTTCACAGGTTTCAAGTTCATCACATTCGAAACAGGCCTCTATATTCTTTTCATTACAGCATTTCACGTTGGGACATATTCTGCCTTCCGAATATATGGCAAAAGAACATGTATTATACTTTGTTCTGCAGCCTCCGCACCACGCTCCGAGGAAACAATGATTACAAGACAAGCCACAGATTGCAACAGGATCCGCCCCTTTTCTTGCAATCTTGCAAAGCCGATTCTTTATTCGCTGCATTGCTTCAATGTGCATGATCCAGTGGCGTGAAAAAGGCATCCGGATCAGTCCTTTCACATCTTTGCCACACCAGTAGTCTATCAACCAGAATGCGTTTTCATCCTCGCTGACGCACTTGCTGTCTGTCAGTTTCTGTTTTGTGTCTTCGCTAATCTTTCTTTTTAAATCTTTGTATTTTAGTCGCAAAAGGAGCTGATCGGTTGACTCCTTAACCGCCTTGGCATAAAGGTAAAGATTCTGTACATCAAGCTTCTTTGAAAAAGCTGCTATCTCTTCACCTTCAAGTTCGTTTCCTGTTGTGATGATTGGAGCGGCAATCGCATCAAGATGATTGTCCTTAAAAAGTATCTGCTCATCTTCTTCGATCATCTCATGAGCCACGATATCTTCTATCCTGAATATATGCCAAATGGAATATGCAAGTGTTTTGCTGTGATAACCGTCAGCACCCACAAACGGCTGTTGATAAAAAGCTTCTTCGGGGTAGCCTTCGACGATCCAGGTTATCTGTTGAAACAATTCCTCCCTAAACTCAATCAGTTTCTGAATTGCTTCTTTGAATGTCGCTTCTTTTGATAAAAGTTTCTGTATTTCCTTATTCTTTTCCGCCCAATCCTTATTCATTCTTCTTCCTCCGAACCGGAATGCATATTTCGCTTACATAGTCCCGTGATGACGGGTCGCCGGGCAGATAATTCTCGATATCCACATCGGGAATCAGCTCATAATCGGACACAGGAAGCCATTCTTTGTATATTCTCTCCCACATATCCTGTACTGCCTTCGGAGTCGGTCCTACGCATTTGAATACGGCCCATTCATATTCCGGAATATGAATTACTTCAAATCCTTCCGGGATGCCGTCCACATCTGCCGCATTGCAGCCTATGCCGTATTTAAATTTGTCACTTCCTGCTTTCTCCTGTGCACATACTCCCAAATAGCCGGGAATCTTTTTGTATTCCTCATCGGAGTAGTATTCGTCCCAGAATTTCGGTATTTCCGCCTCGCATGTCTCGGCGTTGAATTCCTTTGCATGCAAGAGAAGATCCATAGCTTCCCATTTTTCAATCTTGTATTCCATGATACAGCCTCCTTCTATTGTGATTTGGACGGAATATCTGCTCATGAATCGGACAGACTGCTCTTTTTTTGCCTGCGCAGGCGAAACACCGTGAAACCTTGTAAAAGCCTTTGTAAAGCTTTCCGGTGTATCGTAACCATATTTGAGTGCGATATCGATGACTTTCCCGGCTCCTTTTGTCAGTTCCGCGCCTGCCTGTGATAATCTCCTTTTTCGCAGATATTCTGCGGGAGACATTCCGGTCAGCAACGTGAACGCCCTTTGAAAATGAAACGCGGAAAGATGCACGGCTTTAGATATATCCGCAAGGTCTATCTCCTCTGTCAGATTTTCTTCCATGTATTCTATTGCATCATTGATCGTCTTTACCCAATCCATTTGGTATCCCTCCTTTCACTTAGATTTTAAGGCTGTATCCGAATGCAATCCTGTCTTCGATTGCTTTGTTTTGTCCTGTTTAATGTGTCCTGCTTTCCCTTGACACCTCATAAACGACATATTCATGATCCAATTCATAACCGAGTTTTTCAGCAAGATGGACCGAATTCATATTCTGAGCATCCCAGCTTGGATATAATCCTTCATCAAGGCATCGCAGGATCAAGGAAGCGCACACGATTGTTGCGAGTCCTTTTCTTCGCTCTTCATTAACCGTATCAACCTCTATCTCAATTCCTTCTTTGTACCTTGTATAAGAAGATGCCCCGGCCACTATCCTGCCGGACTTCATAATGACCATACCTCTCCCGATTTCCAGATATCTTTCTTTGCTTCCGAAAGAAGAAACAAAGTCTGCAGTGACCGGATCGGCAAGGCAAGTGTCGTATACTTCTCCATCGATGGCTTTTATCTCATAACCGTCAGGCAACTGTTCAACCACACCTTGCACATAAGTTCTGTCAAACCGGGTATTTTCCTTTATGGCATATCGTGTTGCCTTTTTTGCATCCGGAAAGCACTCTTCAATACAGGCCTCCCATGCCTTATTCTGAGGAGTCATAATAACAAAGCCTGCAGGCTTATTTGTAACGAGTTCTTTATCCGGCTCACCTGCATAAAACGCAAAGCAACCCACATAAGCCATAGCTGACTTTGGAGCTTCTTTATCTGTTACAAAGATCTTTCCCATTACTTTCTGAAGACAGGAATATACCAATGTCTCTTCCCATCCTTCAAAAAGTTTTTCCGCTTTTGTCGTATCGTCTAATTC
>JAEEGG010023057.1_pt1 | contig 12194 bp, 6 predicted proteins | sample 9134161 | NCBI WGS metagenome assembly JAEEGG01 (sample SAMN16246543, study PRJNA631951) | gut metagenome | biome: gut microbiome; feature: rumen; material: CR-attached | host: Bos | place: Iran: Karaj | collected 2018-10 | reverse complement strand
ATGCCAATGGCGGTTACGACCACAACTGGTGCCTGAACACCAAGGGCGACGACACACAGGTTGCTGCTACGCTCTACAGCCCCAAGACCGGTATCTTCATGGAGATGTTCACCAACGAGCCTGGCGTACAGGTTTACACTGGCAACTTCCAGGGCATCCAGGGCGAGGAGAATGTGGTTCGCAAGCTTGGCAAGCACTATCCTCAGTACATCGCTGTATGTCTGGAGAGCCAGAAGTATCCCGACAGCCCCAACCATCCTGAGTGGCCCAGCCCCGTGCTGAACCCCGGCGAGAAGTACTACAGCCACGCTGCCTATAAGTTCTCTGTGAAATAATAGAACTAACAATACATATTAATAACAAAAAAATTTTAAACACATTCAACAAATGGATAAGATTATTCAGGCGTTAAGCAACAATGGCTTCGCATGGCAGGACTACATGGTCTTCGTCATCTACATCATCATCCTTGTTGGTATGGGACTGTTCCTGTCACGTACCAAGAAAGGTGAAGAGAAATCATCAACCGACTACTTCCTGGCAGGTAACACCCTGACATGGTGGGCTGTTGGTGCATCACTGATTGCAGCAAATATCTCTGCAGAGCAGTTCATCGGTATGTCGGGTTCTGCCTTTGCATCTGGTATCGCTCCCGCTGCCTACGAGCTGATGGCTGCTGCCACACTGCTCGTTGTGGGTAAGTACCTGCTCCCACTGATGATTGAGAAGAAGATTTTCACCATTCCTCAGTTCCTGCGCGAGCGCTACAACTGGGGTGTAGGCTTTGCCTTCTCCCTGCTGTGGCTGTTCCTCTATGTATTCGTTAACCTCACATCAGTAGCATGGCTCGGTGCACTGGCTATCCAGCAGATCCTGGGCTTGCCTACCGACATGACCATCATGGTAGCAGGCATGGAGATTGACCAGGTTCGTATGGTCATCATCCTGTCTCTGTTTATCATTGCCGGTGTTTACTCTATCTACGGTGGTCTGGCTTCTGTGGCATGGACCGACGTGATGCAGGTGACCTTCCTCGTTGGTGGTGGTCTGATCACTGCCTATGCTGCCCTCTCATTCATCGGTGGCGAGATGGGTATCGGTGGTGCCTGGGACACACTGGTACATATCAAGGACTATCTGGCACAGGATCCTGCAGATACGCACTTCAACCTGGTGGTGACGCGTAATGCCGAGGCTTATCCTGTGGTTCAGGACGACCCCTTCTTCACCAATCCTGGTATCGTGCTGATCTTCGGTGCCCTGTGGCTCACCAACCTGGGTTACTGGGGTTTCAACCAGTACATCATCCAGAAGGGTCTGGCTGCCAAGTCACTCGACGAGGCTAAGAAGGGTATGGTATTCGCTGCCTTCCTGAAGATTTTGATTCCCTTCATCGTATGTATCCCCGGTGTATGTGCATTCTATATCATGAACGCTCCTGAGTGTGCCGACCTGCGTGCTACGCTGGCTGGTTCTATCGGCCGTTCAGACGATGCATATCCCTTCCTGATCCGTAACTTCACACCTACGGTTGTCAAGGGTCTGTCATTCGCAGCTCTTGCCGCAGCCGTTATCTCTTCACTGGCTTCAATGTTCAACTCTACCTCTACCCTCTTCACGATGGATATCTACAAGCAGTTCATCAACAAGACTGCCTCTGAGAAGAAATTGGTTACCGTTGGACGTCTCACCTCTGTATGCGCTCTGATCATCGCCCTGATCGCCGTATACCCCCTGATGGGTGGTATCGACCAGGCCTTCCAGTTCATCCAGGAGTATTCAGCCTTCGTATATCCCGGTGTGGTAGTTATCTTCGGTCTTGGTCTGTTGTGGAAGCGTGCCAGCGGTACTGCAGCTGTTGTCTGCGCCATCGGTACCTTCGCATTCTCTATCATCTACAAGTTTGCCTTCCCCGACATGCCATTCCTCGTACGTTCAGGTGTTGTGTTCATCACACTGGTTATCCTCTTCGTATGGATTTCACTGTGTAGCAAGAAGGCCGTGGCTGCCGACGAGCTCGACGAGCACACCATCAAGACTCAGCTGTTCTGGAGCCATGTCATGTTTATCGTTGCAGCCATCTCACTGGCTCTCTGCATCGGTGGTTTCTTCAACGAGACTATGCACATGCTGGGCTTCGAGGGCGCTATGATCTTCTTTGCAGCTATCACCGGAACGATTGGTATCTACCTCCGTTCTAACGCTTTGGACAAGCTGCAGGATCCCAAACTCGTTGCTATCGACCTGAAGGTATTCAAGACCGACCGCATCTTCGACTTCGGTGCCTTCGGCGTGATTGCTATCCTTACCATTCTTTATATTGCCCTGTGGTAATCAGAAACTAGCTATGACCTATTATAAAGAATATTCGAAAGTTTGGGTGTCGGTCGACGTCATCATCTTCGGTTTCGACGAGAAGAAACTGAAGGTGCTCGTTGGCCGTCGCCAGATGGATCCCGGACGCGGAGAGTGGAGCCTCTACGGAGGCTTCGTCTCTGCCGACGAGAGCATCGATGATGCCGCTAAGCGCACCCTGCGCGACCTCACAGGCCTCGACAACCTGTATATGCGCCAGGTGGGTGCCTTCGGCAGTATTGACCGCGACCCGGGTGAACGTGTGATCTCCATAGCCTACTATGCCTTGATTAACGTGAAGGACTACGACGAGAAGGTGCGCAAGGAGCACGGTGTGGAATGGATTGACATCAACAGCATCCCAGCCCTTTATTCCGACCATAACAAGATGGTGGATCAGGCCCTGCGTATCATGCGTCAGAAGATCAAGACGGCACCTATCAGCTTCCGTCTGCTGCCTCAGCTGTTCACCCTCACGCAGTTGCAAACCCTTTATGAAGCTGTGGTTGGCGAGGAAGTCGACAAGCGCAACTTCCGCAAGCGTATCAAGGAAATGGACTTCATCGAGAAGACCAGTCTGATCGACAAGAAATCATCGAAACGTGGTGCCGCCTTATACCGCTTTAATAATAAGGCGTTCAACGAAGACTCTAATTTTAAACTATAATCACTATGTTAGAAGAACTGAAACAGAAAGTATTCAAGGCCAATCTGGACCTGGTGAAGCAGGGCCTCGTTATCTTTACCTGGGGCAATGTCTCTGGTATCGACCGCGAGAAAGGTCTCGTTGTCATCAAACCCAGTGGCGTGAGCTACGACGAGATGAAGGCAGAGGATATGGTTGTTGTCGACCTCGAGAGCGGCAAGGTTGTTGAAGGCGACCTCAACCCCTCAAGCGACACTCCTACCCACCTTGTTCTCTATAAGGCATTCCCCAACATCCAGGGCGTGGTTCACACCCACTCTACCTATGCCACAGCCTTCGCTCAGGCAGGTAAGGACATCCCCAATATCGGCACCACCCATGCTGACTATTTCTACAAGGATATCCCCTGCACCCGCGATATGACCGAGGCCGAGGTGAAGGGTCAGTACGAGTTGGAGACCGGTAATGTCATCGTAGACGAGATCCTGAACATCCGTAAGATTAATCCCGACCACACACCTGCTGTGCTCGTGAAGAACCACGGTCCGTTCTCATGGGGTACCTCTCCCGACAATGCCGTTTACAACGCCAAGGTGATGGAGCAGTGCGCCAAGATGGCTTTCGTAGCCCTCAGCGTGAATCCCAACCTCACCATGAACCCTCTGTTGGTTGAGAAGCACTATACGCGTAAACACGGTCCTAATGCCTACTATGGTCAGAAGGGACAGAAACACTAATTATAACTAACATCAATACTAAGAAATGAAAGCATTTGAAAATTCAGAAATCTGGTGGGTAACCGGTGCACAGCTTCTGTACGGAGGCGACGCCGTTGTTGCCGTTGACGGACACTCAAAGGAGATGGTAGACGGTCTGAACAAGAGCGGCAACATCCCCGTGAAGATTGTGTATAAAGGCACAGCCAACAGCTCTAAGGAGGTAGAGCAGATCATGCTCGCAGCCAACAACGACGCCAAGTGTGTAGGTATCATCACCTGGATGCACACCTTCTCTCCCGCCAAGATGTGGATCAAGGGGCTGCAGCAGCTGCAGAAGCCCCTGTGCCACATCCACACACAGTATAACGCCGAGATCCCCTGGAGCGAGATCGACATGGACTTCATGAACCTCAACCAGAGTGCTCACGGCGACATCGAGTTCGGACACATCTGCACTCGCATGCGTGTAGCCCGCAAGGTGGTTTGCGGTTACTGGAAGGATGAGAAAGCTCAGAAGCAGATTGCCGTATGGGCTCGCGTAGCAGCTGGTGTGGCTGATGCTCACAACGTACGCTGTCTGATGTTCGGTATGAACATGAACAATGTGGCCGTGACCGATGGCGACCGTGTGGAGTTCGAGCAGCGTCTGGGCTACCATGTGGACTACTACCCCGTATCATCTCTGATGGAGTACTTCAAGCAAGTCACCGACAAGGAGGCCGACGAGCTCGTTGAGGAGTACAAGAAGCTCTACACCATCAAGATCGACGAGAGCGGCGAGAAGGTTTACTGGGAGAAGGTGAAGAATGCTGCCAAGGCCGAGATTGCCCTGCGCCGCGTGTTGAAGGACGAGGGCGCTACTGCCTTCACTACCAACTTCGACGACCTGGGCGATGCTAATATCGACGATCCCAACTTCTGTGGCTTCGACCAGATTCCTGGTCTGGCTTCACAGCGCCTGATGGCCGAGGGTATCGGTTTTGGTGCCGAGGGCGACTGGAAGACAGCCTGTCTCTATCGCACCCTTTACATCATCCAGCAGGGCATGCCTACCGGTTGCTCATTCCTGGAGGACTACACCCTCAACTTCGCTGGCGACAAGAGCTCATGCCTGCAGAGCCACATGCTCGAGGTTTGTCCCCTCATCGCTACCGACAAGCCCAAGCTCGAGGTTCATTTCCTCGGCATCGGTATCCGCAAGCAGCAGACCGCCCGTCTGGTGTTCACCTCAAAGACCGGTGCAGGTATCAAGGCCACCGTTGTGGACCTTGGCAACCGCTTCCGTCTGATTTCTCAGGAGGTAGAGTGCATCGAGCCAAAGCCCATGCCTAAGCTCCCCGTAGCTTCTGCCCTGTGGATTCCCCAGCCCAGCTTCGAGGTTGGCGCTGCAGCCTGGATCCTGGCTGGTGGTACTCACCACAGTGCTTTCTCTTACGATATCAACGAGGAGTACTGGGAAGACTTCGCCGAGATGCTGGGCATCGAGTATGTGAAAATCAATAAGCAGACAAATATTGCCGACTTCAAGCAGACCCTCCGCAACAACGAGGTTTACTACATGCTGAACAAGGCACTCCGTTAATCGGATATTCCTAAATCAAGAGCCTTCACCCCTGCCGCAACCCTTCCGTTGCCAAGCAGTTGGTGAAGGCTCTTTTTTTGTGGTCTATTGTGATGTTAAAAATTGCATAAACATGTAGAAAAGTCGCAGATTATATGTAATTTTGTAGCCTCATTGATTGATGAGTTTTTTTAGAGACTAAACGAAAAGACTATATACAAAATGAAAAAGACTATGAAGAAATGGATGCGTACTGCCATGATGGTGGCAGTAATGGCAGGCTCGTCGGTACAAGCCAGTGCGAGTCAGGCGATTACGCCCCTATGGTTGCGAGATGTGATGGTGAGCCCCGACGGACAGCAGGTGCTGTTCTGCTATAAGGGCGACATCTACAAAGTATCTACAAAAGGTGGCACAGCCATGCAACTCACCACACACGACAGTTATGAATGCTCGCCCGTTTGGAGTGCCGATGGCAAGCAGATAGCCTTTGCCAGCGACCGTCACGGCAATCTCGACATCTTCACCATGTCTGCCGATGGCGGTTCGGCCACCCGTCTCACCTACAACAGTGTGGCCGAGGTGCCCCAGGCTTTCTCGCCCGACGGCAAGTGGGTGCTCTTTGGAGCAGCCATTCAGGACCCTGCAGCGAGTGTGATGTTCCCCGACAACACCCTGCCCGAATTATATAAGGTACCCGCGAAGGGCGGTCGCACCCTCCAGGTGCTGGGCACCCCTGCCGAGATGCTCAGTTTCGCTGCCGATGGCAAGAGCTTCTATTACCAGGACCGTAAGGGCTACGAGGACGAGTGGCGCAAGCACCACACCTCTTCTATTACACGCGATGTGTGGTTCTACGATGCCAAGAGCGGTCAGCACACCAATATCACGACCCATGCCGGTGAAGACCGCAACCCCGTGGCCAGTGCCGATGGCAAGACGCTCTACTTTCTCAGCGAGCGCAATGGTGGCAGCATGAATGTGTATGCCCTGAATACTGGTGCAAATAACGGTCAGCAGCCCGTTGCCGTCACTACTTTCAAGACCCATCCCGTGCGTTTCCTCAGTGCAGCCCGCAATGGATTGCTGTGCTATACCTATAATGGTGAGATCTATACGCAGAAGAACGGCTCACAGCCTCAGAAGCTCAGCATCACGCTGACACGCGACGACGAACCCGTCATCTCCGACCTCACCTTCACCAGTGGTGCGCGCCAGGCTGTGGTGAGCCGTGATGGTAAGCAGGTGGCCTTCGTAGCCCGTGGCGAGGTGTTTGTCACCAGCACCGAGTATGCCACCACCCGTCGCATCTCTCAGACAGCTGGTGCCGAGGCCGATGTGGACTTCGCCCCCGATGGACGCACCATCGTCTATGCCTCTGAGCGCAATGGCAACTGGCAACTCTATACGGCTAGCATCGTGCGCAAGGAAGACCTCAACTTTGCCAATGCCACGCTGATTAAAGAAGAGAGCGTGTTCCCCGAACTGCCAGCCCTGCAACTCAATGGTAAGCTCGACTTCTCGCAAGTAGAGCGCCAGTATCCTAAGTATAGCCCCGACGGCACAAAACTGGCATTCATCGAGGACCGCATCAAACTGAAGGTGGTCGACCTGAAGACCAAGAAGGTGACGCAGGTCACCGATGGCAGTAAGTGGTTCCGTCAGGACGGTGGCTTCGACTATGAATGGAGTCCCGATGGCAAGTGGTTCGTGCTGAGCTATATAGCCAACAAGCGCGACCCCTATACCGACCAGGGCATCGTGAGTGCCGAGGGTGGCGAGATCCACCCCATCACGCAGAGCGGCTATATGAGTGGTCGCCCCCGTTGGGTGATGGATGGCAAGGCTATCATGTTCGAAAGCGAGCGCTACGGCATGCGCAGCCACGCCTCGTGGGGCAGTCAGGAGGACGTGTTCCTGGCGTTCCTCACACAGGATGCCTACGACCGCTATCGCCTGTCGCCCGAGGACTATGCGCTGCTCAAGGAGCTGGAGAAGGCTCAGCCCGAGAAGAAGGCCGATGCCGACAAGAAAGCTGATAAGAAAAGTAAGAACAAGAAGGACGACAAGAAGGCTGATGCCGACTCTGTGAAGACGCTCAAGATTGAGTTCGAGGGCATCGAAGACCGCATCGTGCGCCTCACGCCCAACAGCAGTCGCCTGGGCGATGCCATCGTGAGCAAGGATGGCGAGAGCCTCTACTACTTCGCTGCTTTCGAGGGTGCGCCCGACCTGTGGAAGATGGACCTGCGCAAGCACGAGACCAAGCTGCTGAGCAAGGGTGGCAGCGGTGTGCTCCAGATGGATAAGGACGGCAACCTCTATTCTTTGGGCAGCAGCATGAAGAAGATTGAGAAGGGCGACAAGATGACGACTATTGCCTACGATGCGCAGATGAAACTCGACCTCGCTGCCGAGCGCGAGTATCTGTTGCGCCATGTGGCCAAGCAGATCAACAAGAAGATTTTCCGCACCGACTATAATGGCTGCGACTGGGACCTCATGGTGAAAAACTATGCACGCTTCTTGCCACATATTGCTAACAACTACGACTTTGCCGAACTGCTCAGCGAGTTGCTTGGCGAACTGAATGTGAGTCATACGGGTGGCCGTTTCCGCCCTGCTGCCAATGGCGACGCCACAGCCCAGTTGGGTCTGCTCTACGACCTCACCGAGGCTACCGACGGTCTGAAGATTACGGCCATTCTCGAAGGTGGTCCCTTCAGCAAGGCCAGCAGCAAGGTGAAGGTGGGCGATGTCGTCACAGCCATCAACGGACAGCCTCTGACCAAGGATACCGATCTGGCCCAACTGCTCAACCTCTGTCGTGGCAAGAAGACGCTCGTGAGTCTCAAGGGCAGTGCCGGCACATGGGACGAGGTAGTGCTCCCTATCAGTCAGTCGGCCCAGTCAGCCCTCCTCTACAAGCGCTGGATCAAGAGTCGTGCAGCCGAGGTAGAGCGCCTGTCAAACGGTCGCCTGGGCTATGTGCATATCGAGGGTATGGACGATGCCAGCTTCCGTGATGTCTATTCCGACATTCTGGGCAAGTACAACCTCAAGGAGGGTATCGTCATCGACACCCGTCATAATGGTGGTGGCCGTCTGCACGAGGACATCGAAATCCTGTTCTCTGGTCATAAGTACTTCACGCAGGTTATCAGAGGTCGTGAGGTGTGCGACATGCCCAGCCGTCGCTATAATCACCCCAGCATCATGCTTCAGGCCGAGGGCAACTACAGTAATGCCCATGGCACACCTTGGGTATATAGTCATCAGAAGATTGGCAAACTGGTGGGTGCGCCCGTGCCGGGAACTATGAGTTCGGTCAACTGGGAGACCATGCAAGACCCCACGCTCATTTTCGGTGTGCCTGTGATTGGCTATCAGCTGCCCGACGGCACCTATCTGGAGAACACCCAGCTGGAGCCCGACGTGCCCGTGCTCAACAAGCCCGAGACCGTTGTCAAGGGTGTTGACCTGCAGTTGGAAGCCGCTGTGCGCGAGTTGCTCAAACAACTGTAATAGCGCCCTGCGTTAAAAGTAACAAGTCATCCATCGGCCACGCCATCACCACAGGGCGTGGCCGTTTGCTATTTATACTCATTTTTTTATAAAACTTGTCGATAAGTAGGAATAATTGTGAGATTTTTCGTATCTTTGCACCCGATTATTAAAAATTATAAACTTTAACGCGCTGATTTAATGAAACGTTTTCTATTACTACTTGTGCTGGCATCGTTCACTGGTGTGTGGGCGTATGGTGCCGATGTAACGCCAGAGCAGGCCTTGCAACAGGCCCGACAGTTTATGCTGAGCAAGATGCAGCATCAGGGAAAAGGCAAACAGGCACCTGCCACGGCACCACAGATGACGCTGGCCGGAAGGGTGAACGATCTCTATGTGTTTAACGCAGCCCAGAGCAACGGCGGCTATGTCATCGTGAGCAACGACGACTGTGCGGTGCCCGTATTGGGCTATAGCGAACGGGGAACACTGGACGTGGCCCGTATGCCGGAAAATATGCGGGCATGGCTGCAGGGCTATGCCGACCAGATATCATGGGCAAAGGCACACCCGAAGAAGACACACAGGATGATGCGTGCCAAGAGCAAAGTGAAGACGCCCATAGAACCACTGGTGCAGACCCTTTGGAACCAGCATGAGCCGTATAACAACCTCTGCCCGGACTATCAGCCTGGCGCGAGAAGTGTTACGGGATGTGTGGCAACGGCCATGGCGCAGGTGATGTATTTCACTGAGATGCGCGCTGGTTCTACGACCACCTATACAACTGCCGATATCCCCAGTTATATCACCCTAACAAACGAAATCGCCGTTGAAGGTATCGAGGCGGGAACGGCCATAGACTGGTATAAGATGAAGCCCGTATATGACAAAGGCGAAACCGGCGAGTCTGCCGATGCTGTGGCCCAGCTGCTGAAATGCTGTGGTGTGTCTGTGATGATGAACTACGGAAAAACATCGTATGCATGGACAATAGATGTAGCACATGCATTAAAGGCTTACTTTGGCTATAGCAATACCGTGAAATACGTAAGCCGCTCGGACTATACCTATACTGAATGGATAGATATGATGTATCACGAGCTAAGCCTGGGCCGTCCAATCTGTTTTTCAGGTGGTAGGCTTTTGGAAGGTCATGCCTTTGTATGCGATGGCTACCAGGGGGAGGACTTCTTCCATATCAACTGGGGCTGGGGCGGCAAGAGTGACGCCTACTTCAGGCTCAGTGTCCTTGACCCCGATGAAGTAGGCATTGGTGCTTCCGATTCAGAAGAAGGCTTTCAACTTCGTCAAGATGCTGTGATTGGCATCCAAAAAGCAAACGAGAATCTTGGCGACATCCTTCAGGTGGAAAAGTATGACTACAAGGATCTGAAGATGGGAAGAATATCCATTGACAAGACTCATATCAATGGCGGAGAATCGGTAGAAATAACTGTACCTCTATTTAATGGCAGCAGCAAAGATTTTGAGGGAGATATAGTTCTTTGCGATGAAAACTACGATTATGCCCTTGGAGAAACGATGATTTACATTCCTGCCGGTCAGAGCAAGGACGTCGTGCTAAAGTTTACACCCGAAGATGTGACACATGACTATCAAATTTCGGTTGGATTCTTTTATAATGAGGATTATCATTATTTGGACGAAGATGACATACAATATCTGAATCTCCATGTGACAGGAAGCGGCGCCGAAGCAGTAGAAACAACGAATAACGTGGACTTGACAATAAAAAAGTTATACGTCAAAACCCTTGAATGGGATGACAAAACGCCCATCTTCTTAACCAAGACACTGGATGCAACACTAAGGCTTAAGAACGAGACAGATAATCACTTCTATGGGGTTATCCAGATAGATGTGCTCGACGGAAACAGTTCATTGGTGGGCAGGGCATTAGGCAGATACACTATCAATGCAAAGGATAGCATTGATATCCCCGTAGTGGCTACAGGACTGACATACGGCGAAAAATATAGAGTATACTTTACCTACTTGAAGGGTGACAAATGGATGGACTGGACGTATCTTGCAAGACTTGAGTGTCGTCCTGGTATTGTTGCTACCAATGGTAAGGGCAAGACAAATATCATGCTCCCCGCAGCGACCTATGACGTGCCAAAGGGAGCAACATCTGTGGATTTGACCAGTTGCGGCGTGGCAACCGTCAACGTAAACAGCAATCCCAACACGCTGTATATCCTGGGCGAAGGCGACGCGGTGCCAGCAGGACTGACCAGCGCCAACGTGGTGAAGGGCGACGATGAGGGCAACTACAAGGCGGAGACCATCACGATGACGGACAGCACGGATTTCCGTTCGCCTGTAGACTTCACTGCCGAGAAGGTGGAGCTAGTATATAACAACACGAAGCAGGGCAACGGCACCAACGGATGGAACACCCTGATGCTGCCCTTCAAGGCCACGAGGGTGACTGCCGACGGCGAGCCCGTCAACTGGTATCACAGCAGTACAGACAGTAACGGACGCTTCTGGCTGAAGCGCTTTGCAGGCGAGGAGGTCAGCACGGTGTATTTCGACTATGAGGCCGGCGATGTCCTGGAGGCCAACACACCATATCTGATTGCCATGCCAGAGGAGCTGAACGGCAAGACCATCAAGTTCATTGGCGAGAACACCACGGTGCATGTGCCTGTTGACTTCCCATCAACCACTGCTAGCAACTATATCTTCAGAGGTAGCACTGTCACCGACAGCGTAGCTGATATCTACACGCTGAATGCAGAGGGAACAGGCTTTGTGCTGGATAATAAGCATGGTGCCTTCCGCGCCTACTTCGCTCCCATCACCTTCAATCCGGCTGTCAGCAGTCTCAGTATTGCTGATGACGAGACAACGGGCATCACGGATAGAATAAGGATGACGGAAGACGAAAGCAAAGACATCTACGACCTGCAGGGACGCAAGGTGACAGCCCTGAAGAAGGGAATATACATCACGCGTGGTAAAAAGGTAAAAAGGTAAAAAGGTAAAAAAGGTAAAAAAAGTAAGCACTACCCTCTCGCCATGTTCCAGCCACGGAGCATGGCGAACCAGTCGAAGCCTTCCAGACCGCACTCCTGGATGCCCATGGCAGCACCCAGCATAATCCAGCGGGCGGGCTTATCACTGGGGATACCCAGGGGCTCATCGGCTCCGATGCCAGTAAGCCTGCATACATTCTCGATGTACCGCTTGGTGTTGTTCTCATTAGGCGGTGCCCACCGATTGATTATCGCCCTGATGGTATAAAGACGGTACGTGTGGTAGTACGTGCGCGTCAGCATCACGAAAGCTGCACGCCAGCCATACGCCATGGTTTCAAACTGACAGAACTGTGGGTCTGTCTGCAAGGCCTTCATGCCCTGCCACTTATCCTTTG
>JAEEGG010023056.1_pt1 | contig 12194 bp, 12 predicted proteins | sample 9134161 | NCBI WGS metagenome assembly JAEEGG01 (sample SAMN16246543, study PRJNA631951) | gut metagenome | biome: gut microbiome; feature: rumen; material: CR-attached | host: Bos | place: Iran: Karaj | collected 2018-10 | reverse complement strand
AACAAAAAAATATATCAGCAATAAGTAATGTATAACAAACTTTTTGTACCTTTGCAGCACTCAGTCGAAATGGTATACTTTTGAATTATTTTTTGGTATACTTTTACGTTATCATTTACAGATGATGAAGAACCTGAACTACGTCAACATGTTCAATCATGGCGTAAGTGAGGTACAAGACTTGCTGAAAGAGAACCAAAGCCCAGCAGCCGAGTTCAATGTCAATCTGGTTACTGCATTTAGTGTCATTGTACGTGAACCCAAGGACGATGACACTGCTAATATCCGAAAAGATGACCCAAAAGATGACCCAAAAGAACTATCTGAACGTCAGGAACTTATAATAGGTCTCATTAAAGATAATGACCTAATAACCATCCAACAAATGACCCAAAAGGCAAAAGTCTCTGAAAAGACTATTAAACGCGAGCTTGCAAATCTCCAGGAAAAGGGCATCCTCACTCGCGAGGGTGGTCGTAAAGAAGGTAAATGGGTTATCATTGTCAAATAAGATTGTCCCAAGTATGTCCCAAGTTGTCCTAAGCAAGAATACACGTTAACGGATGAAGGGAAAGAGCTTATAAAATCTTAATAGTACCTTATTTGTACCACGGATTTGTAACTTACTGATATACAGCATCGGTGAATTTCGAGGAGGTGAAGTAAGTAATTACTAATAGATAATTAAGAAAAGCGCGTAGCTCTGATGAGTTACGCGCTTTTCTATTAACTCATTACCAACCTGGGGGCAGCACGATATTCTCCACGTCGTGAGCCTTTTCGAACAGCGGAGAGATTTCATCATCCGTGAATCCTGCAATGCCGCAACCGATTCGGGTGACGAGGAACGTCAGATCCTGGTGCTCCTTGGCGAATGCGATAAATTCGTCCACGTAGGGCTTGATGGTTTCCACCCCACCCTGCATCGTTGGGATGGCATAGCTCTGGCCTTGCAAGCCGACGCCCTGGCCCATGATGGCCCCAAACTTGCGGTAGGCGATATAGGCCGCCCCGCCGCCATGCATACCCTTCAGGTTACTGCCGAACACAAAGATCTCGTTCGGCTGGAGTTCCGTGATAAACTCCGGTGTAGTACGTTTTGTTTCCATAACCATATCCTCGCAAATAGAAAAATCCATATCCTCGTGTGCCATCGGCGCAGGCATTGCTGCCTCGCAAGTACGGGCTGCACCCATCGAGGCCTCTCGACTGGCAAAGATGCGTTCGTCCATCACCTCCGGCATATCCAAATCCATATCAAAGTTCTTCTTGAAGTACGGTACAATAATGCGCTCCTTCAGTTTGTTAAATTTCTGAGAGATGGCCGACGGCGTCATCCCCAACTCTGCCGCAATCTCCTTACCCTTGAATCCGCGAAGCAGCAGCATGTCGATTATCAGCCGCTCGTCACGGCTCAGCGGTGCATGGTCGCACACGTCCTCCACCATGCGGTTAAACTGTAGGCGCAGGTCGCTGGTCACGTCGAACGACATCAGATAGTCCTCGAACGTGATGCTGCCGTACTCCTTACGATACCATTTCAGCGCGTCGAGCACCACATAACGGAATCCGTTGATGAGCCATGTGCGCAGACTTACATTTGGCGAATGATCCTCCAGCGGTTTCCAGTCGTGCTCCATCAAGTAGAGCGCATACTGGTGGGCCAGCGACATGAAGTCCAGGTTCTGCTTCCCACTCAACTGATAGCGCTTGTCGAATATCTGGTAGCCCACATGGCAATACCCGTAGAAATACTCACGGATAATCGTCTCTTTGCCCTTGCGGAATCCCCGCAAAATCTCCTCGTCCGACAGTCGCTGATAGAACATACTCATAAATTTTTCTGCAAAAATACAAAAAAAATGCGACTCACGCTTAATTTTTTCCGAAAAGATTCTTTAAAGAGATAAAGACATGTCTAAAAAGAGTATTCACCATTTCAAAAGTTACGATTATGAAAAAGAATGATGTTAAGAACAAGAAGCAGACTAAGACACAGGCAAAGCGCGTCCACAACCTGATTATAGTCGATGAGAGCGGTTCGATGTCCGTCATCCGCAAGCAGGCCTTCGCCGGAATGAACGAAACCCTCCAGACCGTCCGCCAGATGCAAAGTAAGTTCCCCGACCAGGAGCAGCGCGTCACACTTATCACTTTCGATAGTGACCACACCAAGATTCACTACGACAACACGCCCGCCACCCAGACCAAGGACCTCGCGTGGAATGCTTATAACCCCAGTGCCGCTACCCCACTCTATGATGCCATCGGAAAAGGCATCTCCATGGTTAACGCCCAGATAGAAGATGGAGATAATGTTCTGGTGACGATTATCACCGACGGCGAGGAGAACAGCAGCGAGGAATGGACGCTGAAAATGGTTCGCACGATGATTGAGAAACTCAAGAAACAGCACTGGACCTTCACGCTGATAGGCACCGATGCCCTTGATGTCGAGAGTATGGCCCACTCCTTCGCCATCGAGGAACACATGGAGTTCCAGCAGACTGAGGCAGGCACCCGTGCCATGTTTGCCCGCGAACGCCGCAGCCGCGAACGTTACAACTGTTGTGTCGCTGAAGCCGCCCCCATGCCTACAGGTTCGTTCTTCAGTGAAGAAGAGAACTAAGAAGGAAGAGGATGTGTCATCATTGGCACATCTTCTTTTTATTTAGGTTATTTTGGGCTTTCTCTTGTTTTATTTAAATATAAATCGTATATTTGCACCATCGATGAAAATAATAATAACTCTCATAGTAGCAATCACGATGATAAATTGTTGTAACGGACAAGTAAGGGAGCCGGTGGTTAGACCAGCGACTCAGGCAAACCGTTTCTATACGGGCAATCCCGAGGAACTGAGAACGGAGATCGACAGTCTGCTGGCGCTTCATGGCGGCAGGGCATCATATAATAATAAGGTAGCGGCGCTCATCGTGCCTCATGCTGGCTATTACTACTCGGGCAATGTAGCGGCTTCTGCCTATATGACTCTTGACACCAAGAAGCCGTACAAGCGCATCTTCCTGCTGGGACCCAGTCACCACGAATGGCTCGACGGAGCCTCGGTGAATACGGAGGCCGACTACTACGCTACACCATTAGGCCAGGTGAAGGTTGACCATGAAACGGCAGTCAAACTGACGGAGGACAGCGTGTTCGCCTATCACCCTGGAGCACACGACAGGGAGCATTGTCTCGAGGTGCAGCTGCCCTTCCTGCAACGTAGGCTGGGCGACGTTCCGCCCATCGTCCCCGTCGTCATCAGTACTAACGACTATCAGAAGCTACAACATATAGCAAAGGTGCTAAAGCCGTATTTCACCGACGAGAACCTCTTCATCATCAGCAGCGACTTCTCGCACTATCCCTCGTATGTGGATGCTTGCGAGGCAGATGCGCTAACGGGTAAAGCCATTGAGACAGGCGACGTGGAACGGTTTATTGCCACCATCAACGCCAATGCCCGCAGCGGTAAGCGTAACCTGCAGACAAGTGCCTGCGGCGAGTTTGCCATCATCACGCTGCTGATGATGCTCAATGGCCAATACGAGGTCAAGCATTTGATGTATCAGAACTCTGGGGATGCTGACGGTCACGATCTTTCCCGTGTTGTGGGCTATCACGCTTTCGCTTTCCTGCATCATGAAACAGGGTTCACCCTTACCAATGCCGACAAGCAACTGTTGAAGGAGATTGCCCTTAACAGCATAAGGGACTCCCTCGATGGCAAACCCATTGGTAATATCCCACCTCTGACCTCTCACCAGTCACCTCTAAAACAGAAGTGCGGAGCATTCGTGTCGCTCCACAAACACGGTCGTTTACGTGGCTGCATAGGCCACTTCGGCGAGGATTATCCCCTTTATGAGATAGTGGCCGAGATGGCCCGCGCTGCAGCCTTTGAGGACCCACGCTTCATACCTGTCCAGCGTGTGGAGCTTGACGACATTGACATTGAGATCTCCGTACTCACCCCCATGCGGCGCATACAGAGCATTGACGAGTTCGAATTGCATCGGCACGGCATTTATATCCGCCGAGGAAACCGTAGCGGGACATTCCTGCCACAAGTGGCCGACGAGGTGAACTGGACCAAGGAAGAGTTCTTAGGTCACTGTGCCCAGGACAAGGCAGGTATCGGATGGGACGGTTGGAAGGACGCAGAACTCTACGTTTACGAGGCAATAGTATTTTGATGATTGAGTGCAGGTATTATCAGAAGTTGGATGACGGACGGGTGGAGTGTCAGCTCTGTCCCCATCACTGTCGCATTGCCGATGGTAAGACTGGACTTTGCCGTAGCCGCCGCAATCTTCAGGGCACACTCGTCAGCGAGGTCTATGCCAAGCCCTGCGCATTAGCCATTGACCCCATCGAGAAGAAGCCACTCAACTACTTTCATCCTGGCACCACGTGCTTCTCACTGGCCTGCACAGGCTGCAATTTCCGTTGTCTGAACTGTCAGAATCATGACATCTCGCAGGTTTCACCCTCAGAGGTTCCTCATTACGAACTGCAGCCCGAAGAAGTCGTTGCCCTCTGCCAGAAACACCATTGCCCAGGCATTGCCTACACTTACACCGAACCCCTCACCTATATCGAGTACATCACCGACTGTGCCCGTCTGGCCCACAAAGCAGGTTTTTGGAACATCCTCGTAACAGCCGGCTACGTCTGCCAAGAACCGCTAAGCGACCTCCTACCCTACCTTGATGCAGCCAACATCGACCTGAAGTCATTCAGCGACGACATCTATAGCCATGTCAGCGGAGGCCATCTGCAACCCGTACTCGACACCATCCTTGCTATGAAGCAAGCAGGCGTCTGGATAGAACTCACCAACCTCATCATCCCAGGCGTCAACGATGACATGCAGATGATTCATCGGATGTGCCGTTGGCTCAAGGAGAACGACCTCGCTGAAGTACCACTCCACTTCACCCGTTTCTATCCCCGCTTCAAGATGAGCGACCTACCACCCACACCCTTGCAAACGCTTAGAGCTGCAAGGTTAACAGCCGAAGAGGAAGGCATCAAGCACATTCTATGACTGCTCCCCCTAAAACTACAGCCATAAAGATAAACCTCCTAATACGCTGGATGTATCATTTTTCTGACCTTTTCCTTTGCCGTTTCACGGATTATTCGTATATTTGCCGACGGAAACAAACCAAGAGCTTATGACCACAGAACAAATGACACAGCAGATAGCCGACTATTTCAAGACGCAACCCGTCCTGAAAGCATGGCTCTTTGGCTCCTTCGCCCGTGGCGAACAACGAGAAGATTCAGATATAGACCTTCTTATCCTGCCAGACAAATCCCAGCATTTCAGTCTGTTTACCCTCAGTGGCATTTACGAGGACCTAAAGGATTTACTGGGTTGCGAGGTAGATTTAATAACTGAAGGAGGCTTGATGCCTTTCGCCCGCGAAAGTGCTGACCACGATAAAATACTGATATATGAGAGAGCCGCGTAACGATCCCAAACGCCTCAAGGATATCCTACAGGCAATAGACACGATATTCAAGTATGTGGATAATCGTGACATGAAGTCTTTCCTTGCTGATAAAAAATCATATCATGCTGTCATCTATAACATTATGATTATGGGCGAGGCAGCCAACATGCTTACTTTTGAATTCCGCGAAGCTCATCCAAAGACTCAGTGGAAGCAAATCACAAACATGCGAAACTTCCTGATACACGGTTATCATAACGTGGAGGAAGATTTGGTATGGGAAGCTATTTCTGTCGATTTAGCACCCATTCGCGAACAGATGGTAATGTATTTAGAGGAGCTTAAAGAGCTTAATGATAATGTGTAACCCTTTAAAACTGCAAATGCCTATGGGCTGAGAGAGATAATGAAATAAAATAGACATATAGGATTTGAATATCCGCTTTTAGATTCTTGTCATTCGAAATTCGCCAAATTTCAATCATTGTTTCAAGAACTGAAGTAGGAGTTCACGCTGAAAGGCGTGGACATTACTCGTTTAGGGAACATGGGCGTTTGGCGATGCCTCGAATGACGTAGACGAAGTAATTTGTCCACGTTTTTATTATGAGTATTTTCAAACAAACCTATATTTTTAAACTTAAAACAACAATTATGAAAAAACAACTTTTATTATTCTTTCTGTTGCTGCTGCCGCTGGTGGCCAGCGCAGACGACAGCGGCTCATGTGGCAGCAACGTCAATTACACCTATGTGGAAGCCACACACACCCTGACCATTTCCGGTTCAGGACCGATGAAAGACTATTATGATACTAATACACCTTGGTATAATTATCGGCAATACATCAAGTCGGTATTCATATTAAATGGCGTAACGAGCATTGGAAATTATGCGTTCTCTGGCTGTTCTGGCCTGACATCGGTCACCATACCCAATAGTGTGACGAGCATTGGAAGTCAGGCGTTCGCTTTTTGTCGTGGCCTGACCTCGGTCACCATACCAAATAGCGTGATGAGCATTGGAGATTGGGCGTTCCGTAACTGTTCTGGCCTGACCTCGGTTACCATACCAAATAGTGTGACGAGCATTGGAGATTATGCGTTCCGTGGCTGCTCTGGCCTGACCTCGGTCACCATACCAAATAGTGTGACGAGCATTGGACAATTGGCGTTCTCGGGCTGTTCTGGCCTGACCTCGGTCACCATACCAAATAGTGTGACGAGCATTGGAGATGATGCGTTCCGGGAGTGTTCTGGCCTGACATCGGTCACCATAGGAAATAGTGTGACGAGCATTGGTAATAGTGCGTTCTGGGGCTGTTCTGGCCTGACCTCGGTCACCATCCCGAATAGTGTGACGAGCATTGGAAGTCAGGCGTTCGCTTTTTGTCGTGGCCTGACCTCGGTCACCATACCAAATAGTGTGACAGAAATCGGAGAGGAAGCATTTTCCGGATGTAGTTATCTTGCAACACTCACTCTTCCCGAAGACATCAAGGTCATTAAAAAGGGGACTTTCAAGAATTGCGCTATTAAAAGCATAGTCATTCCGGCGAAGGTGGAATTCATCTACGCAGAGGCTTTTGATTGCAATGGGACACAAGAAGTGAAAGTTCTTGCGGAGAAGCCTCCCTTTGCCTATGACAACACTTTCCGTAACTATAACATCCCGCTCTATGTACCAAAAGAGTCCATCAACGATTACCAGTCGACGAATCCGTGGAGTAAGTTCTCGTCGCTGAAGACACTTTCTGGCGAAGATGCTGACATGAAGTGCAAGACGCCCACCATCAGCTATACGAAAGGCAGGCTGACCTTCAGCTGTGAGACGGAGGGCGTGGAATACAAGACCAGCATCACGGACACAGACATCAAAGATTACACGGGCTCGTCCATTCAGCTCAGCGTCACCTATACTGTCAAGGTCTACGCCACGAAGTCGAGCTACCAAAACTCCGACGTGGCTACAGCAACACTCTGCTGGATAGATGTAGATCCCAAAACAGAAGGTATCACAACAGGTACTTCTCATATTCCCGCTAAAGCGGTACTGATTCAGAGCCAGGGCGGCATGCTGACGGTTCAGGGTGCAGACGACGGCACGAAGATTGGTGTGTACAACATCAATGGCACTTTGGCTTGTGAGGGCATAAGCCGTAATGGCTGTGCGACGGTTAATACCAACCTCCAGCCCGGCAGCGTGGCTATTATAAAGATAGGTGACAGGAGCGTCAAGGTCGTGGTGAAGTGAGCTCCGCAACCGTTCAAATAAAAACAAAGCCGTTGGTCGAGCACCTGCGGCTTTCGTTTTTCTAATAGGTTGGTGCTCCTGTGAAGCTGGAACCTGCCTTTTTTCTGTTTCTTGACAACGGAAATTGGGGGAGGATTGTTTCTCCACGGTGAGGGCTGTGGCGGTGGTTCTGAAATGATTTTACATTAGACTTTTTTAATGAAAAATTGTCTCTGGCGGTTGTGGGAAATGATCCGGATTTTTCTTACCTTTGCAGTTCATTTCGCAAATAAAAACCACACTATAGATATATGAAAGAGAGCATCAATACTGAAGAAATGATGGCGGCGGCAGAGGAGGCATGCCGCCAGTTGGAGCGTGAACAGGAGGAGTTGGAGGATCGGGCCAGGGAACTGAAAATGCGACTGCAGGTGGCGGATGCCACAAAGGAGTTGCTCAGTGAGATTGACCGGCTAAAGGCTGACAACGAGACTCTGCAGACGGAGATTGAGGAACTGAACCAGCAGTTGCAGGAGAAGGACATCCAGCTGAAGGAGTTGGGCAAGCTGTCGGCTGGTGTTGCCAAGAAGTCGTCACAGGATAATGTGTCGAAGGCCTTGCGCATCTACCTGAACACGTCGAAACGCAAGACGCTAAGCAAGCGCGAGGCTGCCAAGACGGTTTTCCTGGAGTTGATAGCCGCGGCCAAGCTGGAGGTTCCTGAGGACATCATGGAGCTGCTGAACCACTTCGACGACGAACAGATTGTAGAGTCCTCGCAGGTGTCGACGACTGGCAATGTGACCGACGACATGTCTGTACTGTTTGCTGCCGAGGCGCAGGTGTTGTGGCAGCGGCTGAGGGATGCTGGCTTCATCGTTGCCGACGGCTACGCTTTGGCTGAGGGCGTGTCGGCCAACCAGGCTGCCTACATCGCCGACCGCATGGCCGAGCGATTACAGATTAAGAAGAAGTGGAAGCTGTTTCAGCAACTATGGGGCATTCCCAATCTGGCTCAGTTGGCAGGCTCGTGGCAGCAGACTGGCAAGTTACCGCCCGATGCACGCCGAATAGACAACCTCTTGAAATAGCCCATAAACAGGGCGTTTGCGGTCTTATATAAGTCTTATAGTAAGTCTTATATAAGACCTTTTTCTTTGCCCTTTTCCTTACCTTTGCAGCACCAATCAACGGGAAAAATGGTCAAGCGTTGGACCGTAGGCCAGTCTCACTTTCCGGTTGTGCGGAGGGTCCCTCGTGTGAGACCGAGGGTTTTCCCGAAAGCAAGAAAAACAATGAAAAAGGTATTTAACCGCAACACCCATCTGGGCGTGAACGTAAAGACAATGCTTCGTAGTGAGAATGTGATGAAGACAGGTAAGGACTATCAGGGCGTTTTAAGGCGTGACGTGGAGTGTGACGAGTTCCATTGGGACGAGCACTTCACCTTCGTGGAAACGCTGTCCTGGAGCATGAAGCGCAACCCGCGCGTCTTCAACGGCAAGTTCATCTCCGTGACCCGCCAGGACGACGGCAGCCTCAGACCGAACTTCAAGCCGATGAAGGTTGGCGAGGACTTCAGCGTCGAGCGCTACGCCCTCGGAGTCTACAACGAACTTTGCATGGCGCTGGGGGGCCTCGTAGAGGAAGAGTCGGTAACTGAGTAACTAACCACGAGCGATGTGTTCCAGTTCCAGTTGTTCCAGTTAAAAAACAAGGAACAAACACCCCTTCTATATCATTCATAACTAACTAATATATAGATAGTTATATAGATATGAAGGGAAATGGAACTGCCAAAAAAGTAACTGGAACAACTGGAACTGGAACACAAGGCCTAAAATTTATCATTTAAGTTTCACCTAAAAAGCAGAATATCAATGAGATACGATATAAGTAAAGCGACTGCGCCCGCTATGCCGAACCTCGGCAAAGGCACAGAATGTGTTCGATTACTGCTCTCACAGACGTCAAAAGACATGCACGAGCCCCTGGTTCCGATGCTTTTCCCCGTACTTGGCGCTCACATTAGCGGTGCGGAATTTCAGTACCCTGACCTCACTTGGAAGGAGCCAACGGGCATGATGGCCAATCTCGTGGGCGATTCGGGCTGTAACAAGGGGCAATTGTCCAACCTTGTGGAGGCTATTTGTCGCGACTTCCGACAGCACGACGACGCTGAGTTGAAGAAGTTGGTGGAATGGTCTAAACAGGTGAAGTCGAAAGCCAGTACAAAGGAGAAGCCTGTTCGTCCCGATGTAGCTTTCTACTTCCCGCCATCAGACACCACCCGTCCCGCATTCCTTCAAAACGCGATGGCACTTGAGGCTCAGGGCGGCAGAACGCAGTACCTGAACATGCCCGAGGTGGAAATGGCCGACGGCTTGTGTGGAGGTCACAAGCAAGTGTCGCATATGCTGCGTAACATTTACGACCGTCAGCGTGCGGGAGCCCTCAGAGCTACGGCTGATGGCGTAACGGGAAACCCGATCCTTCGCACCAACCTGACTCTTTCGGCAACGCCTTCTGCTGCTCGCAAGTTCTACAAGTACGACCTGTTCAACGGCACCTTCGGGCGTATGGTCTTCTCCTATAAGGCGCGCACCAGCCGCGACGGACGCATACCACGACAGGGCAAGTACAGCGACGAGTTCTATCAGAAGTTGGATGAGTACCTGACACGGCTCGACATCTGCAAAGGACGCTTCATCATCCGTCCGCTGAACAAGTTGGCAGACAAGCTGGCTCAGGACATGGCCTCGCTGGCCGACCTGGTGGACGACGATGTGCTGTGGGACTGTTCCAAGCGTGCCTTAGTCTCGGCTTGGAAGGCGGGGTGCATCCTCTGGGTGCTCAACAATCAGACGTGGACTCGTTCGATGGCCGACGTGGTGGAATGGCTGGTTTATTGCGACCTTTGGAGCAAGATGCAGCTGTTTGCCGACCTGCTGGGCAAGGATGCCGACACGATGAGTGAGGTTCAGCGTCATGGCCCGAAAAACATGCTGGATGACCTGCCCGACACGTTTAATGAGGCGCAGCTGGAGGCGCTCCGAGTGAGTCTTGGGAAGAGCAAGGAGGGCACCAACGGTCAGCTGCGCAAATGGCTCTTCCGCAAGTTCATCACCTACTCTAACCAGACCGGTCTCTACACCAAGACCCCGGAGTACCTGAAGAAGTCTGATGTCTGATGTAAGATGTAAGAATTCTCTAATTCTCAAATTCTTGACAAAGACAATCATGGAAAAGTATGAACTTCAAAAGCTCCGTGACCTCCCTATCGAGGGGGTCGCAGAGCGACTTGGACTCCAAGTCTCGCGACACAAGAGCCTCTGCCCCTTCCACGACGACCATCACGCCAGCCTGTCGTTTCGTGTCAGTAAGAACACCTTCCGATGCTTCGTCTGCGGAGCCTCAGGCGGACCTATCGACTTGGTCATGCGGTTTCTGAACAAGGGTTTCCGTGAGGCTTGTAGTTGGCTGGCAGACGAGCATAACATTATCCTCAACGAATGGAAGCCGCAAGAGCAAACCACTCCCCTCCCTCACAGGGAGGGGCTGGGGGTGAGTCTTTACGAGCGCTTCTTCGAGCATCCATGGCTCAACGAGGAGGCTCGGAAGTTCCTCTTCGATGAGCGCCGCCTTGATCCTCGTGTCGTGCGCTGGTGCCGCCTCACCTCATGGAAAGACAAGCAAGGAGTGCCTTGGCTACAGACACCATATTATAATAAGGAAGGCCGCCTCGTGGGCGTCCAGAACCGCAACCTGATACGCGGCGCCACGCCCCGATTTCGCTTCCCGCAAGGCTCCAAGTGCGGCATCTACAACCTCCCCGTGCTCAACCTGTTGAAGAATGGCGAGGAACTCTACATCGCTGAGGGCTGTAGCGACTGCTGGAGTCTCCTCTCCGCAGGCCACAAAGCCATCGCCATACCCTCGGCAACGCTCCTCACCAGGCACGACGTCGAACTCCTGTCTTCGTTATCCTCGTCGTTATCGTTGTCCTTCCACATGTACCCTGACCGCGACGAGCCCGGCGAACGCCTCTTCCTCCAGCTCCAGCGTGTCCTGCCCTCGCTCCAGCACCACCACCTGCCCCCAGACTGCAAGGACTTCAGCGACTACTACGTCAAATTGAAAACTAAAGGTTAAAGATTAGAAATTGACGCTTTATGATTAAAACCCGAAAGTGCCGTAACAACCTCCAAAAATTGCGGCACTTTCCGTCAGAAATCATCTGGAAAAGTTGCAGAAATCACGGCAACTTCTGGAGGAAATCACGGCAACTTCTGGAGGAAATCACCGCAACTTCTGGAGAAAATCTACGCTGTTTCTGACGAAAAAGTACACAAAAAGTACACAAAAAGTACACAAAAAGATTGCAACGCCACACTTCGATCTTTAGTCGAAGAACCGCATTCTATGCTAAATTCCAAACATTAATTGATATTTAACTATATTTTTAACATTTCGCAGAATAGGCAATTTCTTTGTTAG
>JAEEGG010023053.1_pt1 | contig 12195 bp, 14 predicted proteins | sample 9134161 | NCBI WGS metagenome assembly JAEEGG01 (sample SAMN16246543, study PRJNA631951) | gut metagenome | biome: gut microbiome; feature: rumen; material: CR-attached | host: Bos | place: Iran: Karaj | collected 2018-10 | reverse complement strand
TTTTTCGGCGTGCTTACAAACCCGCAAAAGGGCACCAAATAGGGGCTAAAAACGTGCACAAAACCATGTCGCATGTGCAAAAAATGGCTTTTCACCCTCGTTTCTCCATCTAACGAGGGTTGAACAATGCTCCCTTTCGGGCCTTTTTCGCTCCAGAATGCCTCGCAGCCGTGAACAAATTTTTCTTTGAAAGATTTTGACAATCTTTCCAATTTTTAGCTATCGGGTGTTCTATTTCGTAACAACTCAAAAAAAACTCGACCTACGGTTGAACAGACGGTGGCGTTTTTTCAACCGTACGAAAAATCCCCGCGTGGGAATGGCTTATCCTTGGGGAACAAACCATTTCCACGCGGGGAATATCAGTGACTCATCACTTCAAGGCTTTTCGCAGTTCCTCTGCCTCGTCGACGTGCTCGGCAAACTCGCGGTAGCGGAGGTAGGTCTTCAGTTCGCGCTTGGCATCTTTCTTCTGTTCGAGCTTCAACAGGAGGTAAATCTTCATCCAGCGCAACTGGGCGTTCTCCTGATAGGCGAGCATGGTGTCGTAGATGGCCTCATCGTCGCCGACGGCCTCGGCAAACTCCTCGGCCAACGACACTTCGTCGTCGGAGTGGGCCAATGCGGCTTCTACCTTGTTGAGGGCTTCCTCGTACTTTCCCTGGTCGATGAGGGCGTTGATGGCGTTGGCATCGGAGCTGGCCGAACGATAGACGGTGATTTCTGGAGTGCCGATGCCCAGCTCGTCGAGCGGATTGGTGCTTGACTGCCATGGTGCCACCCACACGACGGCTGCCAGACAGGCGGCAACGGCCAGACATACGAATAATGGGCGTAAGCGGGTGGTGGTGCGCTTGGCTGGCGCTTTGTCCCACTGCTCCATCTGCTCCAGCTTCTGCTGGCGTGCTCCCAGCCGACTGGCGATGCGGTCGGTCAGCTCATCCTGTGGCACCATTGTTGTCTCGTTCTGCTCCATGGCTCTTTCATGCTTTTAAGTTCAACTTTCGGAACTCCGCCGCCACTCGCTCACGAAGGGTGTTCATGCACTTGTTCTTGGCTGTCTTCAACCCGTTCTTGCTGGTGTTCTCGGGGCGTTGCTCCATGATTTGGTCGAGCGTCATCTGCTGATAATAGAACATGGTCAGAATGTCGGCGCAACGAGGTGAGAGCTGGCTGATGCAGTCGTCGATGATGCGGTTCTTCAGGTCTTCGGGGGTTTCCTCGTCGGCCATAGTTGTGGGCGGCTGGTTGCGGTTCACAGTGTCCTCGAACTCTGGGTAGGTGTCTTCCTTCTGTCGTCGCACCAACTCGCGGTGCTCAGTACGTGCAAAGGCCATCAGGAAGGTGTTGAGTGAACAAGTCATTGTGCGCCACTCACCGTTCTGTTGCTGGCGGCACACCTCGTCGGCAATCACCGTGATACGCCCGTTGTCCATCTCCGACCAGAGCTTCACAAAAGCCGTCTGGAAGATTTCCTGCTTCTGGTCCTCGTCGAAGAAGACTTGGCGGAAATGGTCGTCGAAGTAGCGTTTGGCCTCATGATAGAACCACTCCTCCGTGCGGCGGTCGTGGCCATGCAGTCCTCTCACTACCTGACAATCGGTGTAGTGCACCTTTTTTCTGTCCAATAATTCAATTATCATTGTTTTGTAATCGCTCTTACTACTGGTTAAAGCAGTCTTTCATGCAAAAGTAACCCTTGTGGAGACATTTTTTCAGCCGATGCCATTAGAAGCCCAATTCTTGCCAAATGCCCGTCAGGGTGCCCGTGGCTTGTGTGGTAGGGGTCTGCTTTTGCTTCAGCTTCAAATTACTTGCCGTTGCATTGACGTTTCTTGACAACCGCTCGGAGAGGTCGCCATAGCTGATCATTCCCTTGCTGACATTCATTTCCTTCAACAAGAAGTAGGTGAACAGCCCATGGCCCATCTCGGGATAGCCTTGCGCCGGCTCATTGCCCTGTGCAGCCGAGAACACCACCATGTTGCCTTCGCCAATGTTGGTCTCCTCGGGCTCAATGCCTACGCCGCGCAATCCCTCGGAGACGCCCTCGTCGGTACGGCTCATACCACTGAAACAGGCATCGAGGAACACTGACGTCTGAGCGAAAGCCAACTCACCCAGCTTGCCATAGAAATCGTCGAGGGCAATGCCGCGGCCAGGCTTTGAGCCGTGTACATCGGTAGGCAGCAGGAACGCCTTGTTGTTGTTGTTCATGTCGGGCACACCATGGCCAGCATAATACACGATGAGAACCTTTTCATGGCGGTCTTTGATTTCCGACAGCCAATCCTCCAGCTCATCGTCGAGGATGATATGCTTGGTGGCATCCTCGCAGATATGGATGTTTTCGGTAGGAATGCCAAGCGTCAGCTTGCAATATTCGCCAAAGATGCGGGCATCGTGGATGGCATAGGGCACTTCGGTGGCAAAACGATAGTGCTGGTTGCCAATGATGAGGGCATAGGTGTCGTTGCGAGCGAAGCTGGTGACGGGGATGAGCGAATCGACATCGGAAGTGAAACGGTCGTAGTCGATATTGGAAGCACGATTGGAGACAAGGTTCTGAATGGAACCCTTTGAGAAGCCATACCTTTCGCAATTGTTGGAATTGATATAAGGAGGTATGCTGCGCACCACGCCATTATACATCGTATGGCTGAGGCGGCCGTTCACATTGACTTCGCTGACGAACACGTTGTGATCGAGGATGGCCGTGGATGCCACCTCGACACTGTTGAGGCCTCGGCACGAAGCGTATGCCTTCTCGCCCACACGACACTGGTTGGGAATCTTCACCGAAGAGAGTGCGGTGCAATTGGCAAAGGCAATGGTCTCGATGGAGCGTACCGATGCGGGAAGCGAAATAGTGCGCAGATGTATGCAGTTGAGGAAGGCACCCCAAGCAATGGAGATGAGCGAACGATCTTCGAATTGCACTTCCTGCAGCGTGGTGCAGCCGGCAAAAGCACAAGAGCCGATGCGAGTGACACCAATGCCAATAATAACGTTCTTCACTGGCAGCTTGCGCTTCATCCAGGGGGCGAGGTTGCGCTTCATGTCGTAATCCTCCATCTCGACGGTGAGGCCCTTCTTACTGGCATTGCTCACCGTGAGCGTGAGACCATCGAAACTCCACTTGCAGTCTACGCCACAAGTGCCTTCAATCTTGTTTTGTGCCCACGACGTGAATGTGCCAGCCAGAGCCATGAGCGATATAAAGAATAATCGTTTCATATTAGGATAGTGTTAATTGATTGTGGATTGATACATTATGCAAAAGGGGTCACCAACGAATTTGGAAGTAGAGACGGGTGAGGCCAGTCTTGAACTTGCTCTTCACCTTACTAAAAGAATCGGTGCTGAACGACTGGTAAGTCAGCTTGCCAGTGCGATGCTCAAATCCGACGCCGATGTTGCGCCAAGAGAGTGAGCCTCCAAAACTGTTAATCATACCATGGCCCCAAAGGAAACAGTTGTCGTCATTTGACTGCGCCGACGTACTTTCGGGCTTATTGACGGCATTCTCGTCGTACTTAATAAACATGGCCGAGGCGCTATAGCCAACATGATAGAAAGCATTCAGCTTTAGGAAATGCGCCTCACGGCCTTTGGCATAGGTTAACGGCGCAATGGTGATGGATGGGCCAATGGACATGCCGTAGTTGGCCTCGTATTTCTCCAGATTCCATGGGGTGTAGAAATAATCCTGACCATCATAGTTAAATGTTTTAGCACTGTTATAGACTTTACTACCATTGACACTCTCCGTGTCGTAGATATTGAGAGAAAGGTCGAAGCCAGTGAAATCGAGGTTGAATTGTGCCACATTGGCAATGGGTCGCTTATGGAGGCGATAGTTGCGCCCCACCTGCAAGGCAAAGCCCATCTTGGCCTTGTATTCAGGAGCCGGTCCCACACCCGTCTGCACTGGTTCTTCAGGGGTCATCTTGGCGGTGCCATGGTAGATGAAGTTGACAAAGCTGCGATAGCCCCACACACGATGATAATGATTGTCCATAAAAAGACGCTCATTCACCTCCTGACGTTCATTGATGATGTCGTTGATGGAGGTGAGCCCAGTGCTGTCGGCCGGACTGTCGGCATCGTCCAACCGGGTTTCGTCATTCTGGGCAATGGCAGCCAATGATGCCATGCCACACATGAGAATAAGGAATAATTTCTTCATAGCAGTTAATATGTTTTTAGTATTATTAGATTGCTTCTATTTCTCTGCGTCGGGATTCAGAATCCTGATCCACCGCTTGTTGACGACCATCTCGCGGTCGTGGCGCTGAATGTTGAGCAGCCACTTCTGGAAGTCGTGCGTGTTGAGCGTGTTGGGATGCAGCGCATCCTTGCTCACGTCGTTGCATTTGTTGAAGGGATGAGGGGAATAGATAAGCACAATCTGATTGTCCTCAGATTGCCGATTCGTCTCCATGTTGTAGAAAGGCGACGAAGAATCCAGGCGTTTGTCGAAGAAAAGATAGTCGCGTCCGCCTACCACCTCCACGCGCCCATCGGTACTGGCGGGATAGGGCAACAAGCATGATGTCTTGTCGGCAGCCTCTATCAAATAGACGGCCACATAACCGCTGGAAGGGGCACGGAACTTCAGGTACACGCGCTCACCATTCGTAAACTCAGGCAGTTGGCCATTTGAGAATCGTGTATAATAATATTTGTTGTTGCCACGGCCATAAGACACCGTGCTGCCCTTTGGCCCATCGCTGCTGCCTTTGCGCAGGAGTTCCCATTGCAGTTCGGTGCGCGCCTGTATGATTTCGCGTGCCAGCCCCCACACCTTGGCGGTGAAGATGAGCTTGCCATCAGCGTATTCCACGTTGACTTCAGGCTGGCGAAGGTCGTCCAACCAATCACCGCGAGCCTGAGCGACGGTGTTCTCCCAGAAGTAGGTTCCCGACGACTTGCCCGCGCCCTCGGTGTTGCTCTCAATAACATCTGAAGTAATCATCTCGCCAAACTCTTTCCTGATGGCTTTAGCTTTGGCCAGCTCTATACACCGCTGCTTAGCCTGCTTGAAGGTGAGGTCGCTCTCGTCGCTCAACTCCAACACATATTCATCATTCACCTTGGCTTCACGCTGTGCTACAGCAGAGCCAACCGACAATGAGAATACAAAAAGGAATGAAAATAGCAGTCGCTTCATAACTCTTATTGTTTGGATACTAAATAATACGCCATCACCTCCACATCATCTCCCTCAATATCGCGACTAAGATATACTGTGGATTGAAGGCCACTGACAAGCTGCTGCGTGCTTGTTCGGAATCCATGATGTACCTGCTGCTGGGTGGTAGCCTGTCCATTCACGGTAGAATTGTCAATGTCAATGCTGGTGACTGAGCTGACGGTGGTGGAGTTCATAGTGGCATACTGCTTGGTGGCATCAGTTTCTGCGCGGCGCTTGGCTGCTTCCAAACTTGGGCCTGTGCCCCTACCAATAATGGTCATCATGGTACCCTGGCTGTCGCCCAGCTGCTGATAGTGACTCTCTAAAGCCGCAGGCAGTGTCTCTTTTCCTCCAAACACATGCCAGCCGTCTTTAGAGAGTTGCTTCACGACCCGCTTACATTCTTTCTTCAGAGCCCCATCGCCTGTCTGCTTTGCTGCAAATGACGTGGAGTTGCTGAAGCTCAACATTGAAGCCACCAACAGTAATAAAAATCTGTGCATAAATGACAAATCGCTTAAATGCGGTTAACGTTTCTTGCCGCTCACCATGGGAGTTTGCGGCAAACGCCCCTGATGTTTGTCCATAAAATCCATGAGGCTCTGCTCCATACGGATATTGCTCTTGGAGAAGAAATCGGCCCCCATCTGGTGCAAGGCGTAGGTCAGCTTGCCAGCCTCGGGTGTGCGCAACTCCTGGCACAGCTGATAAGGCCTACAGGCGCTGATGGTGAGCCATTGCTCGGGAGAAGGCTGGGTGACCTGCCGCTCGTTGCCGCTACGAGGGATGATGAATTTCTGGTCCACCCCCCTCACGGGTTCGGCGTCGGGATCGTCGTCGCTGCAAGTGGCATCGCCGCTATGGCAGGCATCCACCGACACTATCAGCTCACCACGGCTGCCAATCTTCTGTCTGATGGCCTGCAACAGCTGGGCAACCTCGTCATCGGAGAGGTGCTTCTCGCCCCGGTCCTGCTCGCAGTAGTTCATGAAGGCATCGTAGGGAATCCAACTCTCGTCCCACTGACCATGGGCACTGTTCCACTTCAGCCGCTCGTCGCCATCGAGGTCGGTGATGAGCTGACCATGTCCGCTATAGTGCACATAGACATGGTCGCCACGCTCACAACGCTTAACCAACTGGCGGAAAGCATCGACCATAGCAGCCTTCGTAGCCTGCTCATTGCGCAGCGCCACAATGTCGGTGTAACCCATCTCCTGCAGCATCTGCCGCACGAAATAGATGTCGTTGTCGCCATGGATAGGCGCCCAACTGGTATCCAGCTGGCGACCCAGCCCGAATATCAAAGCCCGATGCGTGACGGCTCCCACGGGAAAGCTCATCAAGACGCCGGCAATTATCAGCATAACATGTCTAAACATAAAAACCAAAGATTAAATGATAGATAGGTCTTGTCTGTATATTAAAGCATGCCGAAACGAGAAGTAACCACTGCCAACAGAGTTTTTTCCGAAACAAACGACTCCATCATGGCATGTCGAAGAACAAAGAGCAGCGAACAACCGAAAAAAGAGAGACATCCTCACCTCCACGACAAGAATGTCTCTCTTTAGGGAATTTGCCAAACTCTCTTAAAAGCTTACTCAGCCTTAGGAGCCTCAGCGGCAACAGGAGCCTCAGTGGCAGCCACTTCCTGAGCGGGAGCCTCAGCCTTGGCACCCGACGAGCGGCGGCTGCGGCGAGTGGCCTTCTTCTTGGTCTCACTCTTTGCCATTTCAGGATCGAAGTCTACCAACTCGATGAAGCAGGTCTGAGCAGCGTCGCCCTGACGGAAGCCCAGCTTGATGATGCGGGTATAGCCACCGGGACGGTCGCCCACCTTCTCGGCAATGGGGCCAAAGAGTTCCTTGATGGCCTCCTTGCTCTGGAGGTAGCTGAATACGACGCGGCGAGAATTGGTGGAGTCCTCCTTAGCCTTTGTGATGAGGGGTTCCACATACTTCTTCAGTTCCTTTGCCTTTGCGAGGGTCGTAGTGATTCTTTTGTGCTCGATCAGCGACTTGGCCAAGTTGGCAAGCAAGGCACGGCGATGGTCGGCAGTACGGCCCAGATGATTGAATTTCTTATTGTGTCTCATTTTTCTTTATTCCTTTTCCAGTTTGTATTTACTGATGTCGGTTCCAAACGACAGATTCAGACTCTCGAGCAAATCATCAAGCTCCGTGAGCGATTTCTTGCCGAAGTTGCGGAACTTCAACAGGTCGGTCTTGTTGTACTGCACGAGATCGCCAAGGGTCTCCACGTCGGCAGCCTTCAGACAGTTGAGGGCACGAACCGAGAGGTTCATGTCTACAAGCTTGGTCTTCAGCAGCTGGCGCATGTGCAGCACTTCCTCATCAAACTCCTGGTTGGTCTCGCTCTCGTTGTTCTCGAGCGTGATCTTCTCATCGGAGAAGAGCATGAAGTGGTAGATAAGGATTTTTGCGGCCTCCTTCAGTGCATCCTTCGGGTGGATGGAACCGTCCGTTGTCACTTCGAGCACGAGCTTGTCGTAGTCGGTCTTCTGCTCAACACGATAAGGCTCTACAGCGAACTTGACATTGCGGATGGGAGTGTAGATGGAGTCGATGGCGATAACATTGACATCGGTGCAGTACTCGCGATTTTCATCAGCAACCACATAACCACGTCCTTTGTTAATCGTCAGGTCAATCTGCATGGAAGCTTTTGAGTCGAGATGACAAATCACCAAATCGGGATTTAACACTTCAAATCCAGTCAGATACTTGCCGATATCACCAGCCTTAAACTCCGTAGTGTTATCAACGGTGATGCTGACTTTCTCGTTCTCGAATTCTTCTACTACTTGCTTGAACCTTACTTGCTTCAGGTTCAAGATAATGTTGGTTACGTCCTCCTTTACGCCAGGAACGGATGAGAACTCATGCTCAACGCCGGCAATACGCACAGTGTTGATGGCAAAGCCCTCAAGCGATGAAAGGAGTATGCGGCGCAGGGCGTTTCCGATGGTGACACCGAAGCCCGGCTCCAACGGACGGAATTCGAACTTGCCGAACCGGTCGTTGGCTTCCAACATTACCACTTTATCGGGTTTTTGAAATGCTAATATCGCCATTAATTTAATGATTTTAATTCTTAGAGTACAACTCGACAATTAACTGCTCCTTGATGTTCTCGGGGATGTCTTCGCGCTCAGGGCGATGCAAGAACTTGCCAGCCTTCTGATTCTCATCCCACTCAATCCATGGATACTTGCTGTGGTTGAAACCGGCGAGTGCGTCGGCAATGACCTCCAGGGACTTTGACTTCTCGCGAACGCCGACCACCTGGCCAGGCTTCACAGAGAAAGAAGGAATGTTCACCACCTTGCCATCGACGACAATGTGACGGTGGCCCACCAGCTGACGGGCGGCGGCACGGGTGGGAGCGAGGCCAAGACGGAACACCACATTGTCGAGTCGGCTCTCAAGCAGCTGAAGCAGCACCTCACCGGTGATGCCATCTGCCTTGGCAGCTTTTTCGAACAAGATGCGGAACTGGCGCTCAAGCACTCCATAGGTATACTTGGCTTTTTGCTTCTCTGCCAGCATGACAGCATACTCCGACTGCTTGCGGCGACGGTTATTGCCATGCTGTCCAGGAGGGAAGTTTCTCCTAGACAAAACTTTGTCCGGGCCGAAGATGGGTTCTCCAAAACGGCGGGCAATCTTAGATTTCGGTCCAATATACTTTGCCATAATATCTTATAAAAATTTAATTGTTCTTATTTTCTATAGTTGCTATAGTATCTATAGTTTCTATAGTAGCTATAGTTAATTATACACGACGACGCTTCGGAGGACGGCAGCCATTGTGAGGCAGTGGCGTGACATCAACAATCTCGACAACCTCGATACCTGCACCATGGACGGCACGGATGGCCGACTCACGACCATTGCCAGGACCCTTGACATAGGCTTTCACCTTGCGAAGACCAAGGTCGAAAGCAACCTTTGCGCAATCCTCAGCTGCCATCTGGGCGGCGTAGGGAGTGTTCTTCTTAGAGCCACGGAAACCCATCTTACCTGCCGACGACCAAGAAATCACCTGACCCTCGTCGTTGGCCAAAGACACGATGATGTTATTGAAGGAACTGTGAACATGGAGCTGGCCCAAAGCGGTCACTCTGACGTTCCTTTTCTTTGATACGACTGTTTTCTTTGCCATAATCTTTTCAATTCTTTAATTTCTCAATTTTTAAATTTACTTAGTGGCCTTCTTCTTGTTTGCAACAGTCTTCTTCTTACCCTTACGAGTACGAGCATTGTTCTTTGTGCTCTGTCCACGCACGGGAAGGCCATTACGATGGCGCACTCCACGATAGCAACCAATGTCCATCAGTCGCTTGATGTTCAACTGAATCTCACTGCGGAGATCACCTTCAACTTTGAATTCAGCACCGATGATTTCACGAATCTTGGCTGCCTGGTCGTCAGTCCATTCGTTGACCTTCAGGTCGCGGCTCACGCCGGCCTTGTCCAAAATCTTTGCTGAACTACTTCGACCTATACCAAAGATATAGGTCAATGCGATTTCGCCACGCTTGTTCTGGGGCAAATCTACTCCAACAATTCTTATTGCCATTTGATAATTTAGAAAAATAAAATAAAAAAAATTTTAGTTGAAATTGCAAAAAGCATGCAAAGGTAAGGAAATAAATTGATATTCCCTTACTTTGTTATGCTTATTTAACAATTTAGCCCTGACGCATCTTGTACTTCGGGTTCTTTTTGTTAATCACGAACAGGCGTCCTTTCCGACGTACAATCTTGCAGTCGGGTGTACGCTTCTTCAACGATGCTCTTGTCTTCATGTCTTTGTTTGATGTTTATTTGTATCGAAAAACAATTCTTCCTTTAGTAAGGTCGTATGGACTCATCTCAACCTTCACCTTATCGCCCGGCAGGATACGAATGTAGTGCAGACGCATCTTGCCAGAGATGTGGGCAATGATTTGCACACCGTTCTCCAGTTCCACTCGAAACATGGCGTTCGAGAGGCTCTCGATGATTGTTCCGTCTTGTTCAATAGCGGATTGCTTTGACATACTGTGATTTAGTAAAGTTTACGTTCCAATGATTCTATTTCCTCGAATGATGATAACACCTCTGCCCCACCCTTTCGAATGGCGATGGTATGCTCGAAATGAGCAGCTGGTTTTCCGTCGCGGGTGCAAACAGTCCAACGGTCAGCCTTCATGTAGATATCGCGCTTGCCCATCGTTACCATAGGCTCAATGGCGATGCACATCCCAGACTTGAGCAGCACGCCATTGCCGCGTCGCCCATAGTTGGGCACCTGTGGGTCTTCGTGCATGTCGCGACCGATACCATGACCCGTCAGTTCGCGCACTATGCCATATCCAGCTGCTTCGCAGTGATGCTGCACAGCATAACTGATGTCTCCCAAATGATGGCCTGCCACCGCAGCCTCAATGCCCAAATAGAGCGACTCCTTTGTAACCTTCAGCAACTGACGGACTTCGTCGGACACCTCACCCACACAAAAAGTGTAGCAAGAATCGCCGTTGAATCCATTCAGCTGGGTGCCACAATCAATGGAGATGATATCGCCATCTTTCAGCACCGTCTGCTCATCGGGCACGCCATGCACCACAACATCATTGACCGATGTGCAGATGCTGGCGGGAAACGGCCCCCCGTAAGGATTGGGAAATCCCTTGAACGTAGGAATGGCACCATGGTCGCGAATGAACTCATCGGCCAATTTGTCCAACGCAAGGGTTGAAACTCCCGGTTTGATATGTTTCGCCAATTCGCCAAGCGTTTTACCAACAAGTTGGTTCGCTTGGCGCATTAGCTCAATTTCATCTTCAGTCTTCAGAAATATATTCATCGACTTAGTAAGCGGTTACTCCACCTCTGCCACGTATACGTCCGGAATTCAGCAGACCGTCGTAGTGGCGCATCAGCAAGTGGCTCTCAATCTGCTGCAGTGTGTCGAGCACCACACCAACGAGAATCAACAGCGACGTACCACCGAAGAACTGCGAGAACTCATCCTGCACATCGAGCAAGCTGGCAAAAGCCGGCATGATGGCGATGAACGCGATGAAGAGGGAGCCTGGCAGTGTGATGCGCGACATAATCGTGTCGATATAGTCGGCAGTATCCTTACCAGGCTTCACACCAGGGATAAACCCATTGTTGCGCTTCATATCCTCGGCCATCTGAGTGGGATTCAACGTGATGGCGGTGTAGAAGTATGTGAACGCAATGATCAGTGCAGCAAAAATCACATTATACAACCAGCTGTGATGATCCATCATCGAGCGCATGAACCAACTTGCGTTCTGCGGGTCGGAATAGCGCACCAGTGCCAGCGGGATGAACATCAATGCCTGAGCGAAGATGATAGGCATCACATTGGCGGCAAAGAGCTTCAAGGGGATGTACTGACGAGCACCGCCCACGGTCTTGTTGCCAACGACACGCTTTGCATACTGCACAGGAATCTTGCGCACACCCTGCACCAGGACGATAGAAGCACACACGACGGCATAAAGAATGATAATCTCAATGAGGAACATCACCAGACCACCACCCGTGGCAGCTGCGAAGCGCGAACCCACTTCTTGGGCAAAAGCCTCGGGCAAACGGGCAATGATACCGATCATAATGATCATCGAGACACCATTTCCAATACCTTTGTCGGTGATGCGCTCACCCAGCCAAAGGATGAACATACTACCGGCGGCAAGAATCACAGAAGCGATGATAAGATACATGCCCCACTTCACGCCTGGATCGAAAGCAGCACCTATCTGCATCTTAAGATTGACAAGGTAGCTCGGTGCCTGAAACAGCAGGATGCCCACCGTCAGGTACCGAGTGTACATGCTAATCTTTTTACGGCCGCTCTCGCCTTCGCGCTGCATCTTCTGGAAATACGGCACGGCCACGGCAAGCAGCTGCATGACGATAGAAGCTGAGATGTAAGGCATGATTCCCAACGCG
>JAEEGG010023051.1_pt1 | contig 12196 bp, 12 predicted proteins | sample 9134161 | NCBI WGS metagenome assembly JAEEGG01 (sample SAMN16246543, study PRJNA631951) | gut metagenome | biome: gut microbiome; feature: rumen; material: CR-attached | host: Bos | place: Iran: Karaj | collected 2018-10 | reverse complement strand
TGGTTTTCAATATTCTTCCTTTTCTTCCACGAAGATGAGTACTAAACAACTAAATCACTGATTATCAGTAGAATAAAGGAGGCTGTTAGGTTAACTAACAGCCTTTTTTGTGTTCAAATAAGTCATTGGTAATTAATGTGTTTAATGCCAAAAGTTAGGTTACCTTATTTTTCGATGAAATTATATGGTTTTGTTGTTTTTCTTGCGCTCTGTGTTGAAAAATACGTATTTTTGCAGGTGGCTTTTTGAATTGCAATGATCCAGGAGAACAAGGACATATTGCTTCGTTTGCTTCAGCGACATAGGGAACTGGGCATTTCAGGACAGATAGACTTCGATAAGTTCTATCTGTACTCTATCATTGTGCATTCCACCGCTATTGAGGGCTCCACCGTGACGGAGGTCGAGGCACAGCTTCTCTTCGATGAGGGTATCACCTCTGGCAAGCGCACCGTGGTAGAGCAGATGATGAACCTTGATCTCAAAGTGGCATACGAATTTGGGAGGGAGTGGATCAAGCATCACTACCCCATCACTGTAGATTGGCTCATTGAACTGGCTTCCAAGGTGATGGCCCGTACGGGCAGCGAATACCATTCCATGGGTGGAGACTTCTCAGCCGCCAAAGGCGAGTTGCGCAAGCTGAATGTCACTGCTGGACTTGGAGGCAAATCGTACTTGTCCTATCTCAAGGTGCCGGAGCGCTTAGCTGCCTTCTGTGAGGAGCTGAACAAACGCCGCAAAGCCATCAACCCCTTGGATGTCTGTGCTGTCTATGATCTCAGCTTTTGGGCACACTACGAGTTGGTGACCATTCATCCCTGGGCAGACGGGAACGGGCGTACCAGTCGCCTCTTGATGAACCTGCTGCAGATGGAGTTTGATGTGCTTCCCGTTAAGGTGCTTAAAGAGGATAAAGCCACTTATATCCAGGCCCTTATCGACACACGGGAAAAAGAAGACATCGGCATCTTCCAAAATTGCATGGCCGAGTTGCATGCACAACACTTGAAAGCAGATATCGACCAATATCTCAACTCTACATCTCAGAAAATGGTCGATAAAGCGGCGTTGAAGCAGGAAATGGTCGATAAATGGTCGATAAAACCCACTTTGGCCGAAAAACTTGCCGGTGTTCTTGACTATTTGTCTGACAAAGCCGAATTCACCACTGAAACCATCGTCAGTCATTTTGGTTTCACTGCCACTACGGCCAAACGCTATTTGCGCCAGCTGGTCAAGTTTGGTTATCTTGAAGTACATGGTGGCAATAAGAACCGCACCTATACTCGGCGATGACGGTTGGCACACTACACCTTATTTGAATGAGATCCCGCCGTACGAGGTGTTCTCGGTTATCAACGGGTTTTATGTTCAAATAATCGGTTCGGCTAAGGAAAAAAAATTTGGAGGTCTTTAGGAAAAACACTACTTTTGTGGCATTATTGCAAAACTGCCCAAACATGAAACGTGTTTTTCTTTTCTTGGCTTTGGCGCTTTTCGGGGCGATGACCCTGAGAGCCAACCCCGTAGACCCATCACTGGCTCAGAGGGCAGCTTCAAAACTCTTTGAGACACAATTCGCTGTGGAGCTCCGTGGACCGCTCAATATGGCTTATGCCGAGCCTCATGGCGCCTACTATGTGTTCACCACAGGTGAAAAAGGATTCGTCATCATCGCGGGCGACGACGCCTACCGTCCCGTGATCGGATACTCGACGGAATCCACGTTCGACCCAAACGACATCCCGCCAGCGCTGACCGATTATCTCGACGGCATCGCGCAAAGCATCCTTGGCTTGCAGGCACACGGTCAAGCCGTGGCACTGCCGCAGGTGGCAGCCGAATGGGAGTCGGTGCTTAATCACGGACGCCTAGTATCACGTTTCGGCGGACGCGAAAGAACCTACTTCTGCCAGACCCAATGGAATCAGGATTACCCCTATAACTATTGTTGCCCCGACGACCCCAACGGCTCAGGCGGCCATGCCATCGTGGGCTGTTTGGCCACCGCCATGTCGCAACTGATGCGCTTCTGGGCGTCACCCATCCAAGGCATCGGAAGCCATTGCTATGTCCATGAGGATTATGGCGAGATATGCGCCGACTTCGGCAATACCACATACGATTGGGATCACATGCCCAATAAGCTTAACAGCAATGCCTCCGAAGAGGAAAAGCTGGCCGTAGGCACCCTGTGCTTCCATTGCGGTGTGACCATCGACATGGGCTACGGCCCCGACGGTAGTGGCGGCGCCTCTGGCCCCATCCCCGGTGTGATGCACCAGTATTTCGACTATAGCGAAGCCAATGTGCAACGCAGCCGCAACGACTATGAGACCGAGACTTGGAAACGTATGGTGCGTGAGCAGTTCGACATGGGTTGGCCGATGTACTACGGCGGCTGCCAGGACGGCGGCTGCCATGCTTTCGTGTGCGACGGCTACGACGATGCCGACATGTTCCACTTCAACCTCGGCTGGGGCGGCGGCTCCGACGGATGGTACCTCATCGACGAGGCTCCCTATACCCATCCCGCCGACGCCATGTTCAACTTCGTTCCGTCTGCAGTCTATGACATCACACCAAGCGCCCCGACGGATTTCTCGGTTGACGTACCTGTTAATACAGAATTGCATACTATTCTTCACTGGACCAATCCGACTACCTCGCTCGACAACTCCCCCTTGGCTTCCATCGAGGAAGTGGTTGTGATGCGTAACAATCAGGTCATCCAAGTGCTGACGGGCATGACTCCGGGCCAGACCGTCGAGATCGAAGACGATGACGTGCCCTACTACGATACTTACGAGTATGCGGTTTACGCCAAGGCCAACGGCCGCTACGGCAAGCATGCCTATGCGCTCGATGTGAAGATAGGTCCCTCGTGTCAGTGGAAAGTGGTGATGACCTCTTCCGACTATCATGGATGGAATGGCGGCTATTTGTCGTTCTACAACAATGCCGGGCACAAGGTGGCACAGTGCACCATGAGTTCTTCCTCTCCCGCCATAGAAAGGCCGGAGCTGCCCTTGGGACGGGTGAGTTTCGGGTGGACGCCTTCGGAGGACACCATCAGCTCCATGGGCTTTGTCATCAGGGACGCTGACAACCAAGAGGTGTTCTCTTTCAGCGGTTCGTCGGCCGATCTGGGACAAGGTATCTTCTTTGAAGTCAACAACAGCTGTGGTGGCGACCAATCGTGCGGCGCGCCGGAGAACCTAACATGCGTCGCCGAAGACGAAGGCGTGATGCTTTCGTGGGAACCTGTTGCCAATGAAGGCTACGGGTATAACATCTATCGCGACGGACAACTCATCAGGCTCATCCCTGCCGGCACGACGACTTCCTATCTGGATGAGCAAGCCACTCTGGGCGGCTATTGTTATAAGGTCACAGTGCTTTGCGATGGAGGCGAGAATGGTGAGTCGAACGAGTCGTGCGCCTCGATGGGTCCCTGCTGGGCGGCACGCAATTTCGATTTCGAGATCACTCCTGATCTTAAAGTCAGATTGAGTTGGGATACCCCGGAGCCTGGCGAAGGTCTTACCGGCTATTATCTTTACCGGAAGCGGGGAGACGGCGAATACAAGCGCATCAAGTTGCTGGGCCCCAACTATACCACGTATACCGATATTGGCCTTCAAGAGGAGGACCACTATTATTACCGCCTCTATGCCTATTACAGGGTGCCCGACTGCTATTCGGCACCGGCCAGCCTGAAATACAACCCCAATTCGTTTGAGCTTCATGCTTACTATTCGCCGACTGGATTGGATGATGAAGACACGGAAGTGAAGGTCTATCCGAATCCCACCAACGGCATGGTGAGGGTGGAGGCTCAAGGGATGACCCATGTCACCATGTTCAACACTTTGGGACAGTGCGTGCTCGACCAAGCCCTCACGGGTAATGTCTTCGAGTGGCACGACATGGCAAAGGGACTGTTCCTGATACGAATCGACACCGATAATGGAGTGTATTACACTAAAATCGTTGTGCTATGAAAAAACCTGCAAGGCAAGTCGTAACTAAAACAGACCTCAAGAACGCCCTCGGGATGAAGGGTGTCTGGGGTGACTGTGTGGCGGGATTGGCGTATGGCTTTTGTGGATTGGGCGAGATCAACCGACTGTTCGACGGTGCCGCCGACTACCAAGGCAGAGAGTTTGCCGATCACTTGCTCGAGAATATGAATATCACCATCGACGTGAATCCTGATCAGCTGGCCAGCATCCCCAAGCAAGGCGGCTTTATCGTGGTGAGCAACCACCCGTTCGGAGGCATCGAAGGCGTGATGCTCTTGAGCGTCATTGCCAGGGTGAGACCTGACTTCAAGCTGATGGCCAACTTCATCCTTTCCCATATACCGAACCTCAAGGACTGTTTCTTCTCGGTGAATCCTTTTGAGAAGAATCCCGAATGGAAGAGCAGCGTGGGCGGCATCAAAGGTGCCATCAAACATATTGCCGACGGTTACGGCCTGGGTATTTTCCCCGCCGGAGAGGTGTCGCGCTACCATGGCCACGACTTTCCCGAGGACCTGCCCTGGAGCAACTCCATCGCCCGTATCATCAAGAGTGCCGGCGTGCCGGTGATCCCCGTGTATTGGGATGGGTGCAACTCCAAGCGTTTCTATCGTTGGGATAAGATACACAACATGCTGGGCACTGCCCGTCTCACCCGCGAGCTTGCCAATAAACACGATACTAAGTTCAACCTTCAAATCGGCAAACCTATCGCTCCCGAAGAGGTAGGCCTCTACAACTCGCCCAAAGAACTCTCAGCTTATCTCCGCAGCCGCTCCTATGCGCTCGAAGCCAACGTGAAGAAGGAACAGGCCCCCGTGGTCAATGAGAATTGGGCTCCTGTGGAACAGCCCAGGGACCGTCAGCTGCTGATACAAGAACTCGATGCCATACGCGAAAAAGGGCTGCTGTTCACGGCTTCTACCTATGAGTGTTTCCTGGCCGACTACAACGAGATCCCCAATCTGATGCACGAGTTGGGCCGGCTTCGCGAGGAGGCTTTCCGCTTCATCGGCGAAGGCACCGGAAAGAGTCTCGACACCGATGAGTTCGACTGCCATTACAAGCATCTGATTCTTTGGGACCAGAAGAAACAACAGGTGGCAGGAGCCTATCGCCTCGGATTGGGTAATGAGATTATGAAGAACAAGGGCATCAAAGGCTTCTATGTAAGCACCTTGTTCCGCTTTGAAGAGTCGTTCGGAGCCACATTGGAGAAGACCATTGAGTTGGGACGTTCGTTTGTCACCGTCGAATACCAGCGTGAGGTGCTTCCCTTGGTGCTGCTGCTGCGCGGCTTGGCCGTGGTGGTGATCAAGCATCCTGAGATTGAGCATTTCATCGGTCCGGTCAGCATCAGCTCGTGGTACCCGAAGTTTTACCAAAGCATGATCGTCCGTTATGTCACAGAGAAGCATCCAGTGAATGCCGAACTGGCCAACGTGGCGCATCCCACCACACCTTTCCATGAGGACTTCCTCAAGGTTGAACCCGAGGTGCTGATGAACTACCACATGGAGAGTATCGACAAGTTCGACAAGTACATGTTCCGCCTGAGCAACGGCGAATACCGTCTGCCTACCTTATTTAAGAAGTACCTTAAGTTGAATGCCAAGTTCCTGTGCTTCAACGTTGATCCCGACTTCAACGACACACTTGACGCACTCCTGTTCCTTACCTTCACCAACTTCCCGGAAGACGAGGTGATGCCGCTCTTCAGGGATGGCAGCGAGGAAGAGATTCAGGCAGTGAGGAAAAGGTTTGGATACCTTTAAAAACGGAAAGTTGAAAACGGAAAACGGAAAGTTTAGTTTTCCGTTTTCCGTTTTCCGTTCTCCGTTTAATTAAACGTTTGTGCGAAGAAGCTGAAATTCACCTTACCGTAATGGCGTTGTTCCATGAAATGGGGGTGTTCCTCAAAGTGGACGTATTTGCTGTGTTCCAGCACAAAAATGCCGTCGTCGGTGAGCAGGTGGTTGTCGAAGACCAGGCTCACCAGCTCGTCGTAGCGCTGGCTTTCGTAAGGCGGGTCGGCAAACACCAAATCGTATTGCATCTTGTTGTTTCCAAGGAAACGGAACACGTCAGAGCGGACGGGGATGAGTTCCTTCATGTCGAGTCTCAAGGCCGTCTCCCGGATGAACTTGACACAGCCGAAGTCGAGATCGACGGCGGTCACCTTGGGGCAGCCGCGTGAGACGAGTTCGTAGGAGATGTTGCCGGTACCGGCAAAAAGATCAAGGGCTGTGACCTCCTCGAAGTCCATGTAGTTCTCGAGGATGTTGAACAGGCTCTCTTTGGCCATGTCGGTGGTGGGACGTACGGGTAGGTTGTTGGGGGCGACGATTTGTCGGCGTTGGTAACGGCCTCTGATGATTCTCATTTCAGGATCAGATAATGGTTGTAATAATAATGGAAAGGCACCTCGCACAAGGTCTCCTTGACGTTGAAACTGTCCGGCTTTGACACGAACCTGATGTCTCTCAAGTAACGTTTGCAGAGGTCGATGATCTCCGACGAGGGCTGGATGAGTCCTGAGAACTTGACGGTGGTCTGGAGTCCCGACAGTTCGTGTTGTTGCATGGCGAAGAGCAGGTAGTAGCAGAAATCGACCTTGGTTTGGAACTTGAAGTTGTTGAAAAACAACAGCTTATCTTTCATGATGGCCATGTCGAAATCGCGGTTGCGCACGTTGACGTGGACCACGGGGGCTGGACTTTGTGGAAGGTTTTTCAGAAACACCGAAGTGGAGTGAATGATCTCGGCTTGGGGCCATTTGTACAAGATACGGTCGCGAAGGGATTTCGGAAAGCCGTAAAGGTTGTAGGCGTTCAAGCTATCGATGGGGTCGGTGGCGGTGAAGTAGCCGTTAGGTACGTCGAAGCTGAAGTCCAGGAACTTCTCGGTTGCTTCGGGATGGTACAGTTCTTTGGGAACGAGGGTATGGGTGCGTCCGTCGATGAGACAAGTGACGGACTGAAGCGAGGCCAAGTCTCTTGAACCGAGATCTTTTTCGAGGACACGGAAGAGCTCGTCGCTGTTGCTGAGGCTGTCGGACTGGTGCAGTTCCATGTCGGCCACCCGCTTGGCGCCGGTGTCGAAAAGGACAAAAGAAAGACCACCCAATGAAAATTGGATGGTCAGTCTGTAATCAGGATTCAACGGTGTTGGCATGTCCGTTGGGATTATAGCTTCTCCCAGTTGCCGTCGGTGGAGGCTTCCTCGAGTGAACCGACCTTCAAGCCGGCGTATTTGTCGATTTGTTCCATCTCAGCCTTGACGTTCTGGACGCGGGTGTTCCATTCCTTTTCGGTGAACTTATCGCCGGGGGTGTTCAGATAGACCTCGTAAGGAGTCTTGACCTCGAACACGGGCACCGAGATACCACCACGCTTGATGATGCTGTCGTGAATCTCGAACTGGGTGGTGGGGTTGCTGAAAGGCACGATACCCAACTCGTTGATGTTGAATTGGTTGCGATTTCCAAACAGGGAGTCAATCACCTTAATGTAACCCAAGGTGTCGTTGATGGTCTTGGTGAAGGTGGTGTCCTCCGGGTCGGGGACCATCATGATAATCGGGATTTCGTAGTTTTTGCAGAAATCAATCAGCGAGTCGAAATCGGAGGTGTACTTGCTGTTAGCTTGCTTGAACTGGATTTCGGCGTCACGGATGTCCTTCAGGCGTTGGACGACTTGAGCTTCACGGTGGCTCTTTTCATTGTTGAAATTAATAGGAGCTTGGATGCTTTGGATCACCTTGATGGCTAAGAACACAACAACGGCAAACAACACGATGTTGATGATGATACTTTTGAGTTTTGAATTCATTGTTGAATATTTTACTGATAATTATTGCTATTTTTAGACGTGCTGCAAAGGTATAGATTTTTTCGTTTCATTTGGAAATTTTTTTCTTGATTTATTTTTGTACCTTTGCAAAAAAAGGAAAAACATCATGAAAACGAAGAAAGAAATAGTGGATAACTGGCTGCCGCGCTATACAGGTTTGCCAGTGGAAAAGTTCGGTAAGTACATCCTTTTGACCAACTTCCAGAATTATGTGGATCGTTTTGCCGCCTGGCAGGGCGTTGAGGTGGTGGGGCGTGACCGCTCGATGCCTTGCGCCACCGACGGTGAGATCACCATTATCAATTTCAGCATGGGCAGCGCCAACGCGGCCACCATCATGGACCTGTTGAGCGCCGTCAAGCCCAAGGCGGTTCTGTTTCTCGGAAAGTGCGGCGCAGTGCGGAAGAACCATGTCGGCGACTTCATCCTTCCGATTGCCGCCATCAGGGGTGAGGGTGCATCGAACGACTACTTCCCGCCCGAGGTGCCTGCCCTTCCGGCATTCAGCCTCGAAAAGGCCATCTCCACCACCATTCGCGACTACGGACGCGACTATTGGACGGGGACCGTCTATACCACCAACCGCCGCGTGTGGGAACACGATGAGGAGTTCAAGGCCTATCTTCGCAAGATACGCTGCCACGCCGTCGACATGGAGACGGCCACCCTTTTCAGCGTGGGATTCTACAACGAGATTCCCACAGGAGCCCTGCTGCTGGTGTCGGACGAGCCCATGACCCCCGAAGGCGTGAAAACCGCGGAAAGCGACAAAAAAGTGAGTAGCAACTTTGTGGGCGACCACCTGCGCATCGGCGTCGACTCGCTTCGCCAGCTCATCAACAACGGCATCACAGTGAAACACCTCAGATGGGAATGACATGACCTTCGAACAGATTCTTTCTGACATCCACAACAAGAAATACGCTCCCGTCTATTTCCTGATGGGAGAGGAGCCCTATTTCATCGATGTCATCTCCGACACCATCGAGGAGGAGGTGCTCGACGAGACCGAGAAGGCTTTCAACCAGATTGTGGTCTATGGCCGCGATGTGGATATCGACACCGTGGCGAACCATGCCAAAAGCTTCTCGATGATGGGGGGCTATATGGTGGTCATCGTCAAAGAAGCCCAGGACCTGAAAAACATCGAGGACTTCGAGAAATACCTCGACGTGATCCCTAAGACTACCATCCTGGTGTTCGACTACAAGTACAAGAAACTCGACAAACGCCGCGCATTGGCCAAAAAAATCGACAAGATGGGCGTGCTGTTCGAGTCGAAGAAACTTTACGACCGCGACATCCCTGGGTGGATCCAGAACTATCTGGCCGGGAAAGGCTATGCCATCACCCCCAAGGCTACCCAGATGCTCACCGACTTCCTCGGCACCGACCTTCATAAGGTGCGCAACGAGCTCGACAAACTCATCGTCGCGCTTCCCAAACAAAGGAAGATCGACGACGTGGATGTGGAACGCAACATCGGTATCTCGAAGGACTTCAACGTGTTTGAGCTGCAAAACGCCCTTGGCCGCCGCGATGTGGTCAAGGCCATGCAGATCGTGCAGCACTTCGGCGAAAGCAAGGACAACCCGCTGTTTCTGACCGCCATCAGCCTCTTTGGCTACTTCACCAAGATCCTCAAGGTGCATTATGCCACCGACCAGTCGCAAAACGCCTTAGCCACCACCATCGGGGTGAGCCCGTATTTTGTCCGTGACTACCAAGCCGCCGCCAAGAATTTCAGCATCGGCGACTGTGTGAGAGCAATCGCCGTGTTGCGTGAGTTCGACCTCAAGTCGAAAGGCTATAATGTGGGCGAGACGTCGGAAAAAGACCTCTATCGTGAAATGATCTTTAAACTGCTTCACTGATGAGAGTTGTGGCACAAAGGGTTTCGAGAGCGTCAGTCACTATCGACGGCAAGGTGAAGTCGGCCATCGGTCTGGGCATGATGGTCCTGCTGGGCATCGAGGAGGCTGACACGACGGAAGATGTGGAGTGGCTCTGCACCAAGCTCAGCAAGATGCGGATCTTCGCCGACGAGAACGATGCCATGAACCTCGATATCAACCAAGTGGGAGGCTCTTTTTTGGTGGTGAGCCAGTTTACGCTTCATGCCATGACCAAAAAAGGCAACCGCCCCAGTTTCATCCGCGCCGCCCGGCCCGAAAAGGCCATCCCGCTCTATGAACTGTTTGTGAAACGCCTCCACGAAGTCTCGGGCAGGGAAGTGCTGACAGGCGAGTTCGGAGCGATGATGGAGGTGGAGCTGATTAATGACGGTCCGGTGACGATTGTGATGGATAGTAGACGGAGGGAGTGAGGGGAAAGTGGAACCCCGAAGGGCTCACCGACCGAATGGGAGGTAAAGTGGAAAGTGGAAAGTGGAAAACTAATTAATTGAAATTAATATTATGGATAGTAAACGTTTGGATAAAGTTAATAAGCTGATACTTAAAGAGTTAGGTGAGATTTTTCAAAAAGAGTTGAAACCGGCGGTGCCTTCGTTGATGATTACGGTGACTCACGTGAAGGTGACTTCCGATTTGAGTTATGCCAATGTGTATCTGAGCATCTTCGGAGTGGACGACAAGCAGAAGGTGGTCGATGAGGTGAGTCAGAACACACGTGCCATCCGTGGTCTGTTGGGCAATCGCATCCGTCATCAGCTGCGTGTCGTTCCGGAGCTCCGCTTCTTTGAGGACGACTCGTTGGATTACATTGAGAACATCGACAAACTGCTGCATTCCTGACCGTGCGACTCCCGCTGTTCATAGCAAACCGTTACCTGCTGGCCAAGAAGAGCCACAACCTTATTAATATCATCACGTGGATTTCCATCATTGGTATTAGTGTGGCTTCCTTTGCGCTTATCGTGGTGCTGTCGGCTTTTAACGGTCTGGAGCAGGTGATTGCTTCGCTGAACAACCGGCTCACCCCCGACCTTCAGATTACGCCTACGATGGGCAAGACCATTGACCTGACCGCATTTCCTTTGGGACAACTAAAAGATGTTCAAGGTGTTGAGTGTGTGGTGCCTACCATCACCGACGATGCCCTGTTTAGGTCTGACGAGAAGCAGCATATCGGTCAGGTGAAGGGCGTGGGGTTGGAGTACCAGCAGATAGAGCGACTTGACGAGGTGATGTTTGGCGATGGAGTCATGACATTGTCCGATGGGGTTCACGATTTTGCCATTCCTGGTTCGGGTGTGGCTTGGCGGTTGGGCATCAACCCTTACAGTCCCTACGCCACGGTGCGCATCTATGTGCCCAAGCGCGGCAACGCCTCGCAGATGAGTCTGGAGAGCAGTTTCAACTCGGGGGTGTTGAATGTGCAGAGCACATTTGCCACAGAGCAGGAGGTCGACGAGAAGATGGTGTTGGTGCCTTTTGAGTGGCTGGCCGACCTGTTGGAGTATGACGACAAAGCCAGTGCCGTTGAGCTGTTTCTGTCGCCAAAGGCCGATGCGGGCAAGGTGAAGAAGGAGGTGAAGGCGCAGGTGGGCGAGGGCTTCGTGGTGAAGGACCAGCAGGAGCAGATGGCCACCTTATACAAGATCATGCGCTCCGAAAAGTGGGCGGTATATGTCATTCTCACCTTCATTTTGGTTTTGGCCACCTTCAACGTGGTAGGTTCCCTCTCGATGCTGATGATTGAGAAGCGCAAGGATACCGAGGTCCTGAAGGCCTTGGGCGCCGATAAGCGATTGATTCAGCGCATCTTCTTGAACGAAGGCTTGTTGATTGCGGTGGCGGGTGGCATCATCGGCTTGTTGCTGGGCATCGTGTTGGTGTTGTTGCAACAATGGTTCGGATTTGTGAAATTCGGCACAGGTGGAAATTATGTGGTCGATGCCTATCCTGTCCTATTGAAACTCAAGGATATCCTTTTGATTTTCGTCACCATCGTGGTGGTGGGCGGCAGTTCCGCCTGGTTGACGGTTAGGAAGTATTTTTAGGAGATGCGAATGCGTTTGGGTGTCATAGGATTGCTGGTACTGATGGTGGCGTCATGCGTAAGGGAGGTAGAGCCGTCTGTAAGGCCTAGCCGTGCGCTGGTGGAGATTGACAGCCTGATGTGGAGCAGGCCCGACAGTGCCTTTGCCATGCTGTTGAAGTTTGCGGGCAGTCCCGAGGCGGACAGTCTGGATGCGTTCAACGGGCATTACTGCCAGCTACTGGTTTCGGAGCTGTTGTACAAGACACAACTTGCTATTAGACAATTTGGCATTCAAGTCTCTCCTATAATAATAGGCATTTAAGAAAAAAAGAATATATGAAAAGAAAGCATTCCATTTTCTCAATATTAATA
>JAEEGG010023049.1_pt1 | contig 12197 bp, 9 predicted proteins | sample 9134161 | NCBI WGS metagenome assembly JAEEGG01 (sample SAMN16246543, study PRJNA631951) | gut metagenome | biome: gut microbiome; feature: rumen; material: CR-attached | host: Bos | place: Iran: Karaj | collected 2018-10 | reverse complement strand
GACATAGCTAAAAAAGTACACGAACTGGAGATGAAGCATTTCCCCATCGTGATTGAACAAGTCATCAAAAACAATATAGTCTGAACATTATTCAAAAAAGATAATATGAACTGCTGGCGATTCGTCAGCAGTTTTTTTATTATAACGAGAGTCGGCATAAAAGAATGTGCTCTATTGCGGCAAATAGCCGAAGGTGCTTGGGGCAAAGCTCTCAAGAACTTGATTAAAAAGAAAAAATATAAAAAAATAGGCTCACTCGTAAATACCTGTGTCTGTCTTAAACAAAATACACTCGCAAGTAATAAAACCACAGATTTAGCCGATTTAACAGATTTATTTATCCCGATTATGACAGATTCATCAAATTTCCGCTTTCTTGGCGAAAGCCCATCCGGATGGTTGCAAGAGCCGTGCGAGCTCTATTCCGAGTAATCAGAATCAATCCGAGTAATGGCTTACCCATAAGCGAAAATCTGTTTAATCCAATCTGTGGTTAAAAATTAAAATCTCCGCTCAATCCGCTCAATCGTTCCGCAGGAACTTGTTTATATAAAAACATACCCCTTTGGGATGATTAAGCTGATTAAGCAGATTTATAGGATTTATTCAAAATCCACACAAAGGATTGTACAAGTGTTCTTCTTTTTTATCTATTATTATTTGGTTTTTCATATTATTCTTTCGACGCCAACAGCGCAACCTCATATTATTACTTCCGAAATGTCTTGTTATGTTTACATATGGTAATGAGTGAGTTAGCTATAGTTAGGAAACATTTTATACCCTTGTTATGATTCATAAAAGGAAACATAACATACCATAAATGTTTCCATATATAATATATAATAGTATAAAATGGGTGCTTCGATTACCGATAATGAGTGATGAATCGTTATTAATTCCTGTTATGTTTCTGATTTTTGATTCAAAACACCGCTTTTTATCACACTAAAATTATCAAAAACGGATATAATGTGTACTTTTACTTGCGAAATTGCAACTTTTTTACTTTTTCATGATATTTTTTGTATTTTTTATTTGGTAGTAGGAAACATAATCGGTAACTTTGCAATGTCAAAAACAAAAAATGTTGACAAAACAAAAAAAACAAAACCAATTAAACCAACAAAAATCGCTTCAACCTAAGAGGCTAATTAAACAACATATCAAACCAAATCTATAACTACTTAAAAGAAAGGGCATAGTTATGAAGAAGTTCATCTTAACAGTTTTAGCATTCTTGTCATTCGGTGCTTACAACAGCATCATGGCACAGGGACAGGACGACGCAGCACAGCGTAATCCAGATTTGAACAATTCTGGTAAGTACACCGGTAACAAGAAGGACGGTAAAATGCACGGTAAAGGCGTGTATGAGTGGAAAAACGGCGACCGCTTCGAAGGTAACTTCGTGAATGGCCAGATTGACGGCTACGGACGTTACTCATGGGTGGATGGCGACATCTATCAGGGTGACTTCAAGGACGGCAAGCAGGACGGCTTCGGCAGCGCATTCTATGCAGAGCGTTGAAACACTTACGAGGGTGAGTGGAAGAACGGCAAGCGCAATGGTCATGGTAAGCTCACATGGGCAAACGGCGACACATACGAAGGTGAGTGGGTAGATGATGTACGTGTAGGCGAAGGCATCTTCACAGCTGCTAACGGTGACAAGTATGTAGGTCACTACGAGAACAACCAGCGCAACGGCTACGGCACATACTATCACAACAACGGTGACGTGTATGCAGGTCAGTGGGTAAACGGTGAGAAGGAAGGTCTCGGCAAGTACACCTATGCAAACGGTAACGTCTATGAAGGCCAGTTCTGCAACTCCTACATTGAAGGTCAGGGCACGTTCGTTTGGGCTTCAGGCGCAACTTATACAGGACAATTCAAAGAGGATATGCGTAACGGCGTCGGTACTTACACGACAGCAACCGGTAAGGTCATCGCAGGTAACTGGAAGGACAACCGATTCTCAGGAGACGCTAATGCAAATGTTCTCGCATCCAGATAAATAAATCCGGACCATTTTAGCACTAAATCATATATTTTGAAATTCACAAAAACCTGTAAATTGTTCCAATAAAACAATAAGAAAATTTCGATACGGGCTTACTCCGAATATTTTGCCCAAATCTTTGTAAAACAGTAGTAAATAGTAATTCATAACATCCCCAGAGGATAAGTCCTAACGATATCGGAATAGTTTTTAATGGAAATAGGTAGACTCCCGAACCTTCAAGGGATTAGTGATAACCTCTTGCTGGAACGGGAGTCAAAGTTTAACAGAAGGCTCCACTGAGACGGAGCAACGGAGAACTGAATCTCCCACACTAAAGACAGAGCTGGTTAATATATAATACAGGTACAGGAAATACATCGGTCGGCAGCGGGCGAAGATGCACAGAAGTAAAGTTAAAGGAAATGGTTAGTAAAAAGTAAAAAATGTTTTTATCCTATCAGTAGAATTTTGGTTTTTATCAATAGTTTGAGTAAAAAGGTTTTGGTTAGGATTGCTTTCCTTCATGGAAGTAGAAGCAAGAGAGGGAGCGAAGGAAAAAGAAAGGGATTTGACGTTGATGTCAAATCCCTTTTCTTATTTAGATAATGCTTATTTCATAATGCATAATGAGGAATTGACAATTGACAATTAGACTAACGCAATGCTTGCATCCCGCATGGCAACTCCTAACTCCTAATTCCTAACTCCTAACTTAAAAATACTCCTAACTAAAACGTACACTCTCATCTTCCCCTCTTCTTTACCACCATGTCATACACATAATCCCTGCCAAGGGCACCCGTCAGGATGTATGCCACACAGGTGTCGCCTTGATACACACGGTTGTAAAATGCGTAGGGAGTGTCGTTGCTGATGGTATGTTCGGTGGCATACTCCCCCTCATCGAGGAAGCGGAACCTCACTTCATATTTGTCTGTCGTCTCCGTATGCTCGGTCACATATTCTTTCTCGTTGCCGAACACATCCTTCCCTACCCGACTGTCACGGTGCACACTCGTGGACACGTTGTGGTTGTGATGCGTGATGACACACGGACGTTCCACTGGAGTTTTGTCCTTTGCCAACGCATAGTTCAGGTTATTGTAGGCGTGGTCGAGGCACACAGCCGCCAAGAACAGCAGCAGCACGAACGACGCGATGATGACCATGGGGAAACGCCACTTCTTGATGAAGATGCACAGGAGACCCGGACAGCAGAGGATGCCACAGATGGTGCCTGCTATTGTGGCGATGGTATCACCCGCATCATCGAGCGTCACAATCGAATCAGGTGGTGCAGGCGTGAACACAAATGCTGCCACACTCACACCAAGCACAATCAGAAGACCGACCAACCAGTTCTTCAACGATCCTTCTACAATTCTTTCTATATCCATAGTTCTTTTATTTTAGTTAGGAGTATTTTAAGTTAGGAGTTAGGAGTTGCCATGCGAGATGCAAGCATCGCGTCAGCCTAACTGTCAATTGTCAATTGTCAACTGTCAACTTATCTAAATCCGCTGCCGCCACCGCCAGAGTGACCGCCACCACCGGAATAACTGCTGTGTCCGCTGCCACCGCTGCTGCTGGAGTAACTGCGTGAACTGCTACTACCACTGCTGCTGCTCGAGTAGGAACGACGTTGTTCACGCTCGTAGGCGGTTTCGTACATGTATGCCGCATAGAGCGAGGTGTTCAGAGCCGTGGTAATCGGCTTGAAGTCCTCCACCACCTGATGTGGCGGGATGAGTTGGTCGAGTTTGGTCGTGTCGGGCGCCACCTTCTTCATGTCCTTGCGCACCTGATCGGCAATGCCGTAGAAAGAAGCAAAGACGAGGTACTCCTTCCAGAGATTCACCTCCTCAAGGTGGCGTTCCTGCACCAGCGAGAAGTCCTGGAGGTAATGGACAAAGCCCACCACCTGCTGCACCTCCTCCGCCCGAAGAGCATTGTCGTCCTTGCGGAGGGCGATGACATTGTAGAGCACATCCGCCATCGGACGCAGCTGCTCGATGTTCTTCTTCACATACGCCCTCAGTTCGTCAGGCTGCAGAAGATGATCTTGATTCGCCGCTTTGTAAAGGAGGTCGTGCAACAGATACTGGATGCCCTCGTCGCGAATCAAACCCTGATAGAGTTCCTGTGCCACTCGACGACGGGAACCATAAAGGGAGAAAGAAGATTCTGCATTTTTCGTCACATCCAGTTCCGGTTTCTTCGCGGGTTTCACCGGTTCATGGATGCGGAAGAGCTGTCGGTTCTTGCCATGCTTGTCTGTGTCGTAATCAAGGGTGATGCCACCTTGATAGAACATACGGAGGATAAATGCCTCATACAGATGCTGCACCGTGAAATCGACACCCTTGATGGGGTTATTCTTCGACAATCTCAGGATATGCATCACGGCTGCCAGCACAGCACTCGAACTGAGCAGGTTGCCCTGCTTCGGAAGCTCACGCCAGTAAGGCAGTTCATCCCATTTCTTACCGCCCATCAGTTGGGTCAGGTCGGCAAAACGCTGCTTCTGCCGCTTCTTGAAGGCGAGGTCTGAAGCAATCGCTCCCTTGGCACCCCAACCGATGAGTCCGAGGATGAGCAGGAAACCGCCAATGAGTCCCCAGTTGAAGCCGCCGCCATCTTCCTCCTGATTGAATGAATAACTGTGTACGGGACTTCCTTCGTGTCCTGAACCGACTTGACCGCCCACCAGCGAACTGCGCAGGGTGCCATCCTCAAGCGTGTCGCCCAACGCCACTTCAATATCGTATTCACTACCCTCAAGGGCAGGACGTTTCACCAGTTCCTTGAACGTACCCTCCTTTTTGACGGTCGGGTGCAGGAGCCCCTTTTTGATTTCCATAAGCATGATGATGGCATCACCATTGCGCATGGGAGCATCCTCCTCCGTACGAGCCCAGACATAATTGCTGCAATGTCCTTTCCAACCGTCATAGCCGAAAGTCCAGAGACGGGCATCCTTCTTCGAGAGCGAGTCCACATCCATGATGACATTCACCATGGCAAATGCGGCAGGCGAATTGGCTGCCTCATAGAATGAATGGCAGAAACCGTCGAAGTCGTCGTAGGACTTCACCAAGTTCGTCAGCGTGTAGAAGATGTAGTATCTGCGCTTTCCAGCCTTGCCGATGCCCCAGCAAACCTCCAAACCTTCGGAGGTGCGGTGATAACCACAACGTCTCGTTTTCTCCTCACGGCTGCGGTCCACGTTCCATTCCTCCTCCACTTCATAATCCACACCCTCCTCGTCGAACACCTGCAGGTCCTTCAACTCGATGTCACCCATGTTGTTGAACGTGATGAAGCCCTCCGTGCCCTGCTCACTCATCTGACAGTCACGGCGTTCCCGCACACGGGCACTACCGTCATCCATCAGATCCACCAGGATAAAGACGGAGTCTATCTGATGCTGGGCAAAGGCGGGAAGACCTGCGATGCCCAACAGACACAAGAATCCTGTGATCAGTAACTTTTTCATTCGGCTCCAAACAATTCCGGCATGTCCTTCTTGCCCTTGTTGTCCACAGTCAGGTAGTCTCTTGCCACAAAGTGCAGCTGTCCTGCCACCATGCTCGATGGCCACTGGCGCACGTAACGGTTGAAGCGTGTGGTCGTGTCGTTGTAGATCATGCGAGCCATGCGCACATTGTCCTCATACGCATTGATGCTGCTCATCGTCTTCTCATACAGACCTGAAGCCTTCAGTTCCGGATAAGCCTCGTTCACAGCCATCAGGCGGCTCAGCACTTCTGAGAAAGCATCCTGCTGCTCGTTCACGTCGGCAGCCGTACGGATCTCCACGCCGCGACGTGCAGCGATGGTGGCAGCCAAGGTCTCTGCCTCATGCTGGGCATAGGAAGTGGCAGCCTTTGCCAACGACATCAGCGCATCCCAACGTGAGTTGAGTTGCACCTCAATCTGACTCAATGCGTTCTTGCACTTCTCGTCCAGGTTCACCAGCTCACGCTGTGTCTTGATATAGCCGATGATGCCACCGACCAAGAGGACGAGTACGACCACCATGACGATCAATCCAATTGTATCCATATTCTTTTTTTTATAGGTTTTGAAATTATTGTTGATTTAGGAGTTAAGGAGTTAGAGGAGTGAAGGAGTTAAAGCCGACACCTTGCTCACTTTGTGATAGTTAAAGAGTTAGCTTTTTTCATTTCCTCATTTTTTCATTCTTTCATTTTTCAAAGTCTCTCCTACACCATCAGGGTCTTGGCGATGTAGAGACAATAGATGGTCAGCAGGATGGCACCTTCGTAGCGCACAATCTTGTTGTGTGTACGCAGGAACATCCACAACAACAGTCCCAAACCGAACATCACCGCATAGTCGATGGCAAAAGGTCCCCACGCATTCTGAATCGGTGTGATGGCGCTTGCCACACCCACCACCGAGAGGATGTTGAAGGAAATCGAACCGATGATATTGCCCACCGCCATGTCGGTCTCCCCTTTCTTTGACGCCATCACCGAGGCGAAGAGTTCAGGCAACGACGTACCCACAGCCACCACGGTCAGACCGATGATGCGTTCCATCTCCTCCTTCCCCACTCCGAAGTATTCGCCCAGTTCCATGGCAATGGCGCTGGAACCGTCAATCAGCAGGTCAGCGCCCCACACCATCGCAGCCAGCGATGCCACCACATACAGGATGGCACGCCACAGCGGCATCGAGGGCTTCACTTCTTCTTCCAGCTCCTGTTTCATCTGCTTGCGCGAATCCCTCACTTCCCATGTGATGAAACCCACGAGCAGCAGCACCATCAAGATACCCATCCACCGGTCTATCGCTCCCGTAAAAGAGAAACCGATGAACAGCAACATGGCAAACAGCATGAAAGGCAGGTCAATCCTCATCATCTTGCGCTGCGAGGGCAAGGGACAAATCAGAGCCGTCACACCGAGGATGAGAGCGACATTAGCGATGTTAGAGCCCGCCACATTCCCGATGGCAAGTCCTGACGACCCAATCCACGCTGCCTGTGTCGATACCAGCAACTCCGGCATCGACGTACCGAAACCCACCACGGTGATGCCAATGACCATCGCGCTGAGCTTGGCACGCTGGGCAATCGCCACAGCACCGTCAATCAAGAAGTCGCCTCCCTTCATCAAGAGAACGAAACCGAGAATGATGTATAAGATGTTAAGCCACATAATCTTTGTAAATCGTTTGCAAAGTTACGGATTAATTCCGAATAAAGAGACAAAACAAAGAAAAAACAAAAATAACGGAGGGAAAGTTGATTCCCTTATATCTAATCAGCGTTATTTTGACAAGTTCCTGCGGAACGATTCAACGAATGGAGCGGATATAAGAGAGGCGACCTTGTTGGGGTCGCCTCTCCTGTAGTGATAGTTATGTATGGATATTAGTTCTGTTTGTAGTAAGCGCCCTTAAGCGTTCCGCTGTTGAAAATGAGCTGGACAAAGCGGCAGCCTTGGTAGGCAGAAGCATCTACGGTAGTGGTGAGAATGTAGGTGTCACCTTTCTTCTCCGTGTTCACGCCGAGGTCTTTTTCTGCCCAATGACGCCAGTAAATGTTGGATTCGTCCCACCAGAAGCCTTTAACAGAGCATGCACCTAATGCCCAAGGCCAGTCAATGACGTAAGTGAGAGTGACGCTGCCCGATGTGGGGAGGTCTGCCACGTCGATGGCATTTCCGTAGCCTTCGATGGTGCTGACGTTCAGGCTTGTGCCATAATCAGCACTTTCGTCAGCGGTCGGAGCACCTGTTGCAGTGAGCCAGTAAGTGCCGGTTGCAGCCTTGTAAGTGTCGTCGGCAGCCTGGGTGAGTATCAGGTTGGCGCTACCTGCCTTCACTCCGGTGATGGTCAGCGTGTTGCCGCTGACGGAAGCCGTAAAGAATTCGCTGTCCACGACTGAATAGCTGCCTGAGCCGTTGGAAGTGATGGTGTAGGTCTTGGTCTCGCCCGCAGCGATAGAAGGAATGTTCCATACAGGGGTGCCATTATTGTAGAGAACGATGCTGTTGTCCTGCTTGTTGCTGTCTGCGCTGCTGGTGCCGCTGTTCACATACACATCCACGTTGAGCAGACCGCCAGGAGTGGCGATTCTGATGTGGACGAGGGTGCGGTGGTTCTCCTGCAACGTCTTCAGTTTAGTGAAGGAACCACTCACTTGTTCCTGTTCGCCTGTGCTGGTTGATACACAGAACACCTTCTCAGGATAGTTCGTGTTAATGTAGTCGAGGATGTCGATAGTCTGTCCATTCTGCACGTAGATGTCACCTTCCTGCTTCAGTTCAAGGGTTGCCTCAGGTTGCTTCTGCTCAGGATAAACGCTTGGAACCTCGTTGTAGATAGTCAAGTCTGCATTAGGATTACCTGTCTCCTGAATTTCGAAATCAGTCATCTTGGCAGGCTGCACACCGAACGACTTGCGAGTGAACTTCCCAGTGTTGACGAAATGAGTGCCGATAGGTTTAGTGTACCAGTCTTTCTTGGCGGTCTTGTCATGTGCCCATGCCTCAAATTCTTCATACACTTCAGCAATGTTGATGCGTTCGCCTGGCCATTCCCACACGGTTGCCTCCGAAAGTCCTGGTTCAGGATGGTTCGTAAGTTTGTATGCGTAAGGCACACAGATAATATATGGTGCCTCTCCCTGTTGAGGAGCCTTCACTGTGGTTGCCTTGTCAAAGGCTGGATCGTCAAAGTTAAGCACCTTTGCCATTGGTTCTGTGCCTGCAGGCAACACGCGGATGGTAAAGCCACCCATGTTGTTTGCCTTACTCATGTCCTCGGTCAGACCCCAGTCTTGAGCCACATTCACTTCCACCGATTGTAGAGGCTCATGCAGATCACCACTTAAGTTAATTGGCTGATAACTGCCACTGCGTGCAGGGCTGGCATCAAGCAACTGATGAATTTCACCAATACAAGTCGTACCGAAGAAAAGATAGGATGCCAATGTACCGCCAGCAGCCAACGGAGTCACCTTCACCTTGTTCTCGCCAGCCAGACGTTCCACTTTCACCACCACGTCGTTGTAGTCGATGTCGAAGCCGCCACCAAGGTCCTCACCTGCCAGAATCCAAGCTGCAGGACTGGCATTCTGCAGTTCGCTCACAGGCACCGCTGAATTGATACCCTGAGAAATCTTGATAATCCAGTCATTGAATATCCAGTCACGCTCCACATCCATATTCTTGTCAGCAGGCTGGTCTGCACGTTTCTGTGCGTAGAAGTCAAAACCAAGGTAGAGTCCAGACTTTGTCACACCGTTCTCCGTCCAAGTCACGCGCTTCATGATGTATGTGGGCTGATATTCGCTGCTTTGAGCATTATGATATTCAAACTGCTTCACCCAGTGCTTTGTCTCTTCATTGATGGTCACATCCTCGGTGGGACAGCCGTCAGGATCGATGCCGCGCATGAGTGTCAGACCGATGATGGGGTTCTGCTTCTCCGTGTCGTTGTCGTCGTATGCCACTGTCTGCTGGTCACCGTTGTTGAAGTCGTTGACGTGGATGTAACCGCCGTCGAAAGTGCCGATTTCAGCCGAACTGTCCCAAATCAGCAAGTGGTTCATCTTGTCGCTTGCCACACCAGTCTGTTGGTTGAAGGCATCATAATACTCTGCCTCACCCTTATACACCTGCTGCACGAACAGCTCTGTCCAAGGCACCAGCACCTCGTTGTAGGCGCCATAGTGCTGTTTGCTGAACTCTTCCACCACAGCCGCACGTTCTGCGTCGGTGATATTGGCGGGCACCACATAATCCCTTGACCACATGTTACGATTCACATACTCACCGCCACGGGTTTCCATCACTTCCCCAGCCACAGAACTCATGTTGTCAAAGTTGACAGTTCCGCCAACTACAGCACGGAGTGCCACGTCACCGTCACTCACCACGAGGTTGTTCATGTCCTCAATCACGTCAAACTCCAACTTACGTGTACCAGACACATTCTTGAACGCACCCACCTGCACAAACGAGCCTTCCTTCTCAGTATAGACATTGATGTCCTTACGTTCCGAAGTGGTCACAGTTACATTTGCACGTTCAGCGAGGTTCCAGTCCTGTGTTTCGTCGTAAGAGCCGAACTCGTGGTTAAAGTCCACATTGAATTTCATTTCCTTTTCTGTGTAGCCGTTGTCATAATCACTACATCCCGCAAGGATCATTGCTGCCACTGCCAATGGCACCATGAATGATAGGTTTTTCTGAGTTTTCATAATCTTTATGGTTAATAGGTTGATTACTCTGTGCTTAAGGTTAACGCGCATATACGCGTACTGTTAATATGCAAATATAGGAACTTCTTGAAAAACAAACAAGAAAAGTGAGAAAAAAAATACAGAAAAAATTGAAAATAATGCTGCTTTTTACAAAAAAGACCTCAGATTGACCGCTTCAGAACACAGAAAGAACGCCATTCACATCCGCTCAATCTTCTCAATCTTTCCGTTGGAACTTGTCTTTATTAACGTCAGTTCGGTATAAAAGAAAGTGATTTATTGCGGCACGCCGCCGAAGAAAAATATGAAAAAATAGGTGAAAATATAAAAAAACAAGTTCTTTTTTATCTATTTTTATTTGTTTTTATCTATTTTTTCTTCGGCGCCAACGGCGCAACCTCTTACACCGAATTCACGTTAATCTGAAAAATCCGTTCAATCCGTTCAATCATCGCGAAGCGGTATGTTGTATAAAGACAAGTTCCTGCGGAACGATTGAGCGGATTGAGCGGATTTTTGTGCGGTTCCCGCAGGAAATGATTGTCACACGGATGACACAGATGTCACGGATTATTTCATGCCACGCCACCCAAACTGAGTTTCATTCCTTCATTTTTTCATTTCAGCGAAGCGCAGGCGATGATGGGGAAAGGATAAGGTTATGAGATAGAAGAATAAAAGAAGAGGGACGACCGTGTGGTCACCCCTCCCCTCAAATTTTGAGAATACCACAGGAAAAAGTGGAACATCAAAATATCAAAAGCCCTGGCGATGAATGCCAGGGCTTTTGTGTGAATTATTGTCAATGTATTGAACCAGTTAAGGTTACTTGGTAATCTTAACATACACCTTCGTAGTGTCAAAGGCACTCTTCATGCCAACAATAAGTCCATTTTCTATTACATGCTGCAAATGTTCATTAGGTATCGTATATGTTGATGCAGTTCCATTCTCCTCGTATGCAGTCCATAAACGACCATCATTGATCCAGTATGAATAATCACTTCCTTCGAATGTTATGACAATAGAGGTTGCACCATTAAAGACACTTGCAGGAACTTTATATGATTGGGTACTCCAAATATTTTCAGTTGTTGTTCCCGATAATTGCGTTATCAATGTACCTTTATCACTTCCGCCGCCAGTGTTACCGCTGTTTCCATTGTTGCCATTGTTTCCACCGTTGCCACCGTTTCCACCATTTTCATTACCACCAGCATTGTATGGGTTTTTGCTAATTTCATCCTGCGTCATGTTGCTCACCCAATAGAGGTCGCTCACCGTGCTATAACGGTTGTCTTTCTCCATATACCATGTATTCTTACTCTTGTCTGATACCCACTCCTTGAACTTAGGATATGGACCGACGCCGTCCGCGTTGCAGATAGTGACAAGTTCAGCAGGCCATGCCCACACATATTTCGTCTTTGTGTTCGGCTCTGGAGTTCGGTAGTTCATATGCATTCTTGTGTAATAATATGGGAGACAAAGAATGTAAGGAGCCACTCCCTTATCACTTGGTGGCTGAATACGTGATGCACCAGTGAAGGCACTATTACCAATCGTCACTTCACCTGTTGGAGCCTCTGTACCTTTTGTCAATGTACGAATCTCAAAACCACCCATGTTGACAGCATTGCCATTTCTCGTGTAAGCAGATCCTTCTCCCCATGTGTCAGTGCTATAATATGCCATCGTCCAATCCTTATCCACCTTAATGGTCACAGGGACACCCCGATATTCAGCACGCTTAGCACCTACATTGATAGGCGAATATTCACCACTTGTCTGTGGAGCCATATTGAACATCTGGTGAATCTCACCAAGACATGTTTCGTTGTTGCCGTTATTTGGATCAAGGAAGAAGATGTAAGACGCCAAAGTACCACCTGCTGCCAATGGAGTCACCGTGGCATATTCCTTACCACTGATGTGTTCCACTTGGAAAAC
>JAEEGG010023045.1_pt1 | contig 12199 bp, 10 predicted proteins | sample 9134161 | NCBI WGS metagenome assembly JAEEGG01 (sample SAMN16246543, study PRJNA631951) | gut metagenome | biome: gut microbiome; feature: rumen; material: CR-attached | host: Bos | place: Iran: Karaj | collected 2018-10 | reverse complement strand
CACTGGTTCATTTTCTGGTGCTAAGTCCTATCCGATTAACGACCACTCAGTCTTTCTTTATGGAATATCGGCAGGTATCTTGAAATTTGATATTTCATCAGGAACGCCGGTATCTACCACCTTGTTGAGCTATAAAGCAACCAGCATTCAGAAGACCGCAACAGGTTTTATCGCCAATTTTGCAGGTGCAGCCTACTACTACTCGTTTAATCAGGATGGTGAAAGCCCTACCAAGGAGGCAACCGTTATTACGTGTGCAAGTTCCAACCCCTTAGGCGATGGTTCCGTCTGGGTAGTTGATGCAAATGGATTGCATATCAAGGGTAATACAACTTATTATAAAAAGAACTCATTAACCTTTGACTCTCCTTACTGGCTGAAATACAATGGTGTTTTAAACAAGTTATATGTCGGTTCTTCTGGTCCTAATAAGGTGAATGTGACCAGTACGACTGTGACCAATTACATTAATACTTATGATGGCGTGAAATTGTCTAATGCTACTGCATATAACGCAACTAGTGCAGGATATGACTTCGTGTTTAATCCCAATGACCCGCACACCTATTTACGAACAAGTTGGGCTGTAGGTATTTTCAAAGTAACTGATGATGTTAGGAAACTGACTTATACTACCAGCAATTCATTGATTGGAATGTATAAACCTCAACCGGCATTTGATAATTACGGTAACCTGTGGGTAGTAAGCGCTCTTAACGCTGCTGCTAATCCTTGTACCGTTTTGCCCAAGAACAAGGTGGCCAGCAATTCTGTCGCTAAAACGGACTGGTTCAAACCCAGCGGATTGAGTGGTCTTAACACAGGTTCAATCCAGCGTTCTCGTTTTATTGTTTCCCACAAGAACAATTATAAGATTTTCAGTGACTGCGACTATCCTTCTGGAGCAGTGGTTGGTCATGTTTTGTGTTGGGACAACGGTAATGAGGATCCCACCGTCGACACCTATCAGTTTGCCAGTGTCATCAACTTTGTTGATCAAGATAACAGGCTAATCAAGTGGGATAACCTTTTCGGCATTGAGGAAGATAGGGATGGTCTCATTTGGATTGGATTTAATTCTGGCTTGTTTGTCGTAGATCCCGATGTCTTGTTTGATGAGTTGCCTCGTGTTACCCGTCCTTATGTTTCCAAGTTCATTGAGGGTCAAGGTTACTTGTGTGACAGCTATATTGTCTATGACATCGGTGTTGACCGCGACAATAATAAGTGGATTGCTACTAATAACGGCCTTTATTATTCATCGGCTGATGGCAGTGAGGTGTTTAACCACTTCACCCCTTCCAACAGTGATATCCCCAGTAATGTCGTTTACAGTGTCGAGTGTGACACAATCAACGACCGTATCTACATCGTTACCGATAACGGCTTTGCCGAGTATGTTCCTGAAGGTGACGCTGCAGCGCTGAATTTTGATAATGTCTATGCTTTCCCCGATCCTGTTGAGCCTGATTTCACGGGCATGGTCAAGATTGCCAACCTCATGGATAACTCCTATGTAACGGTGACCGACCGCAACGGAACCGTGGTAGCACAGTTTGGCCCCGTGATGGGCTCTGCGTTGTGGGATGGCAGCGGCGCCGATGGTGAGCGAGTGCCGACGGGTGTATATAACATCTATGCTGCGCAGGGCAGCTATCCCGTTACTACAGGCACACCTCATGCCACTGTGAAGATTATCAAGTAACGGGCTGTTACTTTTAGTTTCTAGCACTTAGCTGTTAGCCTTTAGTCTTTTGCTGTTAGCGGGTGGCTTGATGCCTCCAAATGCTAAAAGCTAATGGCTAAAGTCTAACAGCTAATTTCAATATTACGATGCTGTTTAACTCGTTCACATTCATGATCTTCTTGCCAGTAGTGTTCCTGCTCTACTGGTTTGTGTTCAAGAGGCTGAGCTGGCAGAACCTGCTCATCCTCGTGGCGAGTTATGTCTTCTATGGTTGGTGGGATTGGCGTTTCCTCATTCTCATCGTCATTACATCGGCAAGCAGTTTCTTGAGCGGTCTGCTCATCAAGCGCTACGAAGGTCAGCGACCTGTTCAGAAGGCTCTCAGTGCTGCCAACATCGTATTGAATCTGGGCATATTGGCTGTCTTCAAGTATTTCAATTTCTTCGTTGACAGCTTTGCCTCGATGTTGTCTGTGTTTGGCGTCACGGCGGACTGGCCCACGATGCACATCATTCTGCCTGTCGGCATCAGCTTTTACACCTTCCAGGCGTTGAGCTACTCGATTGACGTGTACGCTCGCAGGATAGAGCCCACGCGTGATCCTATCGCCTTCTTCTCGTTTATCAGTTTCTTCCCCCAGCTGGTGGCTGGCCCCATTGAGCGGGCCACCAATCTCTTGCCGCAGATGCAGCGTGAGCGCACCTTTGACTATGCCACCGCTGTTGATGGCCTGCGTCAGATGCTGTGGGGCTTCTTCAAGAAACTCATCATTGCCGACGGTTGTGCCGAGGTAGTCAACAAGTTATGGGATGGAATAGATGACGCTACGGGGTTGATGCTCCTTATCGCTTCGTTATTGTTTACCTTCCAGATCTATGCCGATTTCTCGGGCTACAGCGACATCGCCATCGGTTGTGCCAAGTTGTTTGGATTCCGCTTGACGACCAACTTCAAGGTGCCTTATTTCTCTCGCAACGTGCGAGAGTTCTGGCGTCGTTGGCACGTCACGTTGATGAACTGGTTCACCCAGTATGTCTATTTTCCGCTTGGAGGTAGCCGTCGAGGTCGTGCTAGGACGATACTTAACACGCTCGTCGTTTTTGCCCTGAGCGGACTGTGGCATGGTGCCGACTGGACCTTTGTCCTTTGGGGTTTGTATCACGCTTTGCTCTTCATCCCATTGGTGTTGCTCGGAGCAAGCAAGTACAAGGATACCGTTGCCCATGGCAAGTCGTTACCCTCAGGCAGGGAGTTCCTGTCAATGCTGGTGACCTTCCTGCTCGTTAACTTCGGGTGGGTTCTATTCCGTGCCCCGGATTTCGCCTCCTTCGCGGCCTTCACGTCACGGCTGTTCTCGTCATCGCTGTTCAGTCTACACGGCTTGACGATGCAGATGGCGAGGATGCTTTTGTGGTGTGCCGCGCTCTTGTTTGTCGAGTGGTTCCAGCGCGAGCGTGAACACGTGCTACAGATTGACGGATACCGCATCTTCTCTACTCAGGTATCTCGTCTGCTGCTCTATGCGCTGCTTGTGTGTCTTATCTTCTACTTCGCCGGCCAGGTGCAGACGTTTATCTATTTCCAGTTCTAAGCGTGCGTGTCATGAAGAAGTTTCTTATCAAGATATCTTACACCGTGTTGCCCGTCTGGCTTCTGCTCGTCGGGATGGTGGTCTATCTGTGGGCGACCAATGACAATTCGGGCGACTTGATGCGATTGGGACTGATAGACGGAGGCCCGGAATACACCGATTCCATCCTGAATACCGATGTGCTGCACGATTTCTATCATCAGAGTTTGGATGATGACAGCTTGATGCGGTTGGACACTTGTGATGTGGTGGTTATCGGTGACTCTTTCTCGCATGGCGGTGGAGTGAGCAAGACTTGTGACTTTGTGAATTATCTTGCCCATGACGGAAATCTCAAGGTCACCTTATTCACGCCGGGTGGAGATGCACAAGCTAGTCCGGTACAGATGGCATTTGATGCGTTGAATTTGGGTGTGATTGATTCCACTCATGTCAAGAACCTCGTTGTTCAGGAGGTGGAACGCTATCTGGTCAGCCGTCACGGCGGCTTTGTCAATAATAACACCTCGCTGCCGCGTCCTCAGGCATCACAACAGGCGGCTGAGAAGCCTAAGGACTGTTGCGTGTCAAGGATTATGTGTTCTATCATCTCTTTGGAAAGAATCCCATCTACACTGCACGGCTCTCGCGCCCTATGTTTGGTGGCAAGCAGCCCGGCATGCTCTATTTTTATAAGGATGATGTGAACATGGGGTTTGACCTCTCTGCCGACCAGCAACAGGCCATCGTTTACAGTTATCGGCAGTTGATTAACTTGGCGAGGGAAAAGGGGGTGAACCTCGTCCTGCTTATCGCCTGTGACAAGTATGACCTGTACCAGGATTTCATCATCGATAACCCTTATCCGACCAAGACCCTCAATGAGGACCTCGAGCAGTGGATGGCTCCCGAGATAGACCATTTTGTCTTCGCCAAACGGGTGCTGCATCCCTTTGTCGACCAGGGTGTAAAGGATGTCTATTTGTTCAATGACACGCATTGGTCGCCAGCCTCGTCGCGCCTCATCGCAGCCGAAATCATCCCTAAACTCAAATGATTGGCCTCAACTCTCCGGAATTTTATACCATCGCCTTTGTCGTGGCGATGGCAATGCTGGCGTTTTTCTTCGGGCACCGCGAGAAGAGATCGCCAAGCACTTACATCGTTCAACTCACCACGACTCCCGTAGAGAAAGAGGAAGCGACCGACCAATCTGAATCCTCTGCGAGTGATAGTCGTCAGAATGCTCAGTTGTTGTCCGACGAAGAATCCGAAGATTTGCTTATCATGGAGCCATTGGGCGGTGGCCGTATACAAGTGAGCAGGACAGGACTGGCCTTAGGCGACGAGGAGACCATCAATCTGGTCATCACCGTTCAGGAGGAACAATGTACTATCATTGAGAAGAAAGGCATCAAGCGTCGTAGAGCCATACCCCAACCTGTCACTGGCGAAGCGACGCTCAGGTGCCTGCGTCCCGGCACTAAGTACCGCATCCGCTACGAGAGCCAGTTGACCAGTGCCTGGGCCTCATTTACCTTCGACACAGCCAGCCCCATACCCGTCAAGGTCACCCTCAAGTACTGAGGGCCTAAAGCCTCTAATATAATCATCCAGCGACTCCTCAAGGCCTATTGTTGTGGCTAGGCGCCGCTTCTTGTTATATACCGAATGCGCCTCGTTATATCCCATGCACACCATTATAACCGTCGTGGGTAGGTCGCAGCAATACAGACTCAGAAACTTAATGTCGGTCTCGCTCAACATCGGACAGTCGGCCAGCGATTGAGTGATGATGCCGCCACATGTGCTGTCAACATAGGCTCGCAGACCTGTCCAGAAGGATTTGGCTGGCTGGTTGATGCTATAGGATTTCTCGAACAAGTCGCTGAACTTTTTGGGAGAATGGGCAAACATGGTATTGTGCCTGTCCACCAGTTGGGAAAAAACATCAATCTGGTTTTGAATGACCTGTTTGAGGTCGTCGCTCATCATCTGGTTATCTTTAAGTTGGGCAGTTAGGCGTGCCGTATCGTTGGTCATGCGTTCAATCGCATCTCTGCTCTCTTTTAACTGAAGCTTGCGCGTTGACATGATTCTCCTGATGATCATCAAAACGATGGAAGCCACACAGACAATGAGTGCAATGATCAGCAATGATGTTACCCAAAAGGTTTTGTATTTCAAAGCTTGGTACTTTAAAGCCTCGTTGTCATACTTTGTCTCAACATCGCGCAACCGCCGCTGCAGGTCGTCGGTGACCAGTGAATCGGATAGATGGTAGTATTGTTCGTAATAGTATTGGTATTGGTCAATGTCTCCATGGCATCGGGCCAGCTCGGCACGGCATTTATTGAACAATACCAAACGGTGAGAAGACAGTCGTGCTTGATCAACTTGATTTAGGTAATAGCTTGCCGTGTCTGGCATGTTGAGCTTTGCTGATGTCAAGGCAGCCACCATGAGCAGATGCTCACGCTTGTTTTGGGGGCAGCAGCTGTCATTGAGGAGCGCCAATGCGATTTTCTTAGCAGACCTAATGTCTTGGACGTCATGGCTTAACATCTTCATGTCGGCGATATGGGTCAGGTTAATTTGTTCCAATCCCTTCTCGTTCAGTTGCTTTGCCAAAGCATCGGCTTGATTGAGATAGGCGATAGCACTGTCTTCATTTACCGAGATATAGGCGCTCCCGATGCCGACCAGGCTGCTCAATATATAGAAACTGTCGGGCACTTGTTTGAAAAAATGCAGGGCCTCTTTCATTAGGCAGATGTCTGCACTGTCCGCAGTCAGGTTGTCTCTATAGATATTACCGATCCTGAATCTGGCATATCCCTGATTGAAGGCGTCATCCATCGAGGCGCTAGATATCGCTCGTTTGTAATAGTTCATGGCACGCTCGGGCTCGTCCAGCTCTTCCATCACGGCACCCTTATAGATGTAAGAGCGCGTGAGCTTCTCGTTTTCATCTTTGTGTTTCTCGTAATAGTCTAGTGCCACATTGATGGTGCTGTCACTGGTAGCGGGGACATAGCAGCGGTAGCGGGCTTGGGTGAGCAGCAGGGAATAGTATGCGATGTCGGCTTGATGCTTTAGTGTGTGGGTGTCCAGTTCGGTGAGCAGTTGGAGTGCGCTGTCGGGATGCTGATGCATGACACTGTCGGCAACAATTAGCCGACGGTCATATCGGGAGGTAGCATTGCTGCAACCGACAAATGACCAGATGAGTGTTGCTAGCGACATGGCGATGCATGCAAAGGTGATGTATTCTTTCCTCATATTTACAAAACGGTTTTCTTGAAAACTCAATACCGATTATGCATTTTTTGAAAATGGTAAAACAGGGTTGCTATAAAACAAACGTGAATATTGCCTTGAAATTGCCCATAAAATACCCTTGTTTTTCAGATGTTACAGCCACGTTACATTTTTAAAAATTAATTATCAGATTATCAGACGTTTATATTTACCCATGTTACATTGAATTACTTGGTTTTTGATCCTATTTAGCCTATCTTTGCAACAAATCGTTTAACATTTCTAATAGCTATAATTATGAAAAGAATTGCATTATTATTTTTTCTTTTATCGGCATTCACAATTCAATTAAATGCTGATCATGGGACAAAGGTCATCGTGCTCGACGGCAAAGGCGGGCTCCATCTTGAGTATTGTGTTCCTGCCGACATGCCAGATGTCTATTATGACGAAGACAATCAACAAATCATCATCGCTGGTGGCGGTGAAGTGAATTACTATGATGTGGAGATTGCTTCAACATCTTCATCCGTTCCGATTATCTCGACCCAGGTCGATGGTTTCTATGACACCATCGATGTCTCATCCCTGCCTCAAGACGAATATGTCATCACCATCTATTCGCCCGAAAACAACACCTACGAGGGTTTCTTCGAAATCGAGTAGAATTGCCCGATTTCTCCCGATGAAATGGGCATTTTTCATTTGAATTTACATTTTCAATTTTTTTTAACTATAATCTTAAATTAAAGCACTATGAAGAAGTTTTTACTCATGGCAGCATTGTTCTGCCTGTTGGCTGGAACCAACCAAGTGAACGCACAACTGATCATCCGCAATATCGGACACGCTGAAATAGGAGTTAATCCCTCCGCAACAGACAACGACACCGTCTCATCTGGAACGGTAACCCTCCATGACGGGTTCAAAGTGGAGAAAGGTGCAACTTTTGCTGTTTATCCATCAAGTTTTTGAGAACTATTTTGGTGTTTTGAGTTTTTATCAGTTATTTTGCATAAACAAATAAGTATAAAGATATGAGGAAATCAATTATTTTTATGATATCATTGCTGGGTATGACCCAGGCTACGGCTCAGGAATCTGATTATCTGCCTATTATACGTGAAGGGGTCAAGTGGGTAAACGAAAAGGTTATCGTTAATCATGGAGATACGACCCGGTACTACTACAATTATGAATTCTCGGGCAAAGACAGTGTTTATACAGACATGATGAACCATCTTCACGATGCTTGCTATTATTACTTGGGCAATCAATTGGACGTGGAGCAGGACAGTTTGATTGCAGGTTTGCGAGACAGGGATCAAGGCTTTGTTACATGTATGCGGAACCATGCGTACGAGAAGGTGTGTTCTGAGGGTCGGCAGATGTTTGACCTTGCACTCTTTACCGATGGGGGATCGAGGCAACTCTATGATTTTCGCTCCATCTTTCGTAGCATTCATTATTATCTCGTGTTAGAGTACTATTGGTGTTATTATGGAGGTTATGATGAAGAAGTGACAGAGGAGAATCTAGTTGAGGTGGAGCCCGTCATGATTGATGGTGTTGAATGTGACCGCATTGCCTATTTGGATGAAAACGGAGAACCATTGGCCTACATTGTCGAGGGAATTGGCTTTGACAGCCGTGACATGGGTGACTTGCTGACGCCTTTTACGCGCCGCCCCGACCCCAATGCCGACTATCAGGAATGGTGCGGTTTGAGCCACGTTATCAAAGACGGACAGATTATCTACAAAGGGATGCGCTATCGTCATGGCGCTTTCACAGGCATCGACGAGGTAGTAGCGGACCGCAGTGCTGGAGTATTGGACGACAACTACTACAACCTGATGGGCCAGCCCGTGGGCAAGGAGTTGCCCACGACCCCCGGCATCTACATCCACAACGGCAAAAAAATCGTCGTCCGCTAAGGTGCTCGCCACTAAAGCAGATTAGAGCGACCCGTCATCATCCAATCACACGAATACCCACGAATGGACCATAAATAAAATCATTCACGACCCATTCATGGCCATTCGTGTGATTAAAAAACCTAAACCATCTGAAATATCTTCACATCATTGTCAACCTGCCGTTGAATCAATGAAATGTTAATAAGGTGTTAAAATGGGGGGGTAATGGATATACCGCATATATTATGTAAATTTGCAAAATTACCGAAAATTTAAAATAATAACATTATGAAAAAGACATTACTATTCACATTACTGACTCTGTTTGGTATGACCCAATTGGCGGCTCAGGAATACGAATACGTCCCCTTCGTTCGCGAGGGTGTGAAGTGGATGTATAGCTGCGATAATATCTTGAATTATGAAAATGGCAGTTTTTTCCCTTCGGGACTCTATCATTTTACGTTAGAGATTAAGGGTGATACTGTTATCGGAGGAAAACATTTTAAGCCAGTTCATCTCTATAGTGGAACAGAAATAAACGAGGAAAATGACACAATACCTGTTTATTTGCGTGAAGAGAACAAGGTGGTCTATGCTTTCATTCCAGAAAACTGTAGATATTGGGAATGCCCAATCGGCGTCGGTCAACTCATTGAAGGCCCTGAGAGCGAATGGATATGGACGGTAGGAGAAGAACATATACTATATGACTTTAATGATCCTGCAAACTATATTGACCATTGCGAGACAACAAGTAACGGTTGGGTATTCGGATTTGAATATGCAGGCACCGATAAAGTGCAGATTGCTAATCACCAGAGGAACCGTCATTGCTACACCCGATATCACGGCAAGGAATACAACTATATTGTCGAGGGTATCGGTTATGTTGGTTGCAATAACTGCGGTATGACCCTAAACTACTTTTATCCGCTCACGACAGGTTACCAAGTGACTTATACCCTAGAACGGGTTATTGATCATGATGAGTTAATATATAAGTATGGTGACTTTCCGTTTGATTACGAGTACGTTCCCTTCGTTCGTGAGGGGGTCAAATGGGTATATGTTTGCAAGAACCCATATTGGGTGGAAGAGTTTTGGGGACAGGAGTATTACAGCTTCGAGATGAAGAATGATGTCTTGATTGGAGATAAGTACTATAAGCCTGTTCAACTAACTCGTTACACGGATAGAGTGGGTAGCAGTAAAGTGGTAGAAGATTTCACACCTGTTTATTTGCGAGAAGAAGGCAAGATTGTCTATGCCATCATTCCCGATGGTATCTTTCATCCACAGTGCCCTGTTGGTTATGGCAGTTACATTGCCTATCCTCCTTTTACGCTGATAAGCAGTTACGACCAAGAGTTCAAACTCTATGATTTCAACGATCCAATGTCATTATATGAAGATTTATATCCAGATCTTTCTTATAATGTAACGAGCATGATGGTTATTGGTAACAAAAAAAGCAAATGCCATCACTATACTTGGGCTCATGGAGATGATGAAGTCATTATTGAGGGCATAGGCTATGACGGCCAAGCCGGAATGCCTCTCTTTTACTTTGAATATTTCATTACAGGTTTTCAAGTGACCTACAACCTTAGCCATGTTATAGAGAACGGCGAAATCATCTACAAGAGCAGTGCCTATAATCCTGATGTACTTGTAGGTATCGACGAAGTGGTGACCGATAAGACAGGCGGCTTGACGGACGGAATTTACTACAACCTGATGGGCCAGCCCATGGGCAAAGATGTCCCGACTACGCCCGGCATCTACATCCACAACGGCAAAAAGATCGTCGTCCGCTAAGGTGCTCGCCACTAAATCAGATTAGAGCGACCCTCCACCATTGAATCACACGAATGACCACGAATAGACCATAAATAAAAATCATTTATGACCCATTCATGGCCATTCGTGTTTTCTAACAACTGAATTATCTGAAAATATCTGAAGGCATCCTCCACTATTGAATCACACAAATGCCCACGAATAGACCATAAATAAAACCATTTATGACCCATTCATGGACATTCGTGTTTTATTCAAACTGGTTTAATTCGTTTTATTCGCCGACTGTCCTTCTAGAGGATTGTTGTCCTGGACGCGTATCGCCTTTAGGCGATGAGCGAGTTGGTGGTCGCGCTTGATAAGCAGGTAGCGACGGCCGTAGAGGGAGAGGGTCACCCACTTGCTGGTTGTAACGGTGGTGTCGGTGTAGCGGTTCATGCGGCGGGCAATGGGGCGGAAGACGAACGGGATGTCGCTGAAGTCGTTGGGCTCCAACAGGAAATCCACTTGCTTGATCACTGCGTCGTCCTCGATGCGTTGCACATAAAATTCATAGGGCATGTCCAGACTCAGCGTGTCGTAGCGTCCGGGCTGTGCCTTCAGTTCATCGAGGAAGGCCTGAGGCAGGAACACTAGCGAGTCGCGGTGATAGGTCGCAGCGATGCTGGCGGGCCAGCCATGCGGGTCATAGTTCATGGCATTGACGGTGCTGTCGAGTGACAGCATGGTGCAGATGTGGGAAGAGAAAATGCCTGCGTCGTGTTCGCGGGTGCCGATGATACCGTCGGTGGTGCGCTCAATCTGGGCAATGAGTCGTTGTGATTCCTGCCATGAGGCGATAGTGTGATGCAACAGCAAGGCATAGAAAATGACCAGTCCAATCGACAGTCCGATATTGCACCAGCGGCGTAGGGCCTTGCTCCCCTTGGAGACGCAAGAGATGGATTGTCGCCCCTTGGAGACGCAAGATTTTGCGTCTCTACAATCATCTTCCCACCGCTTGGATAGCAGGCGCAACAGGTAAATCATGGCGAACAGTTCCAACCCGAAGGCCGTGCGTGAGGACTCCAGCCCTGAGGCGAAGACGATGCCCAGTGACAAGAACATCGCCAGTATCAGGTAACTGTTGTGCCTGATGATCTGCTTGGCTGTATCGCGGCGGACGAACCAGGCGATGGCCGTGGCGAGCAGGGCGAGATAGACGATTCGGAGTTTTGCCAGCACGACAAAACCCGTAATGACCTTCAGACCCAAAGCCGAAGGTGCTAAGCCGCCGCCCATACCCGAACGGGCAATGGTGCCGGGCGCCAGTGCAATCATGCAGCCGCCAGCTAGATAGGCTAGCGCCAACCACAGTCCCTGCTCACGACCGCGGCTTTGCTTGAGGGAAAACAGGTTAATGAGTACCAGCGAGGCAGCGAGGGGTAGGGTGATGCCCTCGTGGGTCCACCCGAGCAGGAAGGCGACCAATAGCATAGGAAGCAGGCTCCACTTCATCGTCCGCTCGCGTTGTTTTTCATAGATTAGGAGGAACCCCAGTGCTGCCGTTGCACTCCACAGGTAGTTGATGCTACCGGTCATCCACAGGAAGGTGTCCTTGAACCGCGGCATCAGCAGCACCAATACGAGTATCACTAATGTAGAGACGCAATATTTTGCGTCTCCTTCCTGCCTTGTGCTGCCAGTTGATTGTTTCTTAAGCAGAAATATGAACGCGCAGAAGACGATGACATTGAATAGGTTGAAAATTGTTTTCCCCAGCAAGCCAGTGAACAGTTGCACGAGGAAATGCACGATGCTGCGCCCGTTCACCGAATGGTAATGTTCCATCTGCGAGGCAACGATGTCCCCAATGCTCCTAACGGGATGATCATAATTGACCGACCCGCCCTCAAACATAAACTTATAGACAAAGTCGTCGTGATATTGCGGCGTCAGGAAATTCAACACCCCAAATG
>JAEEGG010023043.1_pt1 | contig 12200 bp, 5 predicted proteins | sample 9134161 | NCBI WGS metagenome assembly JAEEGG01 (sample SAMN16246543, study PRJNA631951) | gut metagenome | biome: gut microbiome; feature: rumen; material: CR-attached | host: Bos | place: Iran: Karaj | collected 2018-10 | reverse complement strand
AAGTGGATAATCAAAATGCAACTTGGCAGGATATCCGCTTGCCTCAAAGAATCATTGCAAGTTCTATGACTATTGCCGATAAATTCCCCACACCATCTGTTGGAATATATAATTATAGAGGGGTTAGGAGTGAAAGAACTCCAAGTACAACGGGAACTCGAACTATAGTCAGAAAGGCTGTTGATGGCATTGTTGACAGCCTTGCTCACAAGCATACCACTAGAGAAGAAATATCTATCATTCTTTCAGAACTAGGATTTCAATCTCATTTGGAAATTAGATATAGGTTTAGATATAAAGGCGTATTCTTGCGTTCTGATATTAATCCAGAATTACTTAACGACATATATACCAATTGGAGGAATTATTTTCAAGGACGTACTGGTGAGGTATGGGGAACAAAGTATTATAATGCTTTAAGTAATGACCCCGATAAGGTGGAATTGGTTTGCAGTTTTCTTAGTAGATGTGCAAGTAATGAAGAAGTAGCTCGTAATAATCTTCTTGTATACAATGTTTTTGACGAAAACAATACATTGGTTGATGATTCTGAGGTGATAAGACTGCTATCAAATCTTGATATTCTTACCTTTCCTGAGTTTAAGGTTTATAAAAAAGGGAATGAAAAAGGATATGATTTTGTGGAGAGTAGTTCGGGTGAGACGCAGCAATTATGCCAATTCATTAGCATTATGTCATCTATCGAATCTGATAGTCTTATATTGATAGACGAACCAGAAAACAGTTCTCACCCTAATTGGCAGATGAGTTATATTGGGTGGTTACAAAAGATATTTAAGAACTATCGTGACTGTCATTTCTTAATTGCTACACATTCCCATTTCTTGCTTACAGATATGCAACCGGAATGGGGAAGAATAATTGCATTGGATAAAGAGGACAACGGACTTAAGAATATTGTTGATGAAGGGATGAATACATTCTGCTGGTCGACCGATGATATATTGTATAGGGTGTTTCATGTTAGAAATACCAGAAATTCTGCATTTGAAAATGATTTGTACACCTTATACGATTTGCTGTCAAAAGAAAATGGCGATGTAGAAGAAATTCGTAAACTTGTTAATAAACTGGAGCAATTTGTGTTAGCCCCAGGTGATCCATTAAAACTAATTATTGATAGCGGTAAAGAATATGTTGAACATAACTAAGATTCCTGAATATACAGAAGATGAAGAGACTTTTATAAAAGAGACTCTTTTACCTCAGATTAAAACCGGGAATGATCCTTGGGATGACCAAAAGCAGGCAACAAAAGACCTTAAAGGTAAAATACAGAAGTTCTTGGAAAATGAGCAAGAAGGCCGATGTGCCTTTTGTGAAATGGCATTAGCAAGGAAAGGAAAGCATATAGAGCATTTTGTGGCAAGGCACATAATCAATGAATATGCTTTCGAACCAATGAATTTATTTCTTTCGTGTCCGTCTTGTAATTCACGAGCAATAAAGAATGACAAGGGAATTATTGTAGAGCCAGGGAATAGTAAGGTTTATGAAATGAATGTTTTTCTTGTTGTTCATCCATATCTTCACAATCCAGACGATCATATAATATATACTGATGAGAGGAGAGTGATTTTTAAAGAAAGCGCATGTACGCCTTTAGGTTTAAATACAATTAGCGTTTTCAAATGGAATGAAAAGGACGCAATTAAAGATAGGGCAGAGGCATATATAAGTCGTAAATATGCCAAAGAGGTTCAAGATCTTGTTATAGAGGCATCATTATATCCTACTCAAAATCATTTGAATCCGTAGTAACAGGGCTAATTGGGGAATGGACAGAACAATAAAATCGAATTTTAAGAAAGAGACTATTCGACATGGTGGGGACAGAGACCATGATAAGACTTTCTGTGTCTTTGCCGTTCGAGTGAACACTGATAAAACTACAGGCCAAAGAAAATTGAGGGCGGGAGTACCATATTACTTGATGCAGGGATTTAATGTAGAGGGTGATACGGTTAGAGTTGACCGAATGGCTGACGTATCACTGAAGGATAGTATTTTCAATCATTCGTATAAGAATCAGAGTACTCGCGCACATATCAACTTCTCGGCCATTGTTGGTATGAATGGCTCTGGTAAAAGTACTTTAGTGGAATATATGCTGCGACTCATCAACAATTTGTCTGCATCCTTGTTTGGCGAATACAAAATGAATGCGGCGACAGACCGCTTGCATTATTTAGACGGGATAGATGGAGAACTATACTATTATTCACATGGTTATCCGTACTGCTTGGCGGTCAAGAATGACCATGTAACACTGAAGCGTTTTGATTATGATAAAAAAGCTAGTAATGCTAGAAGTATAGTTTTCTCAGGAACAAGTTATTGTATTTACGATAATAGAAGAAGTGGACAGAATAAAAATGGGCATATAGCTTTTCAAGATTATGGTGAAGATGAAATCAAATATTTCTTCTACACATTAGTTTCCAATCATTCTATTTATGCCTATAATTCGAATGATTACAAAAATGAGTGTGGTTCGAATGATGAAGAACGGAGTTTTGAGAAATACTATAATGATTCGCATCATTTAGAAAATCCAAAAGATATTGAACGCAAGACATATTCTTACGATGAAAAGTGTTGGCTACATGGTCTTTTTCATAAAAACGATGGGTATCAGATACCACTTGTGCTGAATCCTTTTAGAAAAGATGGATGTATAGATATAAATAAAGAAAACACACTTGCTAGAGAACGCCTAGTGGCTCTGTTAGTAAGTGAAGGAAGTGAGTTTCGTAATATAAATGGACACCTTGAAGTCACAAGTTTAACTCTGAAACGGTCAGATGTGGTTTATGACCGAATGCACTTAAATAGCAAATTAGATGCTAATATTCCTGACGAAGATACCTATGTGTTTGTAAGGGATACGATATTCCGGCAATTAATGTCCTTTTTAGAAATTACTGAGGAATACGGAAAAGAAAAGGCGTTCTATGAGGATACCAAGAACTACGTTTGTTATAAGGCTTTGAAGATTTCTAAGCAATATCGTCAGTATCAATACTTTTTTGATGATTTCAAAAAAAAGGGTTGGGCAATTGACGAAAACGATATCCAACAGTTAATTACTAAAATACTGTTGGACTCTTCTCATATTACAGGTAAACTATTCCAGGCTTTGGGATATCTCATTTATGGAATTTATACCGATGATAAGATAGCACGCCCGATAGCATTGGCTGAGATTAAGAAAGACCGAAGTATCCTAACTTCTTCTGGTGACAATTACCCAATGAATTTTCATAGTGCATTTAAGGTTTGTTGTATACCTTCCCCGATCTTTGACGTGACAATAAACCTGAAGGATATCAATAATGGAAATGAGATCGATTTTGAAACTTTAAGTTCTGGCGAGAAACAATTAACTTTTGCGGTTAGTTCGTTACTTTACCATTTGAGAAACATTGATTCGGTAGCAGATGACAATAATAGAAGACGAATTGTATATAAGGGAGTTAATATAATTCTTGAAGAGGTCGAGCTGTATTTCCATCCAGAATTGCAGAAACATTTAGTAAAGTATATTATAGACGGTATTGGACAGATAGACTTTATGTCAATCAGGGGTGTTAATATCATATTGGTAACTCATTCGCCATTTGTTCTTTCAGACATTCCCGCTTCCAATATATTGGCATTAGATGAAAATGGTGTTCCGTGCGAGGAAATACAATCATTCGGCTCGAATATCCATGATATGTTAAAAGATAGTTTCTTTTTAAAGTCGGGATGGATAGGAGATTATGTCAAAGATTATATACACAGCCTCATAAAGGATCTTGAAAAAGATAACTTGACAGTTGAAGGAAGATTACAACTACATCGGGGCATTATGAGGATAGATGAACCAGTGATGAGAAAGATTTTGCTTGACAAGTATCGAGAGAAATACCCAGATAAGACAGTTTCTCAACGTATAGAGGAGTTACAGAAGGAATTGGCAGAGTTGCAGAAGGGAGTAGGTCATGTGGAAACTAAATAAAGTTGGGAACTCCATATTGAATCAATATGTCAGAGAGATGATTGGTGGACTGAAAGATAGACTGGTTACAAACCTGACACTAGCTGAACTCCAAATATTGATTCCTGGGTATGGATCTGAGAATGAAGACCTTTCCGAATTGGAAGGACTTCTGACAGATGAGCCCATTGCTCTTCTTAATAGAAATAACCGACTGATGGCTGCTCTGATACTTCGGTATGATGAGAATGAACTGAAAGAATTTCAGAAATCAAAAAGAAAAACCAAAAGAAGAGAGCCAAGAGACACTTATCTGGTGGATAAATATGGCGTTACTCTTCAAATGTTGGAGGATGCTTTTAATTATGAACATATTCTTGCGCAGAATAAGGAACGGGCTTATCGGTTGACAGAGATGAAAGGAACTATAGTCTGTACATACTGCAACCGCCAGTATGTGTTCACAGTGAACAAACCCAAGAAAAAAGGACTGGAACATATTGTAAGACCTGAGCTTGATCACTGGTATAGCAAAGAGCTATATCCCCTGATGTCATTGTCGTTTTATAATCTGATTCCCAGTTGCCATACCTGCAACAGCGCGGTAAAGGGTAGCGCAGTTTTTTCACTTGTCTCCCATATACACCCCTACCTGCAAGTTGACGCTAATCCGAAGATAGAGTTCAGACCAACCGTTGCTTCAGGGCACTCTTCTGGCTATTGTGTCAAAATAGATAGAGTGGCTGGCTCGAAAGAGGACAATACAGTAAAAGCTTTTGCTCTCGATGAAATATACGCGGAACATGGAAGATTGGAAGTGGAAGATCTGATGCGGTTCAATTCTGCCTACAATGATGGCTACTTGAAAATCTTATTTGAAGATGTTTTAAAAGATTTAGGCATGAATTATACCAAGGCAGAGGTCTATAAAATGTTATTCGGCACGGAACTTGAACCAAAAAGGTTTGGAGAACGTCCGATGAGTAAATTGAAATATGATGTACTAAAATATTTACATGTGATATAAATGGCATATCCTGACTGGAAAGATTTTGAATATATTTTTAAGGGTAATTTTAACAAGCCCTTTGAAGCCTTGGCGCGAAATCTATTCAAGAAACGCTATGGCATAGGGGATACATTGTCTTATTTCAAGAACCATCCAGGGAATGAAACAGACACTATCCAAATAGGGAGTGATGTGGTTGGATTTCAGGCCAAGTATTTCGATGATACGATCAATGCCAAGGATATAACAGACTCTATTGAAGCCGCTAGGAAAAGAAATCCTGACCAAACTCTTATGCTCATCTATACCAATAAGGAGTTTGGTATTCCTAAGTATGATAAAACTACTGGTAAGCCCAAGGATAAGACTGAAAAACAGAAGAATGTCGAGGCGGTAGCACAAAAGCATAATCTGAAACTTGAATGGATATTGGGTGACAACATTCTTGATGAGGTTATCAAAGATGATCTGCTGATGAAGGTTTTCTTTGATGCCCAGTCACATTTGCGGATGTTGCAGCACGATATGGACGGGATAAATGCCATCAGAACCAGTAGAATACAGACAGGAATCATTTTGAATGATCAAGAACTGAAAATAGATAGAGGTGAGACGAGAAAGAATTTTCGAGAGAAACTGAAGAATTACCATATCATTGTATCAGGTAATGGTGGTGCCGGAAAGTCTGCTGTTGTAAAAGATTATTTGACGGGCAAGGAAACTGATGTCATTTATTTGTGGATGGACGCCCACCAGTTTGCTACAAATGATGTTAGCAGCCTATTTCGTTTTGGGAATAGCTATACACTGCTGGATATAGTCCAGTTCTATGAGAATGACAAGAACAAGCTCCTAATCATAGACAGTGCCGAAGAACTTATAGATCAGCCTGAAAATGACGCTCTCTACATGACGCTACAAACTTTGGAGGAAAGCGGATGGCGCATTGTGTTCACGTCGAGAGAATATGCAGAAAACGACCTGAAAGGACTTGCGGAAGACGCTCTGAAGGGAAAGACAGAGGTTGTGAAGGTTAATTCGCTAACCAGGGATGAACTGAATCAGTTCCTTGAAGACAACCAGATTCCGATACCCCCAAGCCCAAATCTAGTTGACAGAATAAGAACCCTATTCTTCCTAGCTAGGTATGTGGAAGTGGCTAACAGTGGAACGGAACTAAAGAGGTTGCGCGACTTCCTTGACAAGGTATGGGACGTAAAAATAAAAGGAGGTCCTAGAACAACTGGAGCACAGAAGAAAGACAGGGAGAACTGTTTTGTAAGTGTAGTCAAAGAACAGGCAGACCACTATGGAGCCTTAATAGAGACAAATAATCTTGACAGCAATGCCTTTATTGGCTTGGTGAAGGATGAAGTACTGACTGATGAAGGAAGTATGCTTTGCCGTGTGGCTCACGACATCTATCGCGACTGGGGACTGGAAATCATAATAGATCAAGAGTATAAGAAGAAAGGAAACCTGCTGGAGTTTGCTAGAACGAATACCGGCAATCACTATATGGTGAATGCTTTCGGACAATGGTTGGAAACACAGATAGATGCAGGGGAACAGGGCATAACAGACATTATAACAGGATCGCTTGCCGGTGATTATCCATCCAGATGGGAGGATAAGGTAATGGCTGTGGCACTGTCGCCACGTTACGCAGATGGTTTCTTCAGACAGTATGACCAGCTGCTGCTGACAGATAACTATAGCGGTCTAACTAAAGTACTCAGGACTTTGATATTGACAGGACAGTTGGTGAGGTATGTGCAATACGAAGGGAAAGATGTTGCACTGAAAATACCATATGGAGGTGCTTGGGATAAGGCTGTAGCTCTGCTTTACGAGCATAAAGAGAACTATCTGAAATCCTATCAGGGAATTGTGCTTGACTTCCTTACTGCATACGCAAGCCATCAATATTCCAGTGAAGAATCAAAAAGAAAGGCTGGCTTGACGGTACTCTATATGTTTGATTTGGACGAGGCACCAAGACAAAAAGGTGACTATTTCTTATTAGATAGAAGAGGTGACTGGTCTACGCTGGTCTGTATGTTTGCAGAGTATATCAAAGATGAGTTAATTGCAATCATAGATAAAACTGTTGCTGGAGAATATGGTGAAGATGATGACATCCCTTATGACGAGATGTTGACCTATCTTATCAATACTGAGCATTACTACCTACAGCCTCGATTGGCAAAAGCTATACCAGAGGGCCTCTTCAAACTGATGGATTTCTTCTGGTTAAGAAGGGATGACGCCCAAGACGCGAGAGCAAACAGACCATATAGGGAACCAGAGTATTATTGTGGAATAGCTGAACACCAAGGACCTGGCAACGCTTTTTTTCCACCAAGTGGACTATGGGGGAGTACGGGAGCCCTTATGCTATATCATCCAGAGGAAACTGTAGATTTTGTTATCCAGCTGATGAACCGCTGTGTGGATAATCTCAGACAACGCTCAAGAGATCCTTATCTGGTGGCGGAAACAATTTTGATGGTGGATGGGACGGAGAACCACGTGTATTATTCACAGTCCTTATGGGATTTGTATCGGGGTACAGGCAATTATTCCATGCCGCACCTGTTGGAATGTGTACACATGGCAATGGAGAATGCTCTGTTGGCTATTTGGAAGGACAAGAAATCTGATGAGCAACCCCGACAATTGTTGTGGAAAATAATGAGGAAGTCGCATTCAGCCTCTCTGATGGCCATCGTAGCAAGTATTGTTTGTGCATATCCCGATGATTTGTTTGAGGAAGCACTCGTGTTGTTTGGAAATTATGAATTCCTTATTTTGGATGACTTAAGAAAACAACGAGAGAGAAATGCCCTTTCGATTGAGTTTATGTATCATCGACACCTTGATATGTTTAAAGAAAGGGATGCATCGAAGAAGAAACCACACAGAGTTCTTTCACTGTCGGACTTGTGTATTCAATATCAGATAGCATTCAAGGAACATCCCAGCAAAGAGAACGAACAGAAGTTTAATCGTATCAGAGTGGTTGTTGACAGTCTGCAGAATAAGGCTAAGAAGACAATTTCAGATTTTGGCATTAGCGCAGATGATATGCTTATGCATGTGGATTATTTCAAGCATAAGCGAGAAGAAGTAAAGGTTGGAGGAGTGGATGCTGTGCAGATGACACCCATACTGAATGAAAAGCAACTACAGAGAGAAGAGCAGAGAAAAAAAGGGCTAGATAACTTTATGCGTGGCATCTATCTAAAAAACTGGGTGGACAGCAGGCATAAAAGAACGTATGATCAGTCAGGTGCAATGGCATACGACAAGAACCCGTCGAAAGCATTTGAAGAGGCTCGGGAACTGGAAAAACTACAGGAGGAGAAACCCGAGGATTTCTTCCTTATGCCTGGAGATGAGTTTGTACCCAATGCGGTCTATGCAACACTGATAAGAGACTTCGGTAGTTCGCTTGATTCAGAGCAATACGAGTATTGTAAGAATATCGTGGTTAATTCACTGAAACAAGCTGGGGTAATGGTGTCGAATAGTCTCTCTGAATTGGGCGTTTCATTGGAAGCCTTGCCATTTATTATTAAGGAGGATGCCGACAAACTGGCTTATATAGACCTTATTATTGTCTATTTGGAGTCGAACTATAAGTATATTAATGAAAGATGCTCGACACTGATAAGCAAGTCATTCCATCAAGCCCATATGTGGGAGGACGAGCCGGTTTATATGAAAAGTGTGCTTGAGGCATTTATTCTGAAGAAAACAGAAGGTTTGGGATTGAATGAGTTGCCAGACGAGATAGCAGACAATGTCATTACATTCCTGCCAGAAGGTACAAAAGATCCAGAACTGAGGGAAACGGCACGCGTATGTATAGAAAAGGCTTCGCACCTGTGGGAACGCCGTAACAAGTATCACCATGTAGCGAGCCATGAAGAGATGCATGACATAGCTCAGCATATTGCAGACTATGTCATCAAGTCAAGTCCTGAGGAGTGTATGAGCCTGTTGCAACCTTTCTTAAAATATGTCAATGATGATAATGGTATATATACATTGCTTGACGGATTGCTGATAGAAAGTGTGGTCAGGCAAGAATACACAAATTTCTGGCAGATATGGGAGATGTTCTATGGACATCTGATAAAAAAAGAGATTGCTTCCTACCATTCAGACAGTTTGAGTACCTATTTGTTGAATCCTATTTGGGTTAATGACAAGTATGGGGAATGGTTCAAGCTAAATGAACACTATTTTAGTTTTTTCAGACGGGTTTGTGGAGAAATAGCTTCATGCCCAATCGTCATCTATGTCTTGTCAAGGCATTGGTATGTGATGGGCAGAAAGTTCGACTTTGAGTATTTGGGGATGATAGGTGAGATAGTGCAGAAGTACCCTGACATGGATTTAAAAGACTATGAAGGGGCGTGTGTGACATATCTGGAGCAGTTTGTTAAAGAGCTGTCAAAGAAAACCTATCAGATTAAGCAGACAGAGGAACGGAAACGGCAGGCTGATGCACTATTGACATTCTTAGAGAAAAGAAATTCGACAGTGGCAGCACAGTTGAGACAACAGATTTTGTAATATGGTAACGATACATTCCAATAATTATCTGATTGAGTATTGCCGTCAACCCGGGATGCCATATTGGATGAAATCACTGGTGTATAAGGTGATTGCGGCCAATGCCATTCCTACAGAAACTGAGATTGCAGAAGTAGTGTCTGCCATTCAAAAGGGAACGGTGAAAGCCATAGCAGAGCCATCAGTATTTCCAGATAATGTTGACATAAAACTAATGGAACTCACGCATCATAGTGGGGTGAATGCATTGGCCAAAGAGCAAACTCTTAAGTTCGGTGGTGAAGGAATCTGTCTTGTTTTTGGAAGAAACGGGTCGGGTAAGAGTGGTTATTTCAGAATATTACACAAGATGACAGAAGGTAGGATAGATCATCCTGTCATTGGCAATATCCATCAGGCTACTCCAGATCCAATTGATGTGGATGTTATCTGCATGATAGGAAGGACTGCTACGTCAATCAAGTGGACAGGTGGTGAGTTTAATGTACCAGAATTTAAGTATGTGAGCGTATTTGATTCTGTGTATGCAAAAGCAATTATTGAAGATAGAACGGAAGATTCAATTATCCTGAATGGCACAACCCACAGTCAGATACAAGCTGTGTATTATACACTAAGTGATATTGTAGATAGGCTAAAAGGAACGGATAAACAGGCACAGGTTGAAACGATTCTGAAAGATTTTGTACCAGGCACCTATGTTCATCAATACATTGAAGCTTTGAAGTCGGCTTTTGAGGATGAACTGGAGAAATTTGGTATCAAGGATTTGAAAGTTGAGATAAAAGAAGATGCCAGTGATCCACTAAAGCCTAAACTGCAGGTGAGAATGCCTAAGAATAAGCGACCAGAAGAAGTGCTGAGTGAGGGTGAGCAGAAATGTATTGCTATTGCCATGTTCTTGGCAGAACGAGACCTACAGCCAGGAAACTATCCTATGGTTTTTGATGACCCGTTGAATAGCCTTGATGTGAGATATATTTCGATGTTTGCATCAAGGATTATTGATATGCCTAATCAAGTGATTGTGTTTTCGCATCAGGTCTTGTTTAAAGAAGAGCTTGTTAGCTCGAAAGGCATCCAAATGTATAGTGTTAATTCACCGATGACAGGAAGACCTTCTCCTAAAAGGCATTTGTTTGTCCAGAGAATTGTAGACTATATGGATGTAAAGGGTGTCGTGGTTGACGAAGATGAAAATTCGCAGTTCTTTCTTAAGGAAGCTGAAACCGCTATTAACAGTTTTTCCAGCGGACCTAAAGAGACCATGCAGAAATTGGCAATCGGAGCAAGCCTAAGACGTGCCATAGAGTTGCTGGTGGATGAGAAAGTGTTTAAGAACCTCATGCCCAACAAATATAAAAGCAGCGGTTATATTAATTGGCAAATAATGAGGAAGATGTCACCTCCCGCTGTAAACGTGATAGATGAGTTGGAGATACAATATGGCAAGTTGTCGTCCCACTCAACTCATGTTGGGACGCTTGTCCCGTTGGAGTTGCCGGAATTGAGGAACATTTATAATAAACTGAAATCAGTGTAAGTCGTCGTTGTTTTTTGGGGTATTATATGACGCAAGACGATAAGTGGATAGCAAGATATAATGGGTTGGTGACGTTTATTGAGACCAATAAGCGGAATCCTTCGAAATATGATGCAGAGGAGAGAGGCGAATATTATACATGGCTAAAGCATAATCGCAAGCAGTTGAATGCTGGAACTTTGAAACCTGAAAGGGTAAAGAAGTTTAGAAAGCTTCTTGAACTGACTGAACAGTATAGACGGAAGAATCAGTATCAATGATACTGAGTCGGTAAAATGTGAGAGATTTCATTGTATGAGCGAAGAAAAGAAAGATAAGTTGGTGCAAAATGATGAGAGTGGAGTTATTTCGCCTTTCTCGTCACTGGCTAATATTAAAATTACGACAAAGGATAATCCAGTTACGTCTGTACTGAATTTCTCTGCACTGTCAACGAAAATGAGTGAGATATGCAGAGGGAAGTATGTTCCAGATAGCATTTCCACTATTACATCTCTTGCAAATAGTACCATATTGGGCAATATGGTGAAGCCACAGGATACAATAATGGGTGCCGTGTTGGGGAAAGGATTGGCTGACACTCTGATTGCTAATCCAACAAAACTGTCTGTGAATCCATTAGGGGCTGCGTTATCTGCGATGACAACTGTTCCCAAGGATTTATTCGAACCAAAGATTTCTGTTCTGTCTGCTTTAGAGATGCAAACGAGTATTATTGCTCATGACATGGGAATCCCCAAGATAACGAGTGTTGCCTCACAGATATCATCAATTACAGGGATGCTCTCTGCTCAGACGAAAAACGTTCAAGAATTAATAGCCCCTTCTCTAATGCTGTCGGACTTACAAAAGATAGCCATTGATACACATCAGACCATTATCAATACCGGCATTCCGTCTGAGTGGAAACTCGGGATTGTTGATAGTGCATCAATTATGGTAGACAGACAGGTGGACTGGGCTTCGCAGTTCTGCTCGTCGGTTTATGGTGAAAGACCATTAGTGGAAATAGAAGAACTGGATTCCATAACACCAAAGGTTAATTTTCTCTCATTCCTTGA